>Ga0209257_1000204_pt1 | contig 143800 bp, 110 predicted proteins | sample AraplaCvi_mCL_r2_FD_184277 | JGI IMG/M metagenome (GOLD analysis project Ga0209257, IMG submission 184277) | Arabidopsis root microbial communities from North Carolina, USA - plate scrape MF_Cvi_mCL_r2 (SPAdes) (version 2) | ecosystem: Host-associated > Plants > Roots > Endosphere | place... | reverse complement strand
GGTACGCCTCATCGCAGGAGCGAGACGCCGCACTGCCGGCTTGGCTCCACCACTACAACTGGCACCGACCCCACATGGGGATCGGCAACCAGCCGCCTATTTCAAGAATCCCGCTGAACAACGTACTGGGTTTACACAACTAACAGTCGGCTCTACCTTCGGTGAGAAGGCGCTCGATCAGGCGCCGGTACAGTTCCGGCAGCTTCTCCAGGTCGGCCACCGACACGTTTTCGTCCACCTGGTGGATGCTGGCGTTGACCGGCCCCACTTCGATGCACTGTGCGCCCAGCGGTGCGATGAAGCGTGCGTCGGAGGTGCCGCCGCCGGTGCTTTCCTCCGGCGCGGCGCCGGCGAATTCGCCCAGCACCTCGCGCGCCACGCGTCGCAGCGTGCCTTCCGGCGTATAGAACGGTTCGCCGCTGCGGTGCCACGTCAGCCGGTACTCCAGGCCATGGCGGTCCAGCAGCGCGGTGATCGCCTGCTCCAGTTTCGGCGCGTTCCAGAGCGGGTTGTAGCGCAGGTTGAACAGCACCTGCAGCTCGCCGGGGATCACGTTGTTGGCACCGGTGCCGGCGTGGATGTTGGACACCTGCAGACTGGTCGGCGGGAAGCTTTCGAAGCCATCGTCCCAGTGCCGCGCGGTCAACTCCGACAGCGCAGCCGCGGCCAGGTGGATCGGATTGCGCGCCTTGTGCGGGTACGCCACGTGACCCTGCACGCCCTGGACGGTCAGCGTGCCCGACAGGCTGCCGCGCCGGCCAACCCGCAGCAGGTCGCCGAGCACGGCGGTGGAGGACGGCTCGCCGGTGATGCACCAGTCGATCTTCTGGCCGCGCGCGCGGAACAGGTCTGCGACCCGGCGCACGCCGTCGATGGCATCGCCTTCTTCATCGCTGGTCAGCAGCACCGCCAGCGTGCCGGGATGGTCCGGATGGGCGGCCACGAACTGTTCGGCCGCGACCACGAAGGCGGCCACGCTACCCTTCATGTCGGCCGCGCCGCGCCCGTACAGCACACCGTCCCGGATCTGCGGATCGAACGGGTCGCTCCGCCATGCCTCGACCGGCCCACTCGGCACCACGTCGGTATGGCCCAGCAGCACCAGCACCGGGGCGCCCTGCCCGTGCGTGGCCCACAGGTTGTCGACCTCGCCCAGGCGCAGGTGCTCGCAGGTGAAGCCGACCTGCTGCAGGCGCCCGGCCAGCAGTGCCTGGCAGCCGGCATCCTCGGGCGTCACCGACGCCCGGGCGATCAGGTCGCAGGTCAGTGCAACGACGTCGTTCACGCGCCCACTCCGAACCGCTGCTTGAACCCGTTGTCGGAAAAGCCCTGGGTCATCACGCCGTCCGCGCTCACAACGACCGGACGCTTGATCAGCTGCGGATGCTCGCGCAGCAGCAGCTTCCACTCCGCGTCAGAGGCCGCTGCCTTGCGGTTCTCGGGCAGCTGCCGCCAGGTGGTGGAGGAGCGGTTCACCAGCGCCGGGAACCCACCGGCCTGGGCCGCCCAGTCCAGCAGGGTTTCCGGGCTGGGCTTGACGTCGCGGTAGTCGACGAAGGTGTACGGCACCTGGAAGCGATCGAGCCACTTGCTGGCCTTCCTGCAGGTATCGCAGTTCTTCAATCCGTAAACGGTGGTGGTCATTGCCGACAGTGGGTCATGGGGACTGGCGGCCAGTATAGCCCTGCGCTGCGGAGGCGCCGGCCTCGCGGTCGCCCGATGCATCGTACGTGTTGAGTTCGGTGAGCAGCGAGCGCTGCCATGACGACAGGCCGGAGTCGAACGGCACGTCGATGCCCATCAGCGGGCGTCCCTGCCGATCCACCAGCAGCGCCAGCTGCGAAGAGAGGAAGCCACGCATGCTCGACAGCTGCCACTGATACTGCGGCGCATCGAACGGATCGGCCGCGTACAGCCGCATGCACACCGCGTCCATATCCAGCAGCATCTGCACCCGCGAGGCGTCGTTCAACGTGGTCCGCCCCGCCTCGATCGAAACGATCAATGCGTTTGTGGCCGATACCGCGTCTTCGCGGTCGAAGCGGTCGGCATCCTCGGCGAGCCGGACCAGGTCGCCCGCGGCCTGGCTGAACCGGGCCAACGCACTGGGCGGCTCGAGATGGGTGATCTCGGTGGACCGCGGCCGGCGCACCGGTGTGGCGACGAACGGTGCGGGAACGGCCGACGCCTGCTCCGTGGGTGTCGCCATCGCGCTGCGCCGCTGCACCACGTTGGCAAAGCTGCGGCCATTGGCCGGGTTGTCGGCGACCTGGCGCGGCGCTTCCTGCAGCGTCAACCGCGACTGCACCCATTCCGGCTGCTGCGTCAGCCACCGGCAGTAGTAATGCGTGGCATAGGCCAGGTAGTCCCGGAGCTGCTTGTCCTGGCCCAGGCCGCGGTAGTCGCCATCGCGCTGGTCCCATATCCGCCGCGACGGCTGGCGGGCTTCCTCGATGATCGGCTTGAGCACGCGCGCTGCGTTGATCTGCAGCGCAGTGCCCTGGGCCAGGCGCCCGCGGCCCCGACTCAGCTGCGCCAGCCGCCGCAGGTACTGCACACCGTATTTGGCCACCAGGGCCAGGGTCCGGCTCTCCCACCCCAGCAGGAGATCCGGCTGCGCCTCCAGCAGCGACGGCACGGTCAACAACAGGCTGTCGGCGGCGGGGCGTGGCAGGGCCGCGCCCTGCGGTCGCGTCATCAGATGCTCGGACGCGCGCAGCGCGCTGACCAGACCGAAGGCCAGCGTCGCCCCCTCGATGGCGTGGATGGGATGCTGGCGCAGCAGGGTTTCGAAGATCGGGGCCAGGTGCTCGGTGATCGTCGCGCTGCAGCTGCGTTGCAGAGGCGGATGGTTGATGAGCTCACCCAGGTGGAACATCATCACACTGGCGTTTTCCAGGGTGAACTCCTGGCGGGCCCGGATCGTCTCGACACAGCGCTGGGTCGCGCGCAGCAGGCGATTTCCATCGCAGGGCGGCCCGGCAGTGCGGCGCACCTGCTGGCACAGGATGTTGAGCGCCTTGCCGACGTAGATGTTGGAGGCACGCTGTTCGTCTTCGGTGTCGCCAAAGCCGACGCTGCCGGACAGCACGCGCGCGATCGTATCCAGGTCCGCATTGAGCGTGGACAGGTCGCCGTGCTTCACGATCTTCTGATACAGCGCCGAAATGACGTAGTCGGCCTGCGTAAGGCGTACGCCATACTCGCCGGCAGGCACATTGGGCATGCCGGCGAAGCCCGGGAGGTTGTAAATGCCCGTCGGCGCCAGCGCGTTGTCGACCGTTGCACGATCCGCAGCCACCTGCGGCAGCGATTGAATCGGGTGGTGGATCACCGGCACTGCATTGCTGACGTTTTCCACGGAAGCGCCTTCTGCCTGGGGAAGCGCAGCATAGGCACGCGAAGACGTGCCCTGGGCAATGCGTGCGTCAAGCTGTGACCGCGTTTGCGAAGCCGCGCCATAGCGCGCGGCGAAAGCGTCATCGGGGCATCTGGCGATGCCCCGATTGCGTCAGCCGGTCAGTCGGCCAGGCCGCGCAGCAGGTCGTTGACGCTGGTCTTGCTGCGGGTCCTGGCGTCGACCTGCTTGACGATGACCGCGCAGTACAGCGAGTGCGAGCCGTCCTTGGACGGCAGCTGCCCGGACACCACCACGCTGTACGGCGGCACCGAACCGTAGCTGATCTCACCGGTGGCGCGGTTGTACACGCGGGTGCTCTGGCCCAGGAACACGCCCATGCCGATCACGCTGTGGTGGCCGACCACGAAGCCTTCCACCACTTCCGAACGTGCGCCGATGAAGCAATGGTCTTCGATGATGGTCGGGCTGGCCTGCAGCGGTTCGAGCACGCCGCCGATGCCGGCGCCGCCGGACAGGTGGCAATGCTTGCCGATCTGCGCGCACGAGCCCACCGTGGCCCAGGTATCGACCATGGTGCCTTCGCCGACGTAGGCGCCGATGTTGGTGAAGCTGGGCATCAGCACCACGTCCTTGCCGAAGTAGCTGCCGCGGCGCGCGATCGCGCCGGGCACCACGCGCACGCCGGCGCGGCGGAACTTCGCTTCGTCGAAGCCGGCGAAACGCGATTCCACCTTGTCCCAGAACGGCGCCGGTCGCGCATCCACCACCGCCATGTCGTTCACGCGGAAGTACAGCAGCACCGCCTTCTTCAGCCACTCGTTGACCTTCCAGCCACCGTGCCCATCGGGCTCGGCCACGCGGAATTCACCGGTTTCCAGCCCATCGATGACGCGGCCGACCAGCGGCTTGGTCGAGCCTTCGATCTCATGCAGGGTCAGCGTGGCGCGGCGCTCGAAGGCGCTCTCGATGCCGAACTTGAGCTCTTCCACGCCCGGCGTGGCCGGCTTGCGCAGCGACTTGCGGGCAATGGTCTCGGCGCGCTTGGCGGCGGTGTCCGCCGCGCTGCTGGCCGCACTCTTCTTCACCGGGGCCTTCTTCGTCGCCGGCGCTGCCTTTTTCGCAGCAGTCTTCTTCACCGCCGGGGCGGCGGCAGCAGTCTTCTTGGCCGCTGCGGTCTTGGCGGCGGTCTTCTTGGCAGGCTTGGTGGCCATCAGGGGGGGTCTCCGGCTTTTCGATCAGGGTCCAGGCAGGCCAGCATGGCGTCGTGCAGCTGCTGCCTGGCGGTTTCGGTCAGGGGGCGGTCGTGTTCATCGCTGATCACGAACATGTCTTCGGCGCGCTCGCCGAAGGTGGCGATGCGCGCGTCATGCACGCGCAGGCCCTGGTTGCGCAGGACGAAGGCGACGTCGGCCAGCAACCCGGGGCGGTCGGGAGCGACCAGGCTGAAGCGGGTGCCGCCGGTGTCATTGTCGTTGGCGTCGCGGAATTCGATGCGCGGGGCGAAGCGGAAATGCCGCAGCTGGCGCGGCACCACCCGCCGCGACGGACGCAGCCGGGCCAGGTCGCCGGCCAGCGCGTCGCGCAGGGCCGCTTCCAGGCGGGGCGCATCGCCGTCGGCGAAGCTGTCGGCCGGGGTCACTTCGAAGGTATCGAAAATGGTGTCCACCGGGCCGTCGAGCACGCGTGCGCGATGGATGCCGTAGCCCTTGCGGTCCAACGTCATCACGATGGCGGCAAACAGGCCGTCGCGGTCAGGGGAATGCACGAATACTTCCAGCGCATCGTCGTCAGCGGTGATCCGGCGCACCTTGACCAGGGTCTGGCCCTGCTTGATCGGCACCAGCGCCGCCGCCTGCCAGGCCAGCTGCTCCGGGCGCAGGCGGATGAAGCTCTCGTCCGGCATCACCGTGAACTGGCGGTCGATGGTCGCATCGTCGTAGCCGCGCTCGCGTACCAGCGCGCGCACCGACTCGCGCGCTTCGAGCACGCGTTCGGCGGCGGGCATCTGGTTTTCCAGGCCGTCACGCAGCGCGCGGCGTGCGGCGAAGTACAGGTCGGCCAGCAGGCGGTCCTTCCACGCGTTCCACAACTTCGGACTGGTCCCGGCGATGTCGGCGCAGGTCAGCAGGTACAGGTAATCAAGGCGGTCGCGGCTGGCGACCAGGGTCGCGAAGCGGTGGATCACGTCCGGGTCGGAGATGTCCTGCTTCTGCGCGGTGACCGACATGCGCAGGTGCTGTTCCACCAGCCAGGCCACCAGCTCGGTGTCCGAACTGCTCAGCGCAAGCGCCTGGCAGAACGCGCGGGCGTCGACCGCGCCGAGTTCGGAATGGTCGCCCCCCCGGCCCTTGGCGATGTCATGGAACAGACCGGCCAGCAGCAGCAGTTCCGGCTTGCGCAGGCGCGGCCACACTTCGTGGGCGATCGAGAAACGTTCGTCGGCGCGGCTGCTGGAGAACAGGCCGATGTTCCGCAGCACCATCAGCGTGTGCTGATCGACGGTGTAGACATGGAACAGGTCGAACTGCATGCGACCCGATACCTGGGCGAAGGCCGGAATCCACTGGCCCAGCACGCCGAGCCTGGCCATCCGCGCCAGCGTGTCGACCGCGCGCGGGCTGCGCAGCAAGGCCAGGAACTGGTCGCGCGCGGCCGTTCCCGCCTCGGTGTAGGCCGGCAGATCGGCCAGCGCCTCGGCCAGCGCCCGCGCCGTAAGCGAATGCAGGCCGCGTACCTCCGGGTTGTAGGCCCAGCTGGAGAACAGCGCGAAGACCTGTTCGATGTCGCCGTTCGGCCACTGCGGATCGTTGGCGGCGAGATAACCACGGCGCAGCGAGAAACCCACGCTGACCGGTTCGGGCACGGCCTCGCCGTCGAACTGTTCCTCGAAGCGCTGCAGCAGGCGGTCGCTGATCCGGCGCACCACGGTGGCGCTGCGGTAGAAGCCCTGCATCATCTTCTCGACCGCAAGGCTCTCCACGTCGTCCTCGAAGCCGAGGCGGGCGGCCAGGGTCTTCTGGTAATCGAAGCGCAGGCGCTCTTCCGGACGGTTGGCGACCAGGTGCAGGCCAAAACGCAGCCGTGCCAGCGCACAACGCTCGCGGCGCAACGCCGCGGCTTCGTCCGGGCCCAGATGACCCAGCCCGACCAGCGCTTCCAGTTCGCGCACGCCGAACGCGCGCAGCGCCATCCAGCCCAGCGTATTGAGGTCGCGCAGGCCGCCCGGACCATCCTTGATGTCCGGTTCGAGGTTGTCGGCGGTATCGCCAAACCGCTGATGGCGGGCCAGCAGCTCGTCGCGCTTGGCCAGGAAAAAGGCGCGGGGCGGCCACAGGCCGTCGGTGTTCACGGCCTGCTTCACTCCCTGCCGTGCGGCCTCGTCGGCTACCAGCGGGCGCGATTCGATCAGGGCGGTCAACACGGTCTGGTCGGCGCTTGCCTGCACACAGGCCTGCGCCGAGCGCACCGCGTGGCTGACCGGCAGCCCGCAATCCCACAGCAGCGCGAACAGCCGCGCAAGCGCCGCCTCATGGGTGCGCTGGGCAGCCTCCGGTCCGAATACCAGCAGGTCGATGTCCGAGCGCGGGAACAGCTCGCCCCGTCCATAGCCACCGACCGCAAACAGCGCCAGGCCGGCGTCGGCCGGCACGCAGCGCTGCCAGGCCAGGCGGATCAGGTGGTCGGCCGCCCGCGCGCGCAGCGCGAGCAGGCGCTCGATGTTGTCGCCCTGGTCGAAGCGTCGATACAGGCGGGCATCGGCCTGCTGCAGGGTCTGGCGGGCCTCCGCCGCCCACTCGGGGTCGGCGACGGCGTCGGCCGGCGCGTCCAGGGTCGGGCTCGCCGGCAGCATGCTCAGACCTGCGATTCGCCGGGCGAGAGGGTCAGCACGTCCACGCCGGTCTCGGTAACCGCGACCATGTGCTCCCACTGCGCCGAGAGCTTGCGGTCCTTGGTGACCACGGTCCAGCCATCCGGCAGCACCTTGTTGTAGCGGGTGCCCTCGTTGATCATCGGCTCGATGGTGAAGGTCATGCCCGGCTGCAGGACCAGGCCCTGGCCCGGGCGCCCGTAATGCACGACCTGCGGCTCGTCGTGGTAGACCTTGCCGATGCCGTGGCCGCAGTACTCGCGCACCACGCTGAAGCGCTCGGATTCAGCATATTCCTGGATCGCGTGGCCGATGTCGCCCAGCGTCGCGCCCGGCTTGACCGCGCGGATGCCACGCCACATGGCTTCATAGGTCGCCTCCACCAGCCGCCGCGCCATCACCGACGGGGTGCCGACGTAGTACATGCGGCTGGTGTCGCCGTGCCAGCCGTCTTTGATCACGGTGACGTCGATATTGACGATGTCGCCGTCCTTGAGGACCTTGCCTTCGCTCGGGATGCCGTGGCAGATCACATTGTTGACCGACGTGCACACCGTCTTCGGGAAGCCCCGATAGCCGACATTGGCCGGGATGGCCTTCTGCACGTTGATGATGTGGTCGTGGCAGATGCGGTCCAGCGCTTCGGTGGTCACGCCCGGCTTCACATGCGGGGTGACGATGTCGAGCACTTCGCTGGCCAGGCGGCCGGCGACACGCATCAGTTCGATTTCCTCGGGGGTTTTCAGATTCACGCTCATGCCGGCCATTATCGCCGATCCGGGCCCATTCTGAACCGCAGCCGGCAGAACGCTGACAGCGCAGGTTGGGGTCTGCGGCCTCGCGCGGCCCTCGCGCCCCCGCACCGCAACGTAAAAACTGTGATAACTGGCCAATTTCCGTCACATGTCACCCACAAGCCTGCTTTTATAAGGGACCCAGCGCCGCCCCTGGCGCCCTCCCCCTGCAGTACGCCGGCATCGATCCGTTCATCCAGGACCCCCGTCCAAGGAGAAGACCATGCGATTCCTCCGCGCCCCGCGCCCCCTGCTGTTCGGCCTCGGCCTGGCCACCCTGGCCTCGCCCGCCCTCGCTGCCGACACCACCACCTTCAACGTGCGCCTGATCATCACCAAGGCCTGCACGATCACCGCGGCCGCAGCGACCGATGTCGATTTCGGCTCGGCCCTGTCCACCGCCACCACGCCGATCAACGCGCAGGGCTCGGTGACCGCGCAGTGCTCGGCGCTCACGCCGTACACCATCGCACTCAATGCCGGCTCCAATGCCGCCACCGCCAACGACGTCACCACCCGTCGCATGCGCAATACCGATACCACGGTGACCACCAACAATTTCGTTGGCTACCAGCTGTATTCCAACGCCACCCGCACCACCGTCTGGGGGGCCACGGCGGGAACCAATACCGTGGCCGGCGTCGGCACCGGCCTGGCGCAGGCCTATCCGATCTACGGCCAGGTCGCCAATCCCAGCGTGAACAACGCTGCGACGGGTAATTACCAGGACACCGTCACCGCCACCATCACCTACTGAGGCCCGCCATGTTCCAGCGACTGCGGGGGTGCGCCATGCGCGCCGCGGCGAAGCTGTGCGGCGGGGTCCTGCTCGGTGCGCTCACGCTGCCGGGGGCATGGGCAGCCAGCCTGCAGGTGGCCCCCACCTCCCTCCAGCTCACCGCACGCCAGAACGCCGAGGCCTTGTGGATCAGCAACAGCGGCACCGCACCGGTGGACGTGCAGGCGCGGGTCTTCCGCTGGACCCAGGCCGAGGGGCGTGATGCACTCGAACCCACCACCGAGCTGGTGGTCAGCCCGCCGATGCAGGCGCTGGCCGCCGGCCAGCAGCAGCTGATCCGGGTGGTGCGGGCGAACCCGCACGCGCCGGCGGGGCAGCTGGCCTACCGGGTGATCGTCGATGAAGTGCCCAGACTGGACCCGGGTCGCCAGGGCATGCAGTTCGTGCTGCGCTACTCGTTGCCGGTGTTCGTGCAGCCTGACGGCGATCCTGCAGCGCCGGACCTGCAGGTGACGGTAGTGACCCCGCCTGAGGGCGCGCCCGTGCTGGAGGTGCACAACCGGGGCACCGGGTATGCCCAGCTCGCCGATCTGGCCGTGGGCCCGCTGGAGAGACCGCAGATCTTCCAGCCCGGGCTGGTCGGCTATGTCCTGGGCGGCCAGACCATGCGCTGGCCCTTGGACATCTCCGCCAGCCGCCTCGCCGGCGCGACCCTTTCGGCAAAGATCAATGGCGCCTCGCAAGCCACGCCACTGTCTTCGACGCCGCCGGCTCGCTGAGGCCTGCATGCGCGTCGCCCTGGCTGCCGGCGCGGTCTCGTCTGGAATGCCGGGCAGCGTGGCCCGCGCCGCCGACGCCCCGCTGGACGGCGCTGCGGAGATCGGCGCGTCGGCCGCGGACGACGTCATGCTGCCGGCGCCGACGCCGCTCACTGCACCGCAGACCCTGTACCTGGACGTGACCCTCAACGGGAGCCCACGCGGGCTGCTGCCGTTCACCCAGATCGGCGGGCAGCTGCGCGCCGACCCGGCGGTGCTGCGCCAGCTGGGATTCGGCGCACGCGGCGATGCGCCGGTACCGCTGGCGCAGATCAGCGGCGTGGTGGTGCGCTACGACGCCGGCCTGCAGACCCTTTCGCTGGAGGTTCCGCTCGAGCAGTTGACGCTGCCCACCACCGAACTGGGCCAGGCGCTGCCCACCCCGCCCACCGCCAGCGCCTCGCCCGGCGCGCTGGTCAACTACGACGTCTACGCCAGCCACAACGAAGACGCCGGCAACCTGGCGCTGACCACCGAGTGGCGGATCTTCGGGCTGGGGCGCGACATCCTGCGCAGCACCCAGCTGCTGCGCACCTACCAGGACGACGGGCGCGACTGGCGTGGTGAAAGCGTGCGGCTCGACAGTGCCTGGCAGCTGGACTTCCCCGACAGCGCGGTGACCCTGACCGTCGGCGACTTCTACAGCGGCTTCGTCGACTGGAGCCGGCCGGTGCGGATGGGCGGCATCCAGGTCGGACGCAACTACGGGCTGCAGCCCTACCGCGTGCTCACCCCGACCCCAAGCTTCCTGGGCGAGGCAGTGGTGCCGTCCACGGTGGAGCTGTACGTGGATGGACTGCGCCAGTACAACGGCGAGGTACCGGCAGGCCCGTTCCAGCTGGGCGCGCAACCGGGGATCAGCGGCACCGGCAACGCCCAGGTGGTGATCACCGACGCCTACGGGCGCATGCAGACCCTGGATTTCTCCTTCTATGGCACCCAGCAGCTGCTGGCCGAAGGGCTGTCGGACTGGTCGGCAGGCGTGGGCCGGATGCGTCGCGACTACGGCATCCGCTCGTTTGCCTACGACAGCGCGACGGTGGGCAGCGCGACCTGGCGGCGCGGGGTAAGCAACCGCTTCACTGCCGAGCTGCATGCCGAGGGCGGTGGCGGCGTGGCCAGCGCCGGGGCCGGTGGCTGGTGGCAGCTGGGGCTGGCCGGCGTGCTCAATGCCTCCTACGCGCGCAGCCGCCGCGATGGCAGCGATGGCGGCCAATGGGCGCTGGGGTACAGCTGGAACAACCGGGTATTCAATATCAATGCCTCCACCCTGCGCACCCATGGCCGATACCAGGACCTGGGCAGCCTGCAGGGCGCGCGGCCGCCGGACGTGACCGACCAGGTCACCGCCGGCACCAGCCTGGGCCGGCTCGGGGCGCTGAGCGCCAGCTACCTGCGGCTGTCCTATCCCGATGGCGATGATCGCCGCTATGCCAGCGTGTTCTGGAACCGCACGTTTTCCGAGCGCTGGTCGGCCTACGCCTCGTTCAACCAGAACCTGGACGCCAGCGCCGACCGCAGTGTGTACGTGTCGATCACCGCCAGCCTGGGCCAGAACCGCCAGAGCAGCGTGGCCGCACAGCGCAACGGCGAGCGCATGCTGTACACCGTGGACGTGTCCAAGCCGGTGCCCGGCGACGGCAGCGAAGGCGGCGTCGGTTGGCGCGCGCAGGCGCGCCACGGCGACGACGGTACCGGCGGGCTGGCCGAAGTGGGCTGGTTGAACCGGGTGGGCCGCTACTCGCTGGGCGCCGCGCGCCAGGGCGAAGCCAGCTTCGCCTACGCCAACGCCAGCGGCAGCCTGGTCTGGATGGGCGGACATGTGTTTGCCGCACGCGAGGTACCCGATGCGTTCGCGGTGGTGTCCACGGGCGGGTTCGGCGGGGTGCCGGTGCGGCTGGAAAACCGCCCGATCGGGGTGACCGACGAGAACGGCCTGCTGCTGGTGACACCGCTGCTGTCCTGGCAACGCAATCGCATCTCGATCGACACCCTGGACCTGCCCGCCGATCTGCGTGCCGATCGCGTGGACACCCAGGTCACGCCGCGACAGAGCGCCGGGCTGGGCGTGGACTTCGGGCTGCGCCGGACCCGCGCGATCACCCTGGTCCTGCACGACGCGCAGGACCAGCCGCTGGCGGCGGGAAGCCAGGTGCGCCTGCCCGACCAGCGCAGCGCCACCGTCGGCTATGGCGGCGAGGTCTACCTCGACGACCTGCCGGGCCGGGCCCTGCTGCAGGTGGACACCGACGACGGCCGCTGCACGGTCAGCGTGCCGCTCGGCGATGGCGCCCCCGGCACGTCGCTGCGGCTGGGCCCGCTGCGCTGCCAGCCGGACCCCGCACCATGAGCGTCCGCCTGCTGCTGGCCGTGCTGCTGGCGCTGGGCGCCCTGCTGGCGACCGACACCGCGCGGGCTGACACCACCTGCACCACGACCACCCCGGTGACCGCCGCGTTCGGCAATGTCGCCAATGCGGCCGCGGCACCGGTGTTCACCACCACCACCTTCACCATCACCTGCTCGACCGCCGCGCTGAGCCTGCTGGCCACCGCGTCGGTGCGCGCCTGCCTGGGCATCGGCGCGGGCACCACCGGCACCACGGTGTCGCCGCTGCGGCAGATGACCAGCGCCAGCGGCGACCCGATCAGCTACCAGCTGTTCACCAGCTCCGCCTACAGCACGATCTGGGGCCTGACCCCGGGCACCACGCCGGCCCCGCGGGTGGTGGACCTCAACTACAACGTGCCGCTGCTCACGGGCGGCAGCGGCGCGGTGTCGGTGACCATCTACGGGCGCATCCCGGCCGGGCAGATCCTGTCGGCCGGCGCCTACAGCAGCGCCTTCAGTGGCGGCGATGTGCGCCTGGAATACGCCTTCAACGAGGTACTGCTCGGCACCGCGACCGCGCCACCGGCCTGCTCCAGCGTGGCCGGGGTCACCGGGCACAAGGTGGCGACCGGCGCCTTTCCGTTCACGGTCACCGCCAACGTGCTGCCCCAGTGCAGTGCCTATGTCACCACCGACATGGACTTCGGCAGCAATGCCGGTGCGGTCACCGCCAACATCGACCGCACCTCGACCATCGGGCTGACCTGCCTCAACCGCACCGCGTACACCATCGCGCTGGACAATGGCCTGTATGCCAGTGGGACGGTCCGCCGCATGCGCCACGATACCGACCCGGCCTGGTTCATTCCGTATGAGCTGTACCAGGACAGCAGCCGCACCCAGCGCTGGGGCAGCACGGTGAATGTCGATCGGGTGTCTGGCACCGGCACCGGCGCGGCACAGACGCTGACCGTGTACGGCCGCGCCCCACCGACCAGCGGCGCGGTGGCGGCGGGCAGCTACAGCGACCAGGTCAAGGTGACCATCACCTACTGAGGGCATCAAGTGCGGCGGCGGCGGGCCGATAAGGCTGGGCATGAATCCCCGTCGCCATGGTGTCGTCCCCCTCGCCCTGTTGATGCTGGCCGCGCTGTCGGCAGCGCAGGCCCAGCCGGCGCCCACCGGCACGCCGACCGTCCAGGCGACGTCGGTTCGCATCCACCTGCGACTGGTGGACGCCTGCCGCATGCCAGCCACGGCCGGAACGGCAGCCTGCACCACGGTGCACCAGCGCAGCGACGCGCCGCTCGCACCCCCGCCGCAGGTGCAGGCCCTGACGCCCCCTGCGGACGGCGGACAGGCGCCGCGCGCATGGCAGACCCTCACGTTCTGATGGCCGGCGCCGGTCGCCTGTGGCTGCTGCTGGCGGCACTGCTGCCAGGTGGCCTGGCGCAGGCGCTGGAGGTGTCGCCGCTGCGGGTCGAACTCGCTCCGGGGCAGACCGATGGCGAGCTGTGGCTGTACAACGACAGCGCGCTGCCGTGGACCGGCCAGGCACGCCTGTTCGCCTGGGCCCAGACCGTCCATGACGAACGGTTGCGGCCAACCACGGCCCTGGTGGTGAGCCCGGCCGACCTGCACCTGCCTGCGCATGCCCGCCAGCGGCTTCGGGTGGTGCGGACCAGCCCTGCCCCGGCCACCGAACAGGGCTACCGGCTGGTGCTGCGCGCGGGTGCGGACAGCCCGCCGGTGCAGCTGTCGCTGCCGGTCTTCGTGGCCGGCGCCGACGCCCCGCGGGGCCCGGCGCTGACGGTGCAGCTGCTGGAAGACAGCGATCCGGCGGTGCTGGCGCTTCATAATGGCGGCGGTCGGCACGCCCGCCTTGCCGACCTGGCCTTCGTGGCCGCCAATGGGCAGTCCCGGCCGCTCCTGCCCGACCTTGCCGGCTACGTGCTCGCGGGCCAGACCCGGCACTGGGTGCTGCCCGGTCCGGCAGCGGCCTACCGCGGCGGGCATTTCCAGGCCCGCATCGGCGACCAGCCCGCCCGCCGGCTGGAGCCGTCGTCCCCTTCAATTGCAACCCGGGCGCCCGCCGGGCTATAATCGATTGGATTCCTGTGCACCCCGCGTGCCAGGACCCGTCAACACCGGACGTCACCGGTGAATACACACCTGCCGCCCTCATCCGTGCCGGGGTGCTCCGCAAGGAGTTCGGACACGGAAGCGACAGGGAAGCCAAACCCCGGAACCTCCCGCCTTGCGGCGGACCGCCCTCAATCATCCGTGGCGGCCGGTTCCCTATCAGGAGTATTGCAATGCCCCAGGTCACCATGCGTCAGATGCTGGAAGCCGGCGTCCACTTCGGCCACCAGACCCGTTACTGGAACCCGAAGATGGGCCAGTACATTTTCGGCGCCCGCGGCAAGATCCACATCATCAACCTGGAAAAGACCGTTCCGCTCTTCAATGACGCGATGAACTTCATTTCCAGCATCGCGCAGAAGCGCGGCACCATCCTGTTCCTGGGCACCAAGCGCAGCGCCCGCGAGTCGATCCGCGAAGAAGCCGAGCGTTGCGGCATGCCGTTCATGAACCAGCGTTGGCTGGGCGGCACCCTGACCAACTTCCGTACCGTGAAGCAGTCGGTTGCCCGCCTGAAGGAACTGGAAGCCGGCGAAACCGACGGCACCTTCGACAAGCTGGTCAAGCACGAAGTGCTGGGCCTGCGTCGTGAGCGCGACAAGCTGGAAGCCTCGCTGGGCGGCATCAAGGACATGAACCGCCTGCCGGACGCGATCTTCGTGATCGACATCGGCCACGAAGACATCGCCATCAAGGAAGCCAAGAAGCTCGGCATCCCGGTGATCGCGGTGGTCGACACCAACTACAACCCGGAACTGGTCGATTACGCGATCCCGGGCAACGACGACGCCATCCGTGCGGTGCAGCTGTACGCCCGCGCCGCTGCCGACGCCGTGCTGGAAGGCAAGGCTGCCGCGCCGCACGCCGCCACCGTCCGTGAAGAAGACTTCGCCGACGCCGCTGCTGCCGACGAAGCCAAGCCGGCCCGCCGCGCTCCGGCCAAGAAGGCTGCTGCCGACAAGGGCGAAGCCCAGGCCTGATCCAGGCCCGCGGTGGGTGCCTGGCGCCCACCGCTCCTGTCCGCTGCCGCTGGCGCGATGACAGGACCGTGTCACATGGGCCGGCCACCATGCCGGCCCAACCCCTTTCTTTCGTGAGGAATTCCCGTGGAAATCACTGCTTCCCTGGTCAAGGAACTGCGCGAGCGCACTGGCGCCGGCATGATGGAGTGCAAGAAGGCACTTACCGAAAACGGCGGCGACATCGACGCTTCGGCGGAATGGCTGCGCAAGTCGGGCCTGGCCAAGGCCGACAAGAAGGCTGACCGCATTGCTGCCGAAGGCATCATCGTGGCCGCACAGGACGGCAACAAGGCCGTGCTGGTCGAAATCAACTCCGAAACCGACTTCGTCGCCAAGGACAGCAACTTCCTGGACTTCTCCAAGGCCGTTGCCGACGTTGCGCTGAGCTCGGGCGCTGCCGACATCGACGCACTGAAGGCCGCCAAGCTGCCGTCGGGCGAAACCGTCGAAGAATCGCGCGCTGCGGTCATTGCCAAGGTGGGCGAAAAGGTTGACGTGCGCCGCATCGTGCGCCTGGAATCGTCGAACAACGTCGCTGCCTACGTGCACGGCGGCCGCATCGGCGTTCTGGTCGAGCTGGCCGGCGGCAACGCCGAACTGGCGCGTGGCCTGGCCATGCACGTGGCTGCAATGAACCCGCCGCACAACAAGGCCGCCGACGTGCCGGCCGAGTTCGTTGCCAAGGAAAAGGAAATCGAACTGGCCAAGATGTCCGAAAAGGACAAGTCCAAGCCGGCCGACATCCTGGAAAAGATCATCAGCGGCAAGATCGCCAAGATCGTCAACGAAGTCACCCTGTACGGCCAGCCGTACGTGCTGAACACCGACCAGTCCGTCGAGCAGGTGGTCAAGGCCGCCGGCGCTGACGTGATCGGCTTCAAGCGCCTGGCTGTTGGCGAAGGCATCGAGAAGGTGGTGGAAGACTACGCCGCCGAAGTGATGAAGCAGGCCGGCCTGGCCTGAGTTTTCGCTTGACGCGATGCAACGAAGGAGCCCGGCGCACGCCGGGCTTTTTTGTAGGCGCGGTGAAGCTCAGCCCTTGGCCTGGAAGGTGACTTCCTCGTACGGCTGCACCACCACCCACCCTTCGCCGGCGAACCGCAGCTGCAGGGTTTCGCCCGAGCCGCGACCGACCAGCGTGCCGAGGGTCATGTCGGTCACCACCTCCGGGGTCAGCGAACCCGACCACGCCACCGTCGCGTTCGGATCGGTGAACACCGGCCCGCCCTGCGCGGTCACCGGCAGCGTCAGCGGCTCGTAGTGGGAGGTGATGGCCACGATCCCGTGTCCGCTCAGGCGCATGTTGAACAGGCCGCCGGACAGCATGCCGGCGACCCGGCGCATCATGGTGATCTTCGATTCGATCCCGTTTTCGAACGCCAGCACGTCGTTGCCGTTGACGAAGATCGACTCGCCCGCCAGCCGCAGCAGGGTCACCTGCTTGCCGGCATCGGCCAGGTAGGCGCGCCCCTGCCCTTCGATCTTCATCAGCTGCAGGCCCTCGCCACTGACCATCTTCTTCAGCAGCGTGCCCAGGCCCTGCTCCAGCAGGCCCTGGCGGGTGAACTTCACCGCCCCCTTGCGGGCGACCATCGACCCGGCCTTGGCCCAGACCAGCCCGTCCACGCGGACTTCCAGCAGATGCGGGCTTTCCAGCTCGAACGCGTCGGCGCTGAGATCTTTCTCGCGCGTGCTGGAAAGGAATTCGCTGAGCGTTCTCACCGCCATGTGACCACATCCTTTTTGTTGGAAGGCGCATGGTAACCGCGCCACCGCGCTCGTGGCACTCGCCCATCCGGTGGCGGATGTGGTACCAAAGACCCCGTTACCCTGCCCTGCCCGGATGGCCGGTTGGTTTTGCTGGATTGGGTGGATCAGGTTCTGAATTGCAAGGGACCACACTCAAAACTGTGACGCACTCCATGTATTCTTGCCACATCACCTCAGTATTCCCATCATGCCTCCCGAGCTGACAGCCGTCCTGGCGCTCTGCCGCAACCTGCCCTCGCCGCCCGGTATCGCCCTGCGCATCATCGAACTGGCGCAGGACCCGGAAACCGACATCACCACCGCCGCGGACGTCATCGCCATCGACATGGCCTTGAGCGCGCGCATGCTGCGCATCGCCAATTCGCCGCTGTACGCCAGCCGCCGCCGGATCGAAAACCTGGGCCAGGCGCTGACCATGCTTGGCCTGAATGCCACCATCAGCCTCGCCCTGGGCTTTACCGTGACCCAGAACCTGAGCGCGGCGGGCCAGGGCCAGGACGTCCGCGCGCGGGCCTGGCGCCGCAGCATCCTCAGTGCCCTTGCGGCCAGCCTGCTCGGCCAGGCCCGCGGCCTGCGCAAGGCCGAAGAACTGATGCTGGCCGGCCTGCTGCAGGACATCGGGGTGCTGGTGCTGGCCCAGAGCGAGCCGGACCGTTACCTGCCGCTGCTGCGCCAGGCCGCCGACAACGACCAGCTGCTGGCGCTGGAGCGCGAACACCTGGACTGCAGCCACGCCGAGGTGGGCGCGTGGATGGCGGAACAGTGGGACCTGCCGCGCTACCTGGTCGACGCCATCGCCCACAGTGAAGCCCCGGCCACGCCAGGTGACACGTTCCAGGCCTGCGTTGCCCTGTCCGGTGCGGTGGCCGACATCTGGCTCAGTGCCGACGCCGACGCGGCGCGCGAGCACGCCCTGCAGCGGGTCAACGAGACCCTGCAGCTGGACAGCGCACAGTTCGACCAGGTGCTGGCCCGGATCGGCGAAGCCCTGCCGGAGATCAGCGCGCTGTTCGAAACCACGCTGATTTCGCCGTCGCGGGTCCAGCAGCTGATCGACCACGCCCAGGAGCTGGCCACCCTGCGCAACCTGCGTGAAATGCAGGACGCGGCGCTGGCCCGGCAGCGTGCCGACGAGTTCGAGGCGCGCGCCAACCGGCTGGCCGAACAGGCCCATCGCGACGCCCTGACCGGGGTGCTCAACCGCCGCCAGCTCGAGGCCGTGCTGGAGCAGGAGTTCCTGCGCGCGACCCGGCATGGCTGGCCGTTGTCGGTGGCCTTCATCGACCTGGACGATTTCAAGAAGATCAACGACGCGCACGGCCACCTGCTCGGCGACCAGGTGCTGCGCGCGTTTGCCGGCAAGCTGCAGGAACACCTGCGCAACAGCGACACCGTGGCCCGCTTCGGCGGCGAGGAGTTCATCGCCCTGCTGCCCAACACCACCGAACCGGTTGCGCTGGAAGTGGTGCGCCGGGTTCTGGCCAGCATCGTCAACACGCCCATGGCCGAGGTGGCCAGCGGGCCGTTGTTCGTGACCTTCTCGGCAGGCGTGGCCACCCAGGGCGGCTATGAGCGTTTTGCCGATGTTCAGGACCTGTTGAAGGCGGCCGACGACGTGCTTTACCGTTCCAAGAACCTCGGCCGGAACCGCGTCATTGCGCGTTCCCCGGGTACTGCGCCGGCCTGAATGGAGTCAGGAAGCGGTCTGGGCGTGCTGCAGCAGCCTTTCGCCGCAGCGCAGCAGAAAGTCCACGCCGAGTGCCGCCGGTTCCAGTAGAATTTCCGCGTTTTCCACGCATCCAGAGGCCACCATGTCCAATCTCACCTATCGCCGCATCCTGCTGAAAGTTTCCGGGGAGGCGCTGATGGGAGACGAGGACTATGGCATCGACCCGAAGGTGATCAACCGGCTGGCGCGTGAAGTGATCGAAGCCCAGCAGGCCGGCGCGGAAGTGGCGCTGGTCATCGGCGGTGGCAACATCTTCCGCGGCGCCGGCCTGGCCGCCGGCGGCATGGACCGGGTCACCGGCGACCAGATGGGCATGCTGGCCACGGTGATCAACGCGCTGGCCATGCAGGACGCGCTGGAGAAGCTGGGCGCCAAGGCCCGCGTGATGAGCGCGATCAAGATCAACGACGTGTGCGAGGACTACATCCGCCGCCGCGCCATCCGCCACCTTGAAAAAGGCCGCCTGGTGATCTTCGCCGCCGGCGTGGGCAGCCCGTTCTTCACCACCGACTCCGGTGCGGCGCTGCGCGCCATCGAAATCGGCGCCGACCTGCTGCTCAAGGCCACCAAGGTCGACGGCGTGTACGACAAGGACCCGAACAAGTACAGCGACGCGGTCCGCTTCGACAGCCTGAGCTACGACGAGGTGATCCGCCGCGGCCTGGAAGTGATGGACACCGCCGCCTTCGCCCTGGCCCGTGACAGCGACCTGCCGCTGCGCGTGTTCGACATGGGCCAGCCCGGAGAGCTGCTGAAGATCCTGCACGGCGAGAACATCGGCACGCTGGTGCGCGGCCGCGACGCCGGCTGAGGCGCTTCCGGCCCCGCCGGTCGCAACCGGGCGGGGTTCACCGGATTTCGCCTATAATCGCCCGATTCCCAGTGACATCCAGGATTCGGGCGATGCTCAACGATATCAAGCAGGACGCGCAGACGCGCATGGCCAAGAGCATCGATGCTCTGAAGCACACCCTCACCTCCATCCGCACGGGCCGTGCCTCGCCGGCCCTGCTGGACCGCGTCATGGTGAACGCGTACGGCAATCCGAACACCCCGCTGAACCAGGTGGCGAACGTGTCCAGTCCGGATCCCCACTCGCTGGCGATTACGCCGTTCGACAAGAGCATGATCAAGGAGATCGAAAAAGGTCTCTACAACGCTGAGCTGACGCCCAACACCATGGGCACCACGATCCGCATCGGCCTCCCGCCGCCGACCGAAGAGCGCCGCAAGGAACTGGCCAAGCAGGTGCAGCAGGAAGGCGAAGGCGCCAAGGTCGCCATCCGCAAGATCCGCGAAAGCGCCAACAAGGCGGTCGCCACCCTGTTCAAGGACAAGGAAATCACCGAAGACGACAAGAAGCGCGGCGAAGACGATATCCAGAAGCTGACCGACAAGTCCAGCAAGGACATCGACGGTGTCGTTGCCGAGAAGGTGAAGGAACTGATGTCGGTCTGAGCGCCATGACCCAGGCCCCGACCATCGCAGCCCCTGCCGCCGTGCCCCGCCACGTTGCCATCATCATGGATGGCAACGGTCGCTGGGCGCAGAAGCGCCGTCGCCCCCGGGTGATCGGCCATCGCGCCGGCGCGCGTGCAGTGAACCGCACCATCGACTTCTGCCTGGAGCGCGGCATTGCCGTGCTTACCCTGTTCGCGTTCTCCAGCGAAAACTGGGGCCGGCCGAGCGAGGAAGTGGACGCGCTGATGAAGCTGTTCCTCAACGCGCTGGACCGCGAGGTGGACGAACTCCATCGGCGTGGCGTGCGCGTGCGCTTCATCGGCGAACGCGAGCGCTTCGGCGCCGGGCTGGTCAGCCGCATGCAGCTGGCCGAGCAGCGTACCGCCGGCAACACCGGCATGACCCTGAATATTGCCGCCAGCTACGGCGGCCGCCAGGACATCGCGCGCGCCGCGCGCGAACTGGCCGCCGAGGTGGCGGCCGGTCGCCTGCTGCCCGAGCAGATCGACGAAACGCTGCTCGGCAGCCGCGTCGCCCTGGCCGACCTGCCGGCGCCGGACCTGTTCATCCGCACCGGCGGCGACACCCGCGTCAGCAACTTCCTGCTGTGGCAGCTGGCCTATACCGAACTGTGGTTCACCGAGGTGCTGTGGCCCGAGTTCGACGCCGCCATCCTGCAGCAGGCGCTGGACGCCTACGCCGCACGTGAACGCCGCTTCGGCCTGACCAGCGCCCAGATTGCCGCCCTGGCCACCGAGACGTCTTCCCCATGACCAAGACCCGAGTCATCGCCGCGCTGATCATGGCGCCGCTCGCCATTGCCGCCATCCTGCTGCTGCCCACCCAGTGGCTGGCCGCCGCGGCCGCCGCCGTGTTCCTGATCGGCCTGTGGGAATGGCTGAAGCTGGCCGACGTGGAAGACACCCTGGCGCGCACCGTGCTGCTGGTGCTGAACCTGGTGCTGATGGTGCTGATCGTGTGGGCCGACGCCGGCACGCTGGTGCTGTACCAGATTGCCGCCCTGGTCGGCATCGGCTGGTGGCTGCTGGCGCTGCTGTGGCTGCGCTTCTTCACCTTCGGCGCCGAACCGGGCAGCCCGGCCCGCGCGCTCAAACTGCTGGCCGGCAGCCTGGCGATCGTGCCGGCATGGGCCTCGCTGGTCCTGATCCACGCCGGCGGTGCCAACGGCCACCTGTGGCTGCTGACCGCGCTGGCCGTGGTCTGGGCCGCCGATTCGGGGGCGTATTTCGCCGGGCGCAGCCTGGGCCGCACCAAGCTGGCACCCCGGATCAGCCCGAACAAGACCTGGGAAGGCCTGGCCGGCGGCATGCTCGCCGGCGTGCTGGTGGCGCTGCTGTTCGGCTGGATGGCCGGGGTCGGCAGCGCGCATGTGCCCGGCCTGGTCATCACCGCCGTGGTCAGCGTGTTCGCCTCGGTCCTGGGCGATCTGTACGAAAGCCTGCTCAAGCGCCATGCCGGTGCCAAGGATTCGGGGCACATCATCCCGGGCCATGGTGGCGTGCTGGACCGCATCGACGGCGTGCTGGCCGCCCTGCCGGTGTTCGCGCTGGGCAAGGAAATCTTCGGGTTCTGAGCATGACCATCGCTTCCGCCCCCCGCCGGGTTGCCGTCTTCGGTGCCACCGGCTCGATCGGCGCGTCCGCGCTGGACGTGATCGCCCGCCACCCGGACCGCTACCGCGCCACCGTGCTCGCCGCCGGCAGCCAGGTGGAGGCGCTGCTGGCGTTGTGCGTGGCGCATCGCCCGCTGCACGCGGTGATTGCCGATGCGCGTCTTTACGGCACCCTGCGCGATGGCCTGCGCGCGGCCGGCCTGGACACCCAGCCCCATGCCGGCGCCGACGCGCTGGATGCACTGGCCGCCAGCGATGCCTGCGACACCCTGGTCGCCGCCATCGTCGGTGCGGCCGGGCTGTCCTCGACCCTGGCCGCGGCCGATGCCGGCAAGCGCATCCTGCTGGCCAACAAGGAATCGCTGGTGCTGGCCGGGGAGCTGCTGACCCGCCGCGCCAGTGCCGCCGGCGCCGAGATCATTCCGATCGACAGCGAGCACAGCGCCATTTTCCAGTGCCTGCGGTCGCGCGATGCCAGCCTGGACCAGGCCGGCGTGCGCCGGATCCTGCTCACCGCCTCGGGCGGCCCGTTCCGCGGGCGGCGTCGGGCGGAGCTGGCCGAGGTCACCCCGGCCCAAGCCGTTGCGCACCCGAAGTGGTCGATGGGCCCGAAGATCTCGGTCGATTCGGCGACGTTGATGAACAAGGGGCTGGAGGTCATCGAGGCCCACCACCTGTTCAACATTCCCGGCGAGCGCATCGAGGTGCTGGTCCACCCGCAGAGCCTGGTGCATTCGCTGGTGGAATTCGTGGACGGCTCCACCCTGGCGCAGCTCGGCCTGCCGGACATGCGCACGACCCTGGCCGTGGGCCTGGGCTGGCCGCAGCGGATTGAATCGGGGGTCGGCGGTCTGGACCTGCTGACCCAGGGGCGGCTGGATTTCGAGGCGCCCGACACCGAGGCGTTCCCTTGCCTGGCACTGGCCTGGCAGGCGATGGCCGCCGGCGGCACCGCCCCGGCCATCCTCAATGCGGCCAATGAAGTCGCTGTTTCAGCGTTTCTTCAGGGGCGGATCGCTTTCCTAGCCATTCCCGACCTGGTGGCTAACGCCCTTTCAACACTGCCGGCCGCGTCCGCCGATACACTGGAGGGCCTGCTGGATGCCGACCAGCGCGCCCGCCAGATCACCCAAGCCGCCATCGACCCCGCCTGAATGCCCTTCCCGCTCCTTTCCAGCGACCTCCACCATGGGTGAATTCATCGGCTCCGTCTGGTGGATGATCGTCAGCCTTGGCCTGCTGGTGACCTTCCATGAGTTCGGTCACTACTGGGTGGCGCGCCGCTGCGGGGTAAAGGTGCTGCGCTTCTCGGTCGGGTTCGGGCGGCCGTTGTTCATGCGCCGCAACCGCGCCGGCACCGAGTTCGCGCTAGCCGCCATCCCGCTGGGCGGTTACGTGAAGATGCTGGACGAGCGCGAGGTCGAGGTGCACCCGGCCGAGCGCGGGCTGGCCTTCAACCACAAGACCGTCTGGCAGCGCATCGCGATCGTCGCGGCCGGCCCGCTGGCCAACCTGATCCTGTGCGTGGCCCTGCTCTGGGCCATGTTCGTGCTGGGCAAGCAGGACTATTCAGCCACCATCGGCCGGACTACCGGCATGGCCGAGGTGGCCGGGCTGCAGGCCGGCGACCGCATCCTGAGCGTGGACGCGCGCAGCGTGGTGACCGCCAGCCAGGCCGCGATGGCGCTGACCACCGCCGCGATGGACCGCCACGATGCGACGCTGGAGGTGATGGATACGCAGGACCAGGTGCGCACCCGCACCCTGCCCCTGTCGCAGCTGCCGGCCGGTTTCGATGAACGCTGGGTGGCGTCGCTGGCCGGGCTGACCTGGCAGTTCCACCTGCAGCCTGCGCTGGTGGAACAGGTGGTGGCCGATTCGGCTGCCCAGGGCGTGCTGCTGCCTGGCGACCTGATCCTGGCCGTGGACGGCGAGCGCATCGAGGCGGCCGACCAGGTGTCCCCGGCCATCCAGGCGCTGGGCAAGCGTGGCGGTCCCGGCATGGTGGACGTGCTGCGCGGCGGCGAGCGCCTGGCGCTGGAACTCACCCCGCGGCAGGGCAAGGATCCGCGCGGCCAGCCCACCTGGCAGGTCGGCGTGGGCTTCCCGCAGACCAGCGCACCGGCCTACGACACCACGCTGCAGTACGGTCCGCTGGCGGCGATCCCCGCCGCGTTGCGCGAAACCGGGCGCGCGGCCAGCGATTCGCTGGGCATGATGCGCCGCATCGTCACCGGCAATGCCTCGCTGCAGAACGTTTCCGGGCCGGTCACCATCGCCCGGGTGGCCAACCAGACCGCCCAGCGCGGGCTGGATTGGTTCCTCTGGTTCCTGGCGGTCCTGTCGCTGAGCCTGTGCATCATCAACCTGTTGCCCATCCCCATCTTGGACGGCGGGCACCTGCTGTATTACCTTATCGAGTTGGTCAAGGGCAGCCCGCTGAGCGAGCGTGCCATGGCGACCGGCCAATACATCGGCCTTGCCATGCTGGCCGGACTGATGGGACTGGCGTTCTACAACGACATCCTTGGTCTGGTCCCGCGATGAACTTTTACCCTTTTGTCGTCGTCTTATGCGCCGGCATCCTGAAACAACGTATTCGACTCCAACCGGACGTGACATGACGCGACTCCCCAATCGCCGCCTGCTTGCCCTCGCACTCGCCGCCGGTTTCGGCGCGCCCGCCCTGGCCCAGGCAGCCGAGCCCTTCACCGTCAGCGACATCCGTGTCGACGGTCTGCAGCGCATCACCTCCGGTACCGTGTTCACCTACCTGCCGGTGGAACGCGGCGAGACCCTGACCGACAACAAGGTCGGCGAGTCCATCCGCGCCCTGTACAAGACCGGGTTCTTCGAGGACGTGCAGCTGGAGCGCCAGGGCGACATCCTGGTGGTCACGGTCAAGGAGCGCCCGGCGATCAACAAGCTGACGGTCACCGGCAACAAGGACATCAAGAGCGACCAGCTGCTCAAGGGCCTGAGCGACATCGGCCTGAGCGAGGGCGGCACCTTCGATCGCCTGAGCCTGGACCGCGTGACCCAGGAACTCCGCCGCCAGTACAACGACCGCGGCAAGTACAACGTGGAAATCACCCCGACGGTCAGCCCGCTGGACCGCAACCGCGTGGACATCACCATCGCGATCAAGGAAGGCAAGGCCGCCAAGATCCAGCACGTGAACCTGGTCGGGACCGAGAAGTTCGAGTCCGAGGACATCCTCAAGACCTGGGAATCGAAGGAGCACAACTGGGCATCGTGGTACCGCCGCGATGACCAGTACTCGAAGGAAAAACTGTCCGGCGACCTGGAGAAGCTCAATTCCTGGTACCTGGACCGCGGCTACGTGGACTTCAGCATCGATTCCACGCAGGTGTCGATCAGCCCCGACAAGCGCGACATGTTCATCACCGCCGGCGTGACCGAGGGTGAGCAGTACAAGATTTCCGAGATCAAGGTCACCGGCGACACGATCCTGCCGCAGGAAGACGTGGAGCGCATGCTGATCCAGAAGTCGGGCGATACCTTCTCGCGCGCGCTGCTGGAGTTCAGCTCGGACGCCATCACCAATTCGCTGTCCAACATCGGGTACGCGTTCGCCAAGGTGAACCCGATCCCGACCAGCAACCGCGCCGAGCGCACCGTGGCGATCAACATGCAGGTCGTGCCGGGTCCGCGCGTGGGCGTGCGCCGCATCGTGTTCAAGGGCAATACGCGCACGTCCGACGAAGTGCTGCGCCGTGAAATGCGCCAGTTCGAGAACAGCTGGTACTCGCAGGCGGCGATCGACCGCTCCAAGATCCGCCTGCAGCGCCTGGGTTACTTCGAGTCGGTGGATGTGGAAACGCCGCCGGTCACCGGCAGCAACGACCAGGTCGACGTGGTCTACAACGTGAAGGAAACCACGTCGGGCAGCTTCGTGTTCGGCCTGGGCTACTCGCAGTCCTACGGCATGACCACGTCGGTGCAGCTGTCGCAGAACAACTTCCTGGGCGGCGGCAACCGCGTGTCGGTGGAAGCGTCGCGCAGCAGCTACCTGCAGCGTTACGGCTTCTCCTACACCAACCCGTATTTCACCGACGACGGCGTGTCGCTGGGCTACAACCTGTCCTGGCGCGAGCTGGACTACTCGGACTTCAACACCGCGCAGTACAACAGCACCAACGGTGCGGCGCAGGTGGTGTTCGGCGTGCCGATCACCGAGAACGACACGGTCTCGCTGATGGTGGGCATCGACAGCAACCAGATCACCACCTACCCGGGGGCGACGCCGCAGGCGATCATCGATTACATCGATGCCATCGGCCAGCGTACGTTCCACTCCTGGCGCACCGAGCTGGGCTGGGCGCGCGACACCCGCAACGACTACTTCATGCCCACCCGCGGCATGTACCAGCGCGTGGGCCTGGAAACCACGCTGCCGGGGTCGACGGTCGAGTACTACAAGCTGAACTACCAGGTGTCCAAGTACTGGCCGATCATCCCGTCGCTGGTGATCAACACCCGCGCCGAAGTCGGTTACGGCGATTCCTACGGCAACGACGTCTCGCGCGTGCTCACCAACCCGGACGGCACCACCCGCGTGGTCACCGCCTCGGGCCTGCCGTTCTTCGAGAACTTCTATGCCGGCGGTACCAATTCGGTGCGCGGTTTCGAGGACAACACCCTGGGTCCGCGTTCGGAGCCGACCGCGTCCTACAACCGCGGCCAGCCGCTGGGTGGTTCGCTGAAGACGGTCGGTTCGGTCGAAGCGTATTTCCCGCGCCTGTTCGACAGCCCGTCGGCGCGCGTGTCGGCGTTCTTCGACGTCGGTAACGTGTACAACGGCGTCGACAACTTCAAGGCCAACGAACTGCGCGCCTCGGCCGGTGTCGCCCTGCTCTGGCGCGCCCCGGTCGGCCCGATCTCGATCAGCTACGCCTTCCCGCTCAAGAAGGAAGACGGTGACGAGATCGAGCGTCTCCAGTTCACGTTCGGCGGCCAGTTCTAAGCGCTGGACGCATCAGCAGAAACGCCGGGCATTGCCCGGCGTTTTTTTTGCCCGTTGGAGCGCGGCGTCAGGTCTTCGATCGGGTTCAGCGCGAGCGTCTGGGGCCCCGCCGCGGCCGGCAGGCCCCTATGCAAATGTCCCCCGGCGTCGGCCTGCGGCCGCCCCCTCCTCCTTTACTTTGCCAGGGACCTACCGGCCGCGACGGGGCTCGGCTTGCGGTAAGCGATGGAAAAGCAGATGTCACGGTGCCGACGCCGGTGGGGCGAGTGCGGGGCCGCCGCGCCCTTGCGGCGAAGTAAAGGAGGAGGGGGCGGCCGCAGGCCGACGCCGGGGGACATTCGCAGGCAAGGGCACGGCGGCCCCGCGCTCGCCCCACCGGCAGCCGCGCCTGATTGAACATGACCGAAGTCACGGCACACGGTAAACTCGCGGCGTGAACACTCCTACCTATACCGCCCAGCAACTCGCCGAGCAGTTTGGCCTGCAGGTCCATGGTGATGGCAGCACCGCCATCCGTGGCGTGGCCACGCTTGCCCATGCCGGCTCCGGCCAGCTGACCTTCCTGGCCAACCCGCGCTACCGGGCCCAGCTGGCCGACAGCCAGGCCGGCATCGTGGTGCTGCGCGCCGACGACGCCGAGGCCGCGCCCGGCACCGCGCTGATCGCCAAGGACCCGTACACCACCTTCGCCAAGATCGCCGCGCTGTTCGACATCGCCCCGACCCGCCCGCCCGGCATCCACCCCAGCGCCGTCATCGATCCCGACGCCCAGGTCGCCGCCAGCGCCCACATCGGGCCGTTCGTCACCATCGGCGCGCGCAGCGTGATCGGCGAGAACTGCATCGTCGGCGCCGGCAGCATCATCGGCGAAGACTGCAGCCTGGACAGCGGCTGCGAACTGATCGCCCGCGTCACCCTGGTCACCCGCGTCCGCATCGGCAAGCGCGTGCGCATCCATCCCGGTGCCGTGCTCGGCGCCGATGGCTTCGGCTTGGCGATGGACGCCGGCAGCTGGATCAAAGTGCCCCAGCTGGGTGGCGTGCGCATCGGCGACGACTGCGAGATCGGCGCCAATACCTGCGTCGACCGCGGCGCCCTCGAAGATACCGTGCTCGACAACGACGTGCGCCTGGACAACCTCGTCCAGATCGCCCACAACGTCCAGATCGGCGCCCACTCGGCCATCGCCGGCTGCACCGGCATCGCCGGCAGCGCCAAGATCGGCCGTTACTGCCTGCTCGGCGGCGCCGTCGGCGTCGTCGGCCACCTCGAAATCTGCGACAAGGTGGTCATCACCGGCAAATCCGTGGTGCGCAACTCCATCACCGAACCGGGCGAGTACTCGTCCGGCACCCCATTGACCGACAACCGCACGTGGCGCAAGAACGCCGCGCGCTTCAAGCAGCTTGATGCACTGGCCCGTCGCATCCTGTCTGTAAGCAAGGAGAAGGAATGAGCCACGAACAGAAGCTGCCGGACATCACCGAAATCCAGGCGCTGATCCCGCACCGCTACCCCTTCCTGCTGGTCGACAAGGTCGTCGCGATCGATTACGAAAAGCGCACCATCGTCGCCACCAAGAACGTCAGCATCAACGAACCGTTCTTCCAGGGCCACTTCCCCGGCCAGCCGATCATGCCCGGCGTGCTGATCATCGAAGCCATGGCCCAGGCCGGCGGCGTGCTCACCCAGCTCACCCTGGGCCGCGACGCCCAGTCCAAGCTGTTCTACATGGTCAAGGTCGACAAGGCCCGCTTCAGCAAGCAGGTCGTGCCCGGTGACGTGCTCGAAATGCATGTCGAGATCAAGCGCGTGATCCGCAACATGGCCGTGTACGACTGCATCGCCAAGGTCGACGGCGACGTCGTTGCCTGCGCCGAAGTGCTCTGCGCCGGCACCCGCGAATGAACGCGCCGCTCATCCACCCCACCGCGGTCATCGACCCGTCGGCAAAACTGGCGGCGGATGTGCGTGTCGGTGCGTTCTGCCTGATCGGTGCCGACGTCGAGATCGGCGAAGGCACCGAGGTCGGCCCGCACTGCTCGATCCATGGCCCGACCCGGATCGGCCGCAACAACCGCTTCATCGGCCACGTCGCCGTAGGCGGCGAGCCGCAGGACAAGAAGTATGCCGGCGAACGCACCGAACTGGTGATCGGCGACGACAACGTGTTCCGCGAGTTCGTCACCCTCAACCGGGGTACCGGCGGTGGCGGCGGCATCACCACCATCGGCAACGGCAACTGGATGCTGGCCTACACGCATGTGGCGCATGACTGCCACGTGGGCAACCACTGCGTGTTCTCCAACAACACCACCCTGGCCGGCCACGTCAGTGTCGGCGACTACGTGATCATCAGCGGCTTCGCCGGTGCCCACCAGTTCTGCCGTATCGGTGCCCACGCCTTCCTGGGCATGGGCGCGCTGACCAACGGCGACGTGCCGCCGTTCACCATGGTCGGCAGCGACTCGCTGGGCCGCCCGCGCGGCATCAACAGCGAAGGCCTCAAGCGCCGCGGCTTCGACGCCGAACGCATCGCCAGCATCAAGCGCGCCTACCGCACCCTGTACGTGGCCGGCCTGCCGCTGGCCGAAGCCAAAGTGCAGCTCGCCGAACAGGCGGCCCACAGTGCCGACGTCAAGGACATGCTGGACTTCATCGAGCACGCCGAGAGGCCGCTGCTGCGATGAGCGGTCGGCCGCTGCGGATCGCCCTGGTCGCCGGTGAAGCATCCGGCGACCTGCTGGGTGCCGGTCTGGTCCGCGAACTGCAACAGCGTTTTCCCGATGCCGAGTTTGCCGGCATTGGCGGCGACGCCATGCGCAACGCCGGCTGCCAGACCTGGTTCGACGCCAGCGAACTGGCGGTCATGGGGCTGACCGAAGTGCTGCGCCACCTGCCGCGGCTGCTGACGCTGCGCAAGGCGTTCCGCAGCCGCGTGCTGGAATGGCAGCCGGACGTGTTCATCGGCATCGATGCGCCCGACTTCAACCTGGGCGTGGAGCGCTGGCTGAAGGAACGCGGTGTCCGCACCGTGCACTACGTCAGCCCCTCGGTCTGGGCCTGGCGCGAGAAGCGCGCGGAGAAGATCGGCGCCAGCGCCGACCTGGTGCTGTGCCTGTTCCCGATGGAGCCGCCGATCTACGCGCGGCACGGCATCGATGCGCGCTTCGTCGGCCACCCGATGGCCGACGACATCCCGCTGCACAGCGACCGCGAGGCGGCGCGCGTGGCACTGGGCCTGCCGGTCAATGCGAAGGTGCTGGCCGTGCTGCCGGGCAGCCGACTGGGTGAGATCAGCAAGCTGGGCGAAGCCTTCTTCGAGGCAGCCTGGCAGGTGTCGGAACGTATTCCGGGACTGCACGTGGTGGTCCCGGCGGCCAACCCGGCCTGCCGCCAGCTGATCAACGAACAGCTCTCGCGTTCGGCATTGCCGGTGGCCCATTCGCATGTCCTGGACGGCGAGGCGCGCACGGCGATGATCGCGGCCGACGTGGTGGTGCTGGCCTCGGGCACGGCCACCCTGGAAACCATGCTGGTCAAGCGACCGATGGTGGTGGGCTACCGAGTGGCGGAATTGACCTACCGCATCGTCAAGGCGCTGGGCCTGATCAAGGTGGATCGTTTCGCGCTGCCCAACATCCTGGCCGGCAAGGACCTGGCCCCGGAGCTGATCCAGCACGACTGCGTGCCGGACAAACTGGCCGCTGCGATCCTGCAATGGTTCGACCATCCGCAACGCGGTCTCGACCTCCAGCCGACCTACGAACAACTGCACCTGCAGCTGCGCCAGGACGCCTCGGCGCGCGCGGCCGATGCGGTGGCCGAGCTGCTCTCGCGCCGAGGCGCAGCGGCATGAGCCGCCGCCACGCAGCGGCCGCATCGCTGGCGCTGTTCGACGGCGCGGCGCTGGCCACGGTGGCGCCGCGCTACGTGGCCGGCGTGGACGAGGCCGGCCGCGGCCCGCTGGCCGGCCCGGTCGCGGTGGCGGCGGTAGTGTTCTGCCCCGACCGGCCGCGCCTGAACGGACTGGACGACTCCAAGCAGCTCACCGCGCTGCGCCGCGACCAGCTGTTCGACCGGATCCAGCAGCGCGCGCTGGCCTTCCACGTGGTGATGGTCGACGTGGGCGAGATCGATGCACTCAACATCTACCAGGCCACCCTGCTCGGCATGCGCCGGGCGGTGGAAGCGGTGGCGCACGTGGCCCAGTTCGCGCGCATTGACGGCAACGTGGTCCCCAAGGGCCTGCCCTGCCCGGCCCAGGCGCTGGTCGGCGGCGACGCCCTCGACCGCGCGATCATGGCCGCGTCGATCCTGGCCAAGGTCAGCCGCGACCGCTACATGCTGCAGCTCCACGAGCAGCACCCCGAATACGGTTTCGACCAGCACAAGGGCTACGGCACCCCGGCCCACCTGGCCGCCCTGCGCACCCACGGCCCCTGCCCGCACCACCGCCACAGCTTCGCCCCCGTCCGCGACTGCCTGGCGCCGCCGGTGCACGCCCTGACCGCCTGACGCCCACGAACCCCATACTCCGGACCCGCCGTAGAGCCGGGCTCTGCCCGGCTGCTTCACGCATTTGGGCGAACAGCCCATATGCAACGCTGCCCTTCCTAAGGCGGGTCGGGGCGGGTCCGTGGGGGACGCCGTAAATACATCCTTGTAGGCTTGGTCGCCGCATCCATGCGGCTCACACCCCCACAAACCCGCCCCGACCCACCTTCCGACAGTGTCTCGTTGCCACGGGAAAAGCGGGTGCCGGGCGCAGCCCGGCAACACCCGCGTCTGCCGTGGCCGCCGACCTTCCGTAGGGGGCGGCGGCGGGGGTAGGGGTACGGGACCTTTCCTTGCAACATGGATGTTGCAAGAGAGCCCCCAGGGATGGGTTTACGGCGTGTCCCGTACCCCTACCCCCGCCGCCGCCCCAGCACGTAGATTTCCCGACGACGCGCCTCGGCTTTGGCTTTGGCTATGGCTTTGCCTCCCGATCCTACGGATCGCACCCGCCTTAACCCACCGAACTGTCAAGGCTTGTCCGGGTTGTCCCCCGCCGCTACCCTGACCGGGCATTACATTGGCCCGGCATGACCACTTCCCGTTTCGTACATCTGCACGTCCACACCGAGTTTTCGCTGGCGGATTCGACCATCCGTGTCCCGGCGAAACCGGATCAGGCTGACCCGAAAAAGGCCAAGCAGGCCAACCTGCTCAGCCGCGCCGTCGAACTGAACCTGCCCGCGCTGGCAGTGACCGACCTGAACAACCTGTTCGCCCTGGTCAAGTTCTACAAGGCCGCTGAAACCGTCGGCATCAAGCCGATTGCCGGCGCCGACATCATGATCGCCGAAGAGGGCATGCCCCCCTGGCGCATGACCCTGCTGTGCCGCGACCGCGAAGGCTACCTCAGCCTCTCACGCCTGCTCACCCGCGCCTGGATGGAAGGCCACCGCCCCGAAGGCGGCGTCGCCGTGCATCCCGACTGGCTCAAGGCCGGCTGCCACAACCTGTTCGCCCTCGCCGGCCGCGACAGCCTCGCCGGGCGCCTGGCCGGCGAAGGGCGCCATGACCTGGCCGAACAGCAGCTCGCCGACTGGCAGCGCGTGTTCGGCGATGGCCTGCACCTGGAACTGACCCGCACCGGCCGCGACGGCGAAGAAGCCTTCAACCAGTTTGCCCTGGTGGCCGCCGGCCAGCGTGGCCTGCCCGTCGTCGCCAGCAACGACGTCCGCTTCCTGCGCCCCGACGACTTCAGCGCCCACGAAGCGCGCGTCTGCATTTCTTCCGGCCGCGTCCTCGACGACCCCAAGCGCCCGCGCGACTACAGCGACCAGCAGTACCTCAAATCGCCCGAGGAAATGTGCGCCCTGTTCGCCGACATTCCCGACGCGATCGACAACACCCTTGCCCTCGCCGAACGCTGCAACATGGAAATGCGGCTCGGCACCTACTTCCTGCCCGACTACCCGGTACCCGACAACGAGACGCTGGACAGCTGGATCTGCAGCGAATCGCGCAAAGGCCTGGACGCGCGCCTGGAAAAGAATCCGCTCGCCGAGGGCAAGACCCGCGAGGATTATGTCGAACGCCTTGAGTTCGAACTCGCCACCATCATCAAGATGGGGTTCCCAGGCTACTTCCTGATCGTGGCCGACTTCATCCAGTGGGGGAAGAGCCAGGGCATCCCGATCGGACCCGGCCGCGGTTCCGGCGCCGGCTCGCTCGTGGCCTGGGCCCTGCAGATCACCGACCTCGACCCGATTCCCTACAACCTGCTGTTCGAGCGGTTCCTCAACCCCGAACGCGTGTCGATGCCCGACTTCGACATCGACTTCTGCATGGACCGCCGCGACGAAGTCATCGACTACGTCGCGCGCAAGTACGGCCGCGAACGCGTCAGCCAGATCATCACCTACGGCACCATGGCCGCCAAGGCCGTCGTGCGCGACTCCGGGCGCGTGCTCGGCTTCCCGTACGGCCTGGTCGACGGCGTCTCCAAGCTCATCCCCAACATCCTGGGCATCTCGCTCAAGGATGCCATGGGCGAAGGCAAGGACTCGGAAATGGCGTCGCCGGAGCTGATCCAGCGCTACCAGAACGAAGACGACGTGCGCGACCTGATCGACCTGGCCCGCCAGCTCGAAGACCTCACCCGCAACGCCGGCAAGCACGCCGGCGGCGTGGTGATCGCGCCCGAACCGCTGGCCGAATTCTGCCCCCTGTTCGCCGAACACGACGAAGGCGGACGCGGCCGCAACCCGGTCACCCAGTTCGACAAGAACGACGTCGAAGAGATCGGCCTGGTGAAGTTCGACTTCCTGGGCCTTCGCACGCTGACCATCATCGACTGGGCGGTGAAGGCGATCAACAAACGCCACGCCCGCGCCGGCATTCCGCCGGTGGACATCACCGCGATTCCGCTCGACGACGCCCCCACCTACAAGGACATCTTCGCCAACGGCAACACCGGTGCCGTGTTCCAGTTCGAATCCTCCGGCATGCGCCGCCTGCTCAAGGACGCGCGCCCCGACCGCTTCGAAGACCTCATCGCCCTGGTCTCGCTGTACCGCCCCGGTCCGATGGACCTGATTCCCTCCTTCAACGCGCGTAAGCACGGCCAGGAAGAAATCATCTACCCCGATCCGCGTACCGAAGCCATCCTGAAAGACACCTACGGCATCATGGTGTACCAGGAGCAGGTCATGCAGATGGCGCAGATCGTCGGCGGCTACTCGCTCGGCGGCGCCGACCTGCTGCGCCGCGCGATGGGTAAGAAGGTGCCGGCCGAAATGGCCAAGCACCGCGAGATCTTCCGCGAAGGTGCCGCCAAGGGCGGCGTCGACGGACCCAAGGCCGACGAAATCTTCGACCTGATGGAAAAGTTCGCCGGCTACGGCTTCAACAAGTCGCACGCCGCTGCCTACGCCCTGGTCAGCTACCAGACCGCCTGGCTCAAGCGCCATTACCCGGCTGAGTTCATGGCGGCCACGCTGTCCTCGGACATGGACAACACCGACAAGGTCGTCGGCTTCCTCGCCGAAGTGCGCAACCTCGGCCTGACCGTGCTGCCGCCACGCGTCAACGAATCGGCCTACATGTTCGAAGCCTCCAGCGCAGACACCATCCAGTACGGACTGGGCGCGATCAAAGGCGTCGGCCAGGGCGCATGCGAAGCGGTGGTCGACGAGCGCGTGGCCAAGGGCCGCTACCAGTCGCTGCTCGACTTCTGCATGCGCATCGAGTCCGGCAAGCTCAACCGGCGCACCCTGGAAGCGATGATCAACTGTGGCGCGCTCGATGGCCTTGGCAAGAATCGCGCCTCGCTGATGCTGCAGCTGCCCGAAGTGCTCAAGGCCACCGACCAGATGTCGCGCGAGAAGGCCTCCGGGCAGAACTCGCTGTTCGGCGCACCCGATCCGGTCAGCACCGCCCTGCAGCTGGACCTGCCCGAAGCCAAGGAGTGGCCGCTCGGCCAGCTGCTCGATGGCGAGCGCGAAACGCTGGGCTTCTACCTCAGCGGCCATCCGTTCGACCCGCACGCCGACGACGTCAAGGAACTGGTCGGCACCGACCTGGGCATGCTGGAGAAACTCATCCCGCCGGCCCGTCCCAGCAAGGACGGCGAGAAGCGCGCCTGGCGCCAGGAAACCCCGGTGATCCTGGCCGGGCTGGTGGTCGGCGTGCGCCGCAAGGGCGAGAGCCAGATCTTCATGCAGCTCGAAGACGGCAAGGGCCGGGTCGAGTGCAGCGCCTTCACCGACGGCCTGGCCGAGTTCGGCCACCTGATGACCAAGGACCGCATCCTGGTGGTCAAGGGCGGCCTGCGCGAAGACGAGTTCAACGGCGGCTATGCCCTGCGCATCCGCCAATGCTGGGACTTCGAGGAAATCTGCGCCAATTACGCCACCCGCCTCTCGCTGCGCCTGGACCTGCGCCAGGGCGAGCCGGTCTGGGGCCGGGTCAACGCCCTGCTTGACCGCCATCGTCCCGGCCGCACCCCCCTGCGCCTGGACCTGCTTCTCGGCTCCGAGCAGGGCCCGGTGGCCGGCATGCTCGACGTGGCCGGCGACGTCGCCGTGCGCGTGGACAGCCAGCTGGTGGACGCCCTGCGGGCCGACCCGGCCGTACGCACCCTGAAAGTCCGGTACAGCCCACCATGGGCGAACTGATTCACATGCGGCCCGGCCCCCCGGCCCGGGCACCCTGACCCGTTCCACCAGACGACCCCGTACGGGGCATTTAGACGCATTCGGCTACACTTTCCCTCTTTTCTTCACGACGGCTTCCGATGAATCCGAACTACCTCGACTTCGAGCAACCCATCGCTGATCTGGAGGCAAAGATCCAGGAGCTGCGCAGCGCAAGCGCCGGCCCGGCGGTCAATGTCGAGGCCGAAGTACGCACCCTGCAGGACAAACTGCGGCTGCGTACCGCCCAGATCTTCCGCAACCTGACCTCGTGGCAGGTGCTGCAGCTGGCCCGGCATCCCTCGCGGCCCTATACCGCCGACTACATCCGGATCATCTGCGACGAGTTCCAGGAGCTGGCCGGCGACCGCGCCTTCGCCGACGACAAGGCGATCATGGGTGGCCTGGCCCGCATCGGCGGCCGCTCGGTGATGCTGATCGGCCACCAGAAGGGCCGCGACACCAAGGAAAAGATCAAGCGCAACTTCGGCATGCCCAAGCCCGAGGGCTACCGCAAGGCGCTGCGCCTGATGAAGATGGCCGAACGCTTCGGCCTGCCGGTGCTGACCCTGATCGACACCGCTGGCGCCTGGCCGGGCATCGACGCCGAATCGCGTGGCCAGTCCGAAGCGATCGCGCGCAACCTGATGGAAATGGCCGAACTGAAGGTGCCGGTGATCTGCACCGTGATCGGCGAAGGCGGCTCCGGTGGCGCGCTGGCGCTGGGCGTGGGCGACCGCACCGTGATGCTGGAATACAGCGTGTACTCCACCATCAGCCCGGAAGGCTGCGCCTCGATCCTGTGGAAGGACGCCAGCAAGGCCAAGGACGCGGCCGAACAGCTGGGCCTGACCGCCCCGCGCCTGAAGGGCCTGGGCCTGGTCGACAAGGTCGTACGCGAGCCGACCGGCGGCGCGCACCGCAACCCGAACCAGATGGCCAAGCGCCTGAAGGCCGTGCTGCTCAATGAGCTGGATGCGCTGGAGAAGCTGTCCACCGACGACCTGCTGCAGAAGCGCTACGAGCGCCTGCGCGGGTATGGCGCCTACGAAACGGCCTGATCGGCGCACCAGTGGGTCACGACCAACGGTCGTGACCTACCGCACATGGCGCGACACGGGTGGGTCACGACCAGCGGTCGTGACCTACCGCGGATGGCGCCACACGGGTGGGTCACGACCAGCGGTCGTGACCTACCGCGGATGGCGCCACACGGGTAGCTCACGACCGTTGGTCGTGAGCCATCCCTTAAAACGGCTTGGCCAACACCAGCCACACCACCCCGATGAACAGCACCAGCGGCAGCTCATTGAACCAGCGCAGCGCGCGCGACGACGGCAGCACCCCGCCCTTCACCGCCCCCTTCAACAGCCGCCCGGTCCACGAGTAATACACCAGCAGCAGCACCACCAGCCCCAGCTTCGCATGCAGCCAGGCCGCCGCGCCCGGCGCGACCATGGTCGGAAAATCGGGAATTACCTTGTAGCCCAGCCACAGCACCAGCCCCAGGATCAGCGCGATGCCGAACATCACGTGCCCGAACCGGTACAGGCGCAGGCCCATCAGCTGCAGCCGTTCGATCACCGGCAGCTGGCCAGCGGTTTCGCTCAGGTTGACCAGGATCCGCGGCAGGTAGAACACCGCCGCCATCCACGCCACCACGAACACCAGGTGGAAGGTCTTGACCCAATAGTAGGACTGCATGCGCGTGCTCCGGCGGCTGGCGTGGATGTCGTGCATTCTGGCCGATTCGCACCGTCGCCGCATGCGCGACGGTTTGACGCAGCGCGGTACCATGGCGGCCGCTTCCACTCTGCCCACCTTCCCGCCATGTCCAAGACCTACGACCAGGCCTACTTCCAGCGCTGGTACCAGCCCGACCAGACCGGTGGCGCCGCGCGCCTGGCGCGCAAGGTCGCATTGGCCGTGGCCACCGCCGAGTACTACCTGGAGCGGCAGATCCGCAGCGTGCTGGACATCGGCGCCGGTGAAGGCGCGTGGCGCGCGCCGCTGCTCAAACTGCGCCCGCGCGTGCAGTACATGGGCTTCGACAGCAGCGACTATGCGGTCCAGCGCTATGGCCGCAGCCGCAACCTGCACCCGGCCAAGGTCGGCGATTTCGCCTGGCTGCGCCCCTGCGCGCCGGTGGACCTGCTGGTCTGTTCGGACGTGATGCACTACGTGCCCAGCCGCGAACTGCGCCCGGCGCTGGCCGGGTTTGCCGAGCTGACCGCCGGCGTCGCGTTCCTGGAAGCGTTCACCGCCGAAGACGAATTCGAGGGCGACCACGACGGCTTCCAGCCCCGCCCGGCCGCCTGGTACCGCCGCCAGCTGAAGGCCGAAGGCTTCACCGCGCTGGGGTCCCACTGCTGGCTTTCGCCCGCGCTGGCAGGCCACGCCGCCGCCCTCGAGCGTGGCGCGTAAAGCCACGTCCTGCGTGGCTGGCTACGATCCGGCACCGCGCAACCACGCAGGGCGTGGTTCCACGGGTCTCATTCCGGCGTGATATGCGCCCCATTAACCCATGGGACGATGGCCTGCTGTATGCTGCGCGGCAACATAAGACCATACATATTCGGACGTCATGCTTTACCAACTGCATGAATTGACCCGCAACATGCTCGCCCCGTGGGTGCACCAGGCCCAGGCCAATGCGAAGTTCTTCGCCAACCAGGGCCACTGGTGGTCGCAGATGCCCGGCGCCGACCGCCTGGCCGCGGTGAACGAGCTGTTCCACCGCATCGGCAAGGATTACGAGAAGCCCGAGTGGGGCATCAACGAAATCGAGGTCGACGGCGAGCGCGTGCCGATCGTGGTCCACGAAGAGGTCAGCAAGCCGTTCTGCAAGCTGCTGCGCTTCAAGCGTCACAGCAACGAAGCCGACCAGCTCAACACCATGCTCAACCAGCCGTTCGTGCTGGTGGTGGCGCCCTTGTCCGGCCACCACGCCACGCTGCTGCGCGACACCGTACGCACCCTGCTGCGCGACCACCGCGTGTATGTCACCGACTGGGTGGACGCGCGCATGGTGCCCGGCAGCGAGGGCGAGTTCAGCCTGGACGACTACATCGCCTACGTGCAGGAATTCATCCGCCACCTCGGTGCCGAGAAGCTGCACGTGGTCAGCGTCTGCCAGCCGACCGTGCCGGTGCTGGCCGCCGTTTCGCTGATGGCCAGCCGTGGTGAACCCACGCCGCGTTCGCTGGTGATGATGGGCGGCCCGATCGATGCGCGCTGCAGCCCGACCGCGGTGAACAACCTGGCCACGCAGAACCCGCTGTCGTGGTTCGAGAACAACGTCATCCACACCGTGCCGCCGGGCTATCCGGGCGCCGGTCGCCGCGTGTATCCGGGCTTCCTGCAGCACGCTGGCTTCCTGTCGATGAATCCCAGCCGTCATTTCAGTTCGCACTGGGACTTCTATGCCGACCTGGTGAAGGGCGACATGGAAGATGCCGACGCGCACCGCCGCTTCTACGACGAATACAACGCGGTGCTGGACATGCCGGCGCGTTACTACCTCGATACCATCCGCGTGGTGTTCCAGGAGTTCCTGCTGCCGCGCGGCGAGTGGTACGTGCAGGGCGAGCGCGTCGACCCGGGCGCGATCACCGGTACCGCGCTGCTGAGCATCGAAGGCGAGCTGGACGACATCGCCGGCCTCGGCCAGACCGAAGCGGCGCAGGAACTGTGCACCGGCATTCCGGCCGAACGCCGTGAGCATTTCATCGTCGAAGGCGCCGGCCATTACGGCATCTTCAGCGGCCGCCGCTGGCGCGAGACCGTGTACCCGAAGGTGCGCGATTTCTTCGCCGCCAATGCCCAGGCCGCAGCGAAGCCGAAGAAGGCCGCCAAGGCCGCCAGCAACGTCACCCCGATCCGCAAGAAGGCCGGTTGACCGCCGTATCGACCAACGGTCGATACCTACCCGGCAGCTCCCGACCGTTGGTCGTGACCCGCGATACCCCCCCGGTACGTCACGACCGTTGGTCGTGACCCGCGATACCCCCCGGTACGTCACGACCGTTGGCCGTGACCCGCGAAACCCCCGGTAGGTCACGACCGTTGGTCGTGACCCGCGATACCCCCCGGTAGGTCACGACCGTTGGCCGTGACCCGCGATACCCCCCGGTACGTCACGACCGTTGGCCGTGACCCGCGATACCCCCCGGTACGTCACGACCGTTGGCCGTGACCCGCGAAACCCCCGGTAGGTCACGACCGTTGGTCGTGACCCGCGATACCCCCCGGTACGTCACGACCGTTGGCCGTGACCCGCGATACCCCCCGGTACGTCACGACCGTTGGTCGTGACCCCGCGATACCCCCGGTAGGTCACGACCGTTGGTCGTGACCCGCGATACCCCCCGGTACGTCACGACCGTTGGCCGTGACCCCGCGATACCCCCGGTAGGTCACGACCGTTGGTCGTGACCCGCGATACCCCCGGTAGGTCACGACCGTTGGTCGTGACCCGCGATACCCCCGGTAGGTCACGACCGTTGGTCGTGACCCCGCGATACCCCCGGTAGGTCACGACCGTTGGTCGTGACCCCGCGATACCCCGCGGTAGGTCACGACCGTTGGTCGTGACCCGCATGGATCACAGCCGCACCAACAGGTGTTTCGCCATCTGCCCATGCAGGTGCCCGATGAAACGCGCCAGGTGCATGGTGCAGAACAGGATCACCACGCCCAGCACCGCCAGCGCCGGGGTGGCCCACAGCGGCAGCACCACCAGCTCGCTCTCGAAGTACAGGCTCGGCGCGCCCAGCGCGAACATCGAGGCCACCGGCGCCCAGATGAAGACCAGCGCCACCGTCAGCAGCGTGACCGCGATGGTGAAGTACAGGATGCCCAACGGCAGCATCAGCACGAAATACAGCATCGTCAGCCAGGTGCGCCCATCGGTGAACATGTCGCCGATGCGCTGCAGCCAGCTGCGGCTGCGGTCGGCATAACGCGGCCGGCGCGGCATGCGCTCGCCCAGCAGCGCTTCGATCAGCCGCCCTTCCAGCAGCGCCAGGCCGCGCACCGAACCGAAGAAGAGCACCGTCATTGGAATGCCGATGATCAGCACGATCAGGCCCAGCGACATCGACAGGCCGGTGATGACCCAGGTGAAAAAGAAGATGCCGGTGGCCAGCGACAGCAGCATGTAGAACAGCGCCCCGTAGGTGCGCGGTTCCAGCGCTACACCGAAGAAGCGCGCCAGCGCCGAGCGGTGCGGCGGCGGCGGAACACGGTCGGTCGGCGGTGCATCGCCGTCGGCTGCGGCCGCTGCGGCTGCGGCGACCGATGCGCCGGCCACCTGCGCCGGCACCACGCGGGCAATCGGCCGCACACTGGCACTGGGCGTGCGCAGTGCGCGGTTCACGGTGATCTCGGTTTCGCGGTAGATCTCGGCCACTTCCTCCGGCGCACCGTAGCTGCCGGCGACGTCGGCAATCACCTCCGCCTCGCTGCGCCCCGGCTGGGCGGCCAGCTCCGAACGCAGGTATTCCTCGGCGTCGTACAGCGCGTCCTGCACCATTGCCGGATCGGCGTCGTGCAGGGCCGCGCGCAGCTGCGCCAGGTACTGCCCGATGGTGGTCGGCAGGCCACCGCCCCTCATGCTTTCTTCGTTCATTGCAGTACCCCTTCCAGCACGGAATCGACGGAATCTCGGGTGGCACGCCAGGCCTGGCTCCACAACGCCAGCACCTCGCGGCCGCGGTCATTGATGCGGTAGTAGCGCCGCGGTGGCCCGGCCACCGACGGTTCGATCTGGCTCTCCAGCAGACCCGCCGCTTCCAGGTTGCGCAGCACGGGGTACAGCGCGCTCTGCTTGCCGCTCAGCACGCCCTCGCCGGTCCGCTCCAGTTCCTTGGCGATCAGGTAGCCGTACAGCGGCTCACCGGCCTTGGCCAGCACCGCCAGCAGGGCCAGCGACACGGTGCCGGCGCTGAGCTCCTTCTGGAACTTCTTGAGGTGGACCTCGTGGTCGCTCATGGCGATCTCCAGCTAGCGTGGAGTCAACACTAGTGTGAAGTCAGCTATAGCGAACGTGCCGTTAGTCACCCTGCCGCCGGGCAGGGGGGCGGACTGGCGGTGCGCGCCGGGCTTCGCGCAGAATCGGGGATCGCTCATCCCGGGGTCCACCATGTCGCCACGCCGTCCTGCACTGCTCGCTCTCGCCCTCGCCTGCCTGCTGCCCGGCCTTGCGGCCGCTGTCACGCCGTACCGCAGCGCGCAGCAGATCCTGGAGGCCTCGCCCGCGAGCGACTGGCGCACGCCGGATCCGGCCAACCTGCTGGTGATGACCCTGGACGCCGGGCAGGTGGTGATCGAGCTGGCCCCGGCCTTCGCGCCGCAGCACGTGGCCAACATCCAGACCCTGGCCCACGAGCACTTCTGGGACGGCGAGAGCATCTACCGCGCGCAGGACAACTTCGTGGTGCAGTTCGGCGATGCCGATGCCGACGACGCGGCCAAGGCCAAGCCGCTGGGCTCGGCCAAGCGCAAGCTGCCGGCGGAGTTCCAGCGCGACAGCAAGGGATTGAAGGTCAGCGTGCTGCCCGATCGCGACGGCTGGGCCGACCAGACCGGCTTCGTCGATGGCTTCGCGGTGGGCCAGGACCGGCAGGACGGCACCACCTGGCTGGCGCACTGCTACGGGGCGCTGGGTGCGGGCCGCAACAACGACGAAGACAGCAGCATCGGGGCCGAGCTGTACGTGGTCACCGGACAATCGCCGCGCCAGCTGGACCGCAACATCACGGTGGTAGGCCGGGTGCTGAAGGGAATGGAGCTGTTGAGCGCGTTGCCGCGCGGGCCGGCGCCGATGGGCTTCTACGCCGACGCCGCGCAGCGCACCGCGATCCGCTCGATCCAGCGGGTGAGCGACCTGCCGGAAGCGCAGCGACCGACGCTGCAGGTGCTGCGCACCGATTCGAAGACGTTCGCCGATACGGTCGAAGCGCGCCGCAACCGCGTGGATGATTTCTACAAGCGCGCCGCCGGGCATATCGACCTGTGCAACATCCCGGTGCCGGTACGGTAACGGCGCTCAGCGGGAGCGTTGCGACACCGCGACGCTGCCGAGGATCAGGGCCCCGGCGATCAGCATGGCCAAGGTCACCGGCTCGCCCAGGAACAGCCACGCGAACAGCGCGCCGAACATCGGCACCAGGTAGGTCACGGTCGAAGCGCGGGCCGGGCCGATGCGGGCGATCAGTCGGTAGAACATGAGGAACGCAAACCCGGTGCAGACCACGCCCAGCGCCACTGCACATGCCCACGACAGCGCCGGGACGGGTGCCTCGGGCCAATGCGTCAATGCCATCGGCAACATCACCAGCGCCGCACTGCCCAGCGTGGCACCCGCCGATGCCGCCGGCGGCAGCCCGGTCATGTGGCGCTTGACCAGGTTCACCCCCAGCCCGTACAGCAGTGCCGCCAGCGAACCGGCGATCACCGCTGCGCCGATGCTCAATCCCGACACCTTGGCCGTCGCCAGCACCACCACGCCGGTAAACCCCACCAGCAGCGCGATGGCACGGCGCATGCCGATCTTCTCGCCGAAGAACAGGAACGCGATCAAGGCCGCGAACAGCACCGTCATCGCATTGCAGATCGCGCCGATCGCCGCCGGCGCCCGCTGCGCCGCCCAGGCGAACAGCACGAACGGAATGGCGGAGTTGATCAGCCCGATCGGCACCAGCCACAGCCAGCGCCGGGCGGGAAACTGCGCGCGCGCCTTCCACAGGAACGGCAACAGCACCAGCGCCCCGAGCAGCAGCCGCACCTCCACCAGCGCATAGGGCCCGAACGACGGCACCGCCACGCGCATGAACAGGAACGAGCAGCCCCAGATCGCGCCCAGCAGGGTCAGCTCCAGCGGGGTGCGCCAGTCCCGCTCCATCGCGCCCGCCGCCACCGGCGTGCCGCTCACGGTCGGCCCCCGGCGCGGCGGGTGAAGGCAGGCAGATCGGGGGTGACTGACAGCAGCATGGCGCGGGCTCCGGGGGTCGGGGATACAGCATCCGCCCCTCTCCGACTGCCCACAAGCGCGTAGTATCCCTGCAAGCCACAAATCTGATTTGGGTCTCCGCCATGATCCTGCGCCCTGCCCTGCTGCCCGCGCTGGGGGTGTTCGCGGTCGCCGCGCGCCACCAGAATTTCGCCCACGCCGCCGAAGAGCTGCACCTCACCGCCAGCGCCGTGAGCCACCACGTGCGCCGGCTGGAATCGCTGCTGGGCACGGTGCTGTTCCAGCGCCATGCGCGCGGGGTGCGACTGACCGCGGAGGGGCGACAGCTGGCCGACGCCGCAGCGGCGGCGCTGAGCGACATCAACGCGGTGGCCGGCAACCTGCACCCGCAGGCCGACATCGAGCCGCTGCGGGTCACCACCCTGCGCTCGCTCTCCTACTGCTGGCTGGTGCCACGGCTGACGCGTTTCACCCGCCTGCACCCGCGCATGCGCATCGAGCTGCAGACCAGCAGCGAACTGGTGCGCTTTGACGAGAACGGTCCGGAGCTGGGCATCCGCTATGGCCTGGGCCAGTGGCCAGGCCTGGCGGCGCACCACCTGATGGACGACGAACTGTGCGCGGTGGCCTCGCCGGCACTGCCCGGCGTGGGCGCGTTGCGCGAGCCGGCACAGATCGCTGCACTGCCGTTGATCAGCGACATGTCGCCGCAGGGCTGGCGCGACTGGTTCCGCGCCGCCGGCGTGCGCGGGCTGGACCTGACCGCGCAGCACATCTTCAGCGACAGCACCGACGCGATGCGCGCGGCGGTGTATGGCATCGGCGTGGTCCTGGCGCGCAGGCACATCGCCCAGCCGTACCTGCAGCGCTATGAACTGGTGCGCCTGCCCGGACCGGCGCTGAAGGCGCGTTACGCGTACTACATCGTGCATGCCGAGCACCGGCCGCTCAGCCCGACGGCGGTCGCGTTCATGGATTGGTTGAAGCGCGAGGCGCAGGATGAACGCACGCCGGTGCCCGCATTGCCGGATGAACTGATGGGGATCGCGCGGGGGTGAGGGCGTGCACGCACCGGGGCGTGGGTGGCCAGGCGTCGTCACCTCGTCTTGTCCGCGGGCTGGCTACGCTGGAATTCCCTTCTCCAGAGACGTTCCCATGGCCATGTTGCGAATCCGGATCACCGGCAGCGAAGACGATGCGCGCGCCATCAGCGACCTGCTGCAGAGCGTGGAAGGCATCGAGCATGTCGAGGAAACCGACGACCTGATGCCGCACATGGACGACGATGATTCCAGTTCGGCGGGCCTGTCCGACGATATCGGTCCCGGCACGCATGAACTGGAAGTCGAGGTGGGCAATGAAAGCACCGCGCAGAAGGTGCGCGATGCGGTGCAGGAACTGGCACTGGAACTGGACGTGTTCGTCGAATACGAGACCGACGAGGGCTGACGTAGCAACCCACCGTAGGTATGCACCGTTGGTGCATACGCGTCACGGCATGGACGAAGCCCGGCGGCGCCGCCGCCACAGCTTCAGCCCGATCCACCCCGCCAGCCATACCAGCAGCGCCACCGGCAGCAGTGCGGCCACGGCGCGGATCACGAACGCCACGCTGCTGGTCAAGGTTGCACCGAAGTCGCGCAGCGCCTGGCCGATGTCACTGCGGCTGCGTTGCCCGGCGGGGGTCTGGAAGCGCAGGGTCAGCAGCTGCGTGTCGATCCGGCGCCGCTGGTTGGCGGCGTCCCTGTTGGCCTGTTCCAGGCCCGCTTCGATCTCCGACAGGCGCTGGGTCACCACCAGCAGGTCGGCGACCCTGATGGTCTTGTCTGCCTGGTATGCCAGCAGGCGCGCGTGTTCCTTCTGCAGCCGCGCCTTGGTCAAGGCGGTGTCGGCCACCTGCTGGGCCAGGTCTTCGGCCTGGGTGGTGCGCGAGGCGACGTCGCCGCCTTCACCGGCCAGCCCGATCAGGGGTTCGACCCCCTTGGGTGCGATCCGCACGCGGATCGATCCCGATGGATACTCGCCGCCCTGTTGGCCGACCTGCAGCACCGCGCAGTCGCCAAAGCGGCCGGCCTGGCAGGCATCGCTCACGCGCTTCACCCGCGCACCGATCTGCGATGCCGCCATTTGGATCTCCACGTCGTGCTCGTAGGCCAGCGCTGCGCCCTCCGGCGACGCCACCGCGCCCGCCGCGCCAGCGCTGGCGGCCGCGTGTTCCCTGTTGCTGCAGCCGGCCAGCAGCAGTACGAGCAGCATCCCTGCCCCGGCAGCCCTGCGCTGCCAGCGCGTCCGTGTCATCACATGCTTGCTCCGTCGAAGTGGGTGACCGTCAGCGTCTCGAGCACCACATCGGGCAGGCAGCGCACGTTCACCGCAACCATGGCCTGGTTGCTGCGCGGGTCCACGCCTTCACTGAACGGGGCGATGCCGCAGCGTGCGCAGTAATGGTGGGACAGGTGGTGCTGGGCGAACTGGTAGGTGCCCAGCCGTGCAGGGTCCGTGCTCAGCTGCAGTGCCGTGCGCGGCGCGAACCACAGCAGGCCGCCACGCCGGCGGCACAACGAGCAGTTGCAGTCCATCACCTCGCTGATCGGCTCGGCCGCCTCGACGGTGAAGGCGATGTCCCCACAGTGACAGCTTCCCTGGTACTGCATGGTGCCACCCCGCTGGCCTGGAAAGCGCCATGGTAATCCAATGGCACGGGCGGCCGCCTGCGCCAGCGGCCTATGCTGGACGATTGACCACAGCACAGGATCGCCGATGCGCCAGCATCTTCTTGCCCTCGCCCTGATCGCCGCCCTTGGCGGCTGCCAGCCGGCCGACGCCCCTACCGCCCCGGCCGGCACCTCGGCGACCGCCCCGGCCGCTGACGCGGCAGTGGACGCCGCCTTCGCGGACCTGTCCAAGCGCGCCCTGGACACGTGGATGCAGCTGTCGCCGATCAGCGCCACCCAGATCGGCGACCACCGCTACGACAGCGAGATCGACGACCTCAGCGTGGCCGGCCAGCAGAAGATGCTCACCGCCTACAAGGGCCTGCTGGGCGAACTGGACAAGATCGAGATCAGCAAGCTGGGCCGCGAGAACCAGGTGGACGCGGCGATCCTGCGCAACCAGCTGCAGCAGGAAATCTGGACCGCCGAAGTACTGCAGTCCTCCAAGTGGGACCCGCAGATCTACAACGGCACCGCCGGCAGCGCGCTGTATGGGCTGATGGCGCGCGAGTTCGCGCCGCTGCCGGAGCGCCTGAAGTCGGCGACGGCGCGCATGGAAAAGCTGCCGCAGATCTTCGCCCAGGCCCGCGAGAACCTGGACCCGGCCCGCGTGCCGAAGATCCATGCCGAGACGGTGGCCAAGCAGAACAAGGGCATCCTCAGCATCGTCGATACCTTCATCACCCCGCACATCGGCGAGCTGCCTGCGGAAGACGGCAAGCGCCTGCAGGCGGCCATCGACGGCCTGAAGAAGGCCGTGGACGAACAGCAGACCTGGCTGGACAAGACGCTGGTGCCGAATGCCAAGGGCGATTTCCGCATCGGTGCGGCGCTGTACGACCAGAAACTGAAGTTCGCACTGAACTCGTCGCTGTCGCGTGCGGAGATCGGCGAACGCGCCCGCGCCGAACTCAAGCGCGTGCGCCAGGACATGTACGGCATCGCGCAGACGGTGCTCAAGGACAAGCCGGGGGCGCCGGCGCTGCCGGCCAACCCGAGCGACGAGCAGCAGCAGGCGGCCATTGAAGCCGCGCTGGAACTGGCCTACGCCGACAAGCCGGCCCGCGACAAGGTCGTGGACGATGCGAAGGCGGCGCTGGCGCAGTCCACCGAGTTCGTGCGCAAGCACGACCTGATGACCCTGCCCGACGCACCGGTGGACATCATCCTGATGCCCGAATTCCAGCGCGGCGTGGCGGTGGCCTACTGCGATTCGCCGGGCCCGCTGGACAAGAACCTGAAGACCTTCTACGCGGTGTCGCCGATTCCCGACGACTGGACCGACAAGCAGGTCGATTCGTTCCTGCGCGAATACAACAGCCGCATGATCCACCTGCTGAGCATCCACGAAGGCACGCCGGGCCACTACCTGGAAGGCTGGCATTCGGGCAAGTTCCCGTCGACGCTGCGCGCGGTGCTGCGTTCGGGCCTGTTCGCCGAAGGCTGGGCGGTGTACACCGAGCGGATGATGCAGGAGCAGGGTTACCTGGACAACGATCCGCTGTTCCACCTGGTGCAGCTGAAGTTCTACCTGCGCACCATTTCCAACGCGATCCTGGACCAGGGCGTGCACGTGGACAACTGGACGCGCGAGCAGGCGATGCAGCTGATGACCCACGATGCGTTCCAGCAGGAAAGCGAGGCATCGGGCAAGTGGGTGCGCGCGCAGCTGACCTCGGCGCAGCTGCCGACCTACTTCGTCGGTGCACAGGAGCACTTCGACACGCGCAAGGCGGTGCAGGAGAAGCAGGGCGAGAAGTTCAACCTGAAGGCCTACCACGACCAGATGCTGTCTTACGGCGCTCCGCCGGTGCGCTTCGCTCGCCAGCTGATGCTGGACCAGCCCATCGAGTAAACCCGCGGTAGGTACCGACCGTTGGTCGGTACGCGTCGGTGTCGAACGGCCCGGTAAGTACCGGGCCGTTTTTTTTGTTTCGGTCTTCGACCATGGCTGTCGCGAGCGTGGAGGGCCCCGCCGCGGCCGGCAGGCCCCTATGCAAATGTCCCCCGGCGTCGGCCTGCGGCCGCCACCTCCTCCTTTACTTTGCCAGGGACCTACCGGCCGCGACGGGGCTCGGCTTGCGGTTGGCAATGGAAAAGCAGATGTCGCGGTGCCACGCTGGTGGGGCGAGTGCGGGGCCGCCGTGCCCTTGTGGGCGAATTAAAAGGAGGAAGGGGGCGGCCGCAGGCCGACGCCGGGGGACATTCGCCCACAAGGGCACGGCGGCCCCGCACTCGCCCCACCGGCAGCCGCGTCTCCTTTAAACCACGTCCGCCGCCACGAAGCCACCGGTCTGCCGCGCCCACAACCGCGCGTACAGGCCGCCGGCGGCGACCAGTTCGGCGTGGGTGCCGGTTTCGACGATGCGGCCCTGGTCCATCACCACCAGCCGGTCCATGCGCGCGATGGTGGACAGGCGATGCGCGATCGCGATCACCGTCTTGCCTGCCATCAGCTCGTCCAGGTTGTCCTGGATGGCCGCTTCCACTTCCGAATCCAGCGCCGAGGTCGCCTCGTCCAGCACCAGGATCGGTGCATCCTTGAGCAGCACGCGGGCGATGGCGATGCGCTGGCGCTGGCCGCCGGAGAGCTTCACCCCTCGCTCGCCGACATGCGCGTCATAGCCCTGCCGGCCTTCGCCATCGCGCAGGGTCTCGATGAAGCCTGCCGCGCGCGCCTTGGCCACCGCCGCACGCAGCTGTTCCTCGGTCGCATCCGGACGCCCGTACAGCAGGTTGTCGCGGATCGACCGGTGCAGCAGCGACGTGTCCTGCGTGACCACGCCGATCTGCCGACGCAGGCTTTCCTGGGTGACCTCGGCAATGTCCTGGCCGTCGATGCGGATATGCCCGCTTTCCAGGTCGTACAGGCGCAGCAGCACGTTCACCAGCGTCGACTTGCCCGCGCCCGAGGGCCCTACCAGGCCGATCTTCTCGCCCGGCTTCACCACCAGGTCCAGCCCTGCGATCACCCCGCCCTGCTTGCCGTAGTGGAAGTGGATGTCGTCGAACTGCACCCCGCCTTCGTGCACCACCAGCGGCACCGCATCGGCGCGGTCCTGCACGCTCAGTGGCTGCGAAATGGTGGTGATGCCGTCCTGCACCGTGCCGATGTCCTCGAAGATGCCGTTGATCGTCCACATGATCCAGCCGGACATGTTGTGGATGCGGATCACCAGCCCCGTGGCCAGCGTGATCGCGCCCACCGTGATGTTGCCGTGGCTCCACAGCCACAGCGCCAGCCCGCAGGTACCGGCGATCAGGAAGCCGTTGACGATCGCGATGGTCAGGTCCATGCCGGTGGTGATCCGGGTCTGGCGACGATGCTTGACCGCCAGCTCCTCGATCGCCTCGGCCACATAGGCCTGCTCGCGGCCGCCGTGGGCGAACAGCTTCAGCGTGGGAATGTTGGTGTAGCCATCGACGATCCGGCCCATCGCCTTGGAGCGCGCCTCGGAGGCGATCCAGGCACGCTCCTTCGCGCGCGGCACGAAGTACACCATGATCACCACGTAGGCTGCCAACCACAGCACCAGCGGGATCATCAGCCGCCAGTCCGCCTGCGCGAACAGGTACAGCGCCGTGCCGGTGTAGACCACGATGTACCACAGCGAATCGACCATCTGCACCGCCGACTCGCGCAGCGACGTGCCGGTCTGCATGACCCGGTTGGCCATGCTGCCGGCGAAATCATTCTGGAAGAACGACAGGCTCTGGCGCACCACGTAGTTGTGCATCAGCCAGCGCGACCGGTTGCTCAGCCCGGGCACGATGGCCTGGTTGACCAGCAGGTTGTGCAGGCCCACCAGCACCGGCCGTGCGACGAGCGTGATGGCCGCCATCCACAGCAGCGTGTCGGCATGCCGCGCGAAGAAACCGGCATCCGGCTGCTCGCTGACCATGTCCACGATGCGGCCCAGGAAATCGAACATGGCCACTTCCACCAGCGCCAGCAGCAGCCCGGCCACCAGCGTGGCCAGCAGCACCGGCCAGACCGGGCGCAGGTAGTGGAGGTAGAACGGCAGCACGCGGCGCGGCGGCGTGCGCGCGTCGATCGGCGGAAATACGGGAATCAGCGACTCGAACCAGCGGAACATTCCATTTCCTGGAAAACAGGCAGGCCGCGATTATCCCACCGCGGCCTGCCGTTTGTTTTCACGGAGTCAACACCAGGTCCTGGAAATCGAAACTGAAGTCGGTCAGCGACGACACCGCCTGCATGCGCACCTCGCGCACCTTGCCGTCCGGATCCAGGCTGAAGTTCACGAACGCATCGGCGTTGAGCGAGCGGTCGTCCCAGCGCACGATGAACGTATCGTGCTGCCAGTGCTCCAGGGTGCCCACCAGCTGCGCCGTCCTGCCGAAACGCAGGCGCAGCTTGCCGGCACGCTGCTCGACGAACACCTCGCCATACCACGGGTCACGGTAGGTGCCGGCGTAGCCGGCCAGCGGCAGCGACGGCGTCGATTTCGGATCGCGCGCCGCCTGGTGCGCCGCCCAGCCCTCATCGGCCTTGTCCTGCGCCTTGGCCACCGCCGCGGCATACGCCGCCACCCAGTCGGTGGCCGGCGCCTTGAGATAGGCGTCCAGCACGTCCATGGTGACCGCGTTGAAGGCCGCGCCCACTTCCTGGTTGGTCAGCACCACGATGCCCAGCTTCTGCTCCGGCACCAACGTCACCCGCGACACCATGCCCGGCCAACCGCCGGTGTGCCACACCAGCTTCTGCCCCCGGTAGTCGCTCAGGCTCCAGCCCTCGCCGTAGCCGGCGAAGTTCGGGCGCGCGGCAGCCAGGGCCGGCACGCTCGGTTCGGGCACCACCTGCGGGGTGATCATCTGCCACATCGCCTGCTGGCTCTTCGGGCTGAACAGCGCGGTGCCGTTTTCCAGCTTGCCCTGGGCCAGCTGCACGTTCATCCAGCGCGCCATGTCGTGCACGCTGGAATACACCCCGCCAGCACCGGCGTTGTTGGACCAGGTCAGCGGCGCCACCGTGCGCAGGTCGGTGAAGTTGAACTTGGCATGCCCGGTGGCGGCCTTGTCGCCCGGCTTCAGGTGGTCGGCATTGAAGCGGGTGCCGGCCATGCCCACCGGGGTGAAGATGTGCTGCTGCAGGAAGTCCGCATACGACTGCCCGGAAACCTGTTCGATCACCTGCTGCGCCACCGCATACAGGATGTTGTCGTAGGCGTAGCGGTCGCGGAAGCCGGCTTTCAGCGGCACCTTGCCCAGCCGCTGCACCACCTCGGCGTTGCTGTAGGTGGTGGTCGGCCAGAACAGCAGGTCACCCGCGCCCAGGCTGAGCCCGCTGCGGTGCGAAAGCAGGTCGCGGATGCGCATTTCGCCGGTCACGTACGGATCGGACATGCGGAACGACGGCAGGTGATCGATCACCCGGTCGTCCATCTTCAGCTTGCCCTGCTCGGCCAGCAGGTTCAGCGAGGTGGCCGTGAACGCCTTGGTATTGGAGGCGATGGCGAACAGGGTGTCGGCCTCGACCGGTGCCGGCTTGCCCAGCTCGCGCACGCCATAGCCGCGCTCGAAGACGATCTGGCCGTCCTTGACCACCGCCACCGCGATGCCGGGAATGTCGAACTGGCTGCGCACGCGTTCCACCGTGGCATCCAGCCGCTGCAGTTCGGCCGGCACGGTTGCCGACGCCAGGGGTGCGCACGCCAGCAGCACGAGGCCTCCGATCCAGGATGTGTTCAATCAGTCTCTCCGGTTGCATGTTGCAGGGGCGTCGAGGCCACCGACGGGCCGGTTACGCCAGGTTTCGCGCGATGGTAACGCGGCCGGTCGCAGGCTCGCCTGTGCCAGAAGCCGCCCACCCCGGAGCACCCGCATGACCGTCCCCACCGACCGCGGTTCCACCATCATTCCCTGCCTTCGCTACCGCGACGCGCGCGCGGCCATCGCGTGGCTGGAGCGTGCGTTCGGTTTCCAGGCGCAGGCGGTCTACGCCGAAGGCGACATCGTGTACCACGCCCAACTGGTCTACGGCCGCGGCATGATCATGCTCGGCTCGGTCGACAACGGCGGTGACTGGGGCAAGCTGGTGGTGCAGCCGGATGAGATCGACGGGCGCGAAACCCAGAGTGCCTGCGTCATCGTGACCGACCCCGATGCCCATTACGCGCGCGCGGTCGCGGCCGGGGCCGAGCTGGCGATCGATATCGCCGACCAGAACTACGGCGGCCGCGGCTATGCCTGCCGCGACCTCGAAGGGCACCTGTGGTGGTTCGGCAGTTACGACCCCTGGAAGGAGACCGACGCTTGAAGCACGCCGTTCCCGGACCGATTCATACCGGCATTGGCGGGTGGGTGTTCCCGGCGTGGCGCGGCGGCACGTTCTACCCCGCCGGCCTGCCGCAGCGCGAGGAACTGGCGCATGCCAGCCGCCAGCTGGGCTGCATCGAAATCAACAGCACCTTCTACCGCGCGCAGAAGCCGGCGGTGTACGCGCAGTGGCGCGAGCAGACCCCGCCGGGCTTCAAGTTCTCCGCCAAGGCGCCGCGCACGATCAGCCAGACCCACGACCTGGCGGCGGCCGGCGCACGCGCCGACACCTTCATCAACGGCATCACCGCGCTGGAGGATCGCCTGGGCCCGCTGGTGTGGCAGTTTGGCGAAGCCCATCCGGCCGGTGCGCAGGAGTTTGACCGGTTCCTCGACGCCTTGCCCGGCAAGGCCAATGGACGCGTGCTCCAGCACGCACTGGAGGTGCGCAATCCCGCGTCCTGGACGCCGGAGCTGGTGGCCGTGGCCCGCGCACACGGCGCGGCCCTGGTGTTCAGCGGCTCGCCCGATTACCCCAGCTTTGCCGACCCCACCGCGGATTTCATCTACGCCAGGCTGATGCAGTCGCGCGCCAACCTGCGCGCTGGCTACCCCGAGCGCACGCTGGAGCAGTGGTGCCTGCGTGCGATGCGCTGGGCGCGCGGCGAGGACAACCCCGACCTGCCGCACATCATTGCCGACGCCCCTGCCAGTGGCCCCCGCGAGGTGTACATGCTGTTCATCGGCGCCGCCAAGCACCGCAACCCGGGCGCCGCCGTGGCGCTGCGAAAGCAGCTGGAGGGGGTAGGCGCCTAGGGCCGCGCCCTGCGTGGCAAGCAGGCGATATCACCACCGTCCAGCCATGCCGGGCGTGGCACGGCGCATCGGCTTGCCCCAGAATAGCCGGATGCCGATGACCGACACCCGCAAAGCGCTGCTGCAAATCCATTTCTGCGTGCTGCTGTGGGGCGTGACCGCCATCCTCGGCAAGCTCATCAGCCTGCCCGCGCTGCCGCTGGTGTGGTGGCGCATGCTGCTGGTGGTGGCCATGCTGGCCCTGCTGCCGCGCGTCTGGCGCGGGTTGCGCCAACTTTCCCCTGCCCTGTTTGCCGGCTACTGCGGCGTGGGCGCACTGGTCGCCCTGCACTGGCTGACCTTTTACGGCGCGGTGAAACTGGCCAACGCCTCGGTCGCCGCCACCTGCATCGCGCTTGCCCCGGTGTTCACCGCGGTCATCGAACCCTGGGTCGCCAAGCGCCCCTTCCAGCTGCGCGAACTGGCCTTCGGCATTGCCGTGCTGCCCGGCGTGGGCATGGTGGTCGGTGGCGTGCCGGACGGTATGCGCCTGGGCGTGCTGGTCGGTGCGATGTCCGCACTGCTGGTGGCCATTTTCGGTTCGCTCAACAAGCGCCTGGTCAGCCACGCCGATCCGCTCACCGTCACCGCGGTGGAGCTGGGGGCCGGCACCATCACCCTGACCCTGCTCGCGCCGCTGCTGCCGTTCCTGCTACCCGCGCTGGCCAGCCCGCTGTGGGTGCTGCCGGACCTGCACGACAGCCTGTTGCTGCTTGCCCTGGCCGGGATCTGCACCCTGCTGCCGTTTGCCCTGGCGCTGGTCGCGCTGCGCCACCTCAGCGCCTACACCGTGCAGCTGGTGACCAACCTGGAGCCGGTGTACGCGATCCTGCTGGCGATGGTGCTGCTGAGCGAACAGCGCGAACTGACCCCGCTGTTCTACGCCGGCGTGGCGATCATCGTCGGCGCGGTGTTCCTGCACCCGCTGCTCAATCGACGCAGGAAAGTGCAGCATCCGGAAATCCTGGGCACCGCCGAAGCGCGCAACATCGCCGAGTGAACCGGGTCCCACGCGTCGGGTAGAGCCGACGGGTAGAGCCGACGGGTAGAGCCGACGTGTAGAGCCGACTGTCAGTCGGCTGCCTTTCGCGCGAAAAGCAGCGGACTAACAGTCCGCTCTACCGATCCGTTTTGCATGTCCGTTACCCGATCCGTTTTACGGGTCCGTTTCACCTATCCGTTTTACGGGTCCGTTTCACCTATCCGTTTTGCCGGTCCGTTTACCCGATCCGTTTTGCCGGTCCGTTTACCCGATCCGTTTACCCGATCCGTTTTCCCGATCCGTTTTGCCAATCCGTTTTCCCAATCCGTTTTCCCGAACCGTTTTCCCGATCCGTTTCACCGATCCGTTCTACCAATCGGTCTTACCGGCCAACGCTTCCTGCATCACCGTTCGGGCCAGTACCACGCCGGCGCGTCCAGCAGCCCCTGCCCGACCATCGTGGTGCGGCTCATCTGCTTCTCCAGCGCGATCGGGGTGCACAGCGGTGACTCGCGCAATGCCGCCACCAGCCGCGTGGCGTGCGAGACCACCCACAGCTGGCTGCGCGCGGTCGCGGCGATGATCAACCGGCCCAGCGCCGGCAGCAGGTCCGGGTGCAGGCTGGTTTCCGGCTCATTGAGCACCATCAGCGGCGGCGGCCGCGGCGTATGCAGCGCCGCGATCAACAGCAGGTAACGCAGTGTGCCGTCGGACAGCTCTGCCGCCGTCAACGGCCGCAGCAGTCCCGGCTGTACGAACTTCAGGTGCAGCCGCCCCTCGCTGCCGTCGATCTGCACCTGCGCCCCCGGGAACGCGTCATCCACTGCCGCCGCCAGCCCCTGTGCATCACCGATCTCCACGATGGTCTGCCACGCCGCCGCCAGGTCGCCCCCGTCATGCGCCAGCACCGGCGTCCGGGTCGCCAGCGGCGACTGCCGCGCCGGCGCCCCGGCGTCGGTGTGGAAATGGTCGTAGAAGCGCCACGCCCGGATCGTCTCGCGCAGGCGCATCACCTCCGGCATCCGCTGCGGATCGGCCAGCTGCGAAAAAATGCTGTCGAAGACCGACAGGTGCTCGTCCACCACCTCCCATGAACGCCCCGCGCGACGCCGCACCAGCGGCCCGCGCCGTTCCACCAGCACCGCACTACGGCGCAGGAATGGACCGGCCCAGATGCTCTCGCATTTGATCTGCGGGTCCAGCGCGAACGCCGACGCACTGGGCACGGGGAACCCCAGGTCGATCGCATAGCCCAGGTCCTCCCCCGCAAATCCCAGCCGCAGCGCCACCGGCTCGCCGCGCGCGGTGCCCTGCACCGGTACCTCCCCCTGCAGCATCCCCCGGCTGGTCTGGCCCGGCCCCGCCCACAGCGCCGAACCCAGCCCGCCCTCACGTGCCAGCGCCGCCGCTACCCCGCCGCGTGCCGTGTCGGCCAGCAACCGCAAGGCGCGGTACAGGCTGGACTTGCCACTGCCGTTGTCGCCAGTCACCAGGTTCAGGCGTCCCATCGGCACCACCAGCGCGTGCAGCGAGCGGTAACCGGAAATGGCGAGGGTCTGGAGCATGGGCAGGTCCACGGGAAGTCGGGGAACAGCATGCCAGGCAGGGGTCGCAGGTGATGCGAATGGTCGGGAGCAGCCGGGCAGCGCCCGGCGCTAGGGGGCAACCTCGACGCGATTGCGGCCATTGCCCTTGGCCCGGTACAAGGCCGCGTCAGCGCGCGCCACCGTCTGCTCGACGGTGTCGCCCGCGCGGTGCGCCGCCACCCCGATGCTCACCGTGACCGGGAAGCCCAGTGGCAGGTCCGACACCGCCATGCGCAGGAAATCGCACTGCACTTCCGCCGTGCGCAGCTCCGTGTCGGGCATCAGCACCACGAACTCCTCGCCACCGTAACGCGCCGCCATGCCGCGTCCGGAGAACTGCGCGCGCAGCAGCACGCCCAGCTCGGCCAACACCCGGTCGCCGGTGGCGTGGCCGTTGAAATCGTTGATCTGCTTGAAGTGGTCGATATCCACCAGCGCCACCGCCGTCTGCCGCGGCTGGCCATCCGCGTCCAGCAGCGACGCCTCCAGCGCCACCGACATCGCGCGGCGGTTCGGCAGGCCGGTCAGCACGTCGGTACGGCTCTGTTCGGCCAGGTCGGCGTTCTGGGCCAGCAAAACGTCGTGGTACTCGCCCAGCAGCCGCTCATAATCGTCCCGCTCCAGCATGTGGTTCTGGATATCCAGCGCGAAGCGGCGCAGTTCCATCACCAGCATCACCTGCCGCGACAGCGCTTCCAGTGCCCCGGTCTGCACCGGATCGAGCTGCTGTGGCTGCGGGTCGAACACGCACAGCGTGCCCAGCGGCAGGCCGTCGGTGCTGATCAACGGCGCGCCGGCGTAGAAGCGCACATGCGGTTCGCCGGTGACGATCGGGTTGTCGTGGAAGCGCGCGTCGGCACGCGCGTCTTCAATCACCATCACCTGTTCGGGTTGCAGGATCGCGTGGCCGCACATCGAATCGGACCGCGGCAGCTCGGCCGCGTCAGCGCCCTGGATGGACTTGAACCATTGCCGTTCGGCGTCGATCAGGGTTACGGCGGCCATCGAGGTGCCACACACCGCCTTGGCGATGGTGACCAGGTCTTCGAAGGATTTTTCCTTCTCCGAATCCAGGATCCGGTAACGGTACAGCGCCTGCAGGCGCACAGCCTCGTTGACAGGCTTCTCGGGCTTGATCATGCAACGGGTCGCATCCGGGAGCTGCCCGCAGTCTAGCCGGTCGGCGCGGGCCGCGGGTTAGCGGCCCGTGCAGATCACCAGTCCAGCTGCTTGGGCAGCAGGCCTTTCAGCTCGGCGTCGGTGAGGTTGCGCCATTGGCCCGGCTTGAGCGCGCCCAGCTTGATGTTGTCGATGCGTACCCGGCGCAGCTGGGTGACCCGGTAGTCGAACGCCGCGGCCATCAGCCGGATCTGCCGGTTGAGGCCCTGCTGCAGGGTGATCCGGAACCCGAACTTGGCGATGCGCGAGGTCCGGCACGGCAGCGTGGTTTCGTTGTGGATGCGGACGCCACGGGCCATGCCGCGCAGGAATTCGTCGGTGACCGGCTTGTTCACCGCCACCATGTATTCCTTCTGGTGGTGGTTCTCGGCCCGCAGGATCTGGTTGACGATGTCGCCGTTGCTGGTCATCAGGATCAGCCCTTCCGAATCCTTGTCCAGGCGGCCGACCGGGAAGATGCGCTGCTCATGGCCGACGAAGTCGACGATGTTGCCCTTGACCGCGCTTTCGGTGGTACAGGTGATCCCGACCGGCTTGTTCAACGCGATGTAGACGTGGCGGCGGCCGCCGGGCTTCTTCGCTTCGCGGGCGCGCAGCGGCTGGCCGTCGACCAGCACCACGTCGCCCTCGCCTACCGCCGCACCGGTCCCCGCCACCTGGCCGTTGACGGTGACGCGGCGTTCGCCAAGCAGGCGGTCGGCTTCACGCCGGGAACAGAAGCCGGTGTCGGCGATGAATTTGTTGAGTCGGGTTGTCATCGCGCCATTATCCGGCAAAACCCGCGCCGCGGCCGGCTCAGGCGATCAACGGGTCATCCGCCGGCAGCGGCTGTTCACCGTCGCAGACCTGGTCGCGGCCGGCACGCTTGGCCCGGTACATGGCATGGTCGGCCCGGCGCAGCAGCCCGGCCAGGTCGTCGCGGCCCGGCCGCAGCACGGCCAGCCCGATGCTCACCGTCACGTCCAGGCCGGAAATGCCCAGCGGTGCAGCAACAGCGGCCATCTGCCGGCGCACGTTTTCCAGCCGCGCCAGCGCCGCGCCGTGCGAGGCACCCGGCAGCAGCACCAGGAATTCCTCACCGCCCATCCGGATCACGTCGTCCTGCATCCGCACCGCGCCGCGCAGCCCGCGCGCCACCGCGACCAGCACCTGATCGCCGACCTCATGGCCAAAGCGGTCGTTGATGTCCTTGAACAGATCGATGTCCAGGAAGCCGATCGCCAGTGCCTGCTGTTCGGCGGTGGCCCGCGCCAGGTGCCGGGTCAGCAGGTGCAGGCCGTGGCGGCGGTTGGGCAGCCCGGTCAGCGCATCGGTGTCGGCCAGCTGGCGCATTTCGTCGCGCTGCTGGCGCAGCCGGCCCAGCCGCAGGTTGAGCGCGTAGGCCGACATCATCAGCAGCCAGGTTGCCGCCAGCTGCAACGCCTCGATCCGGTAGGAGACCAGCCATTGCGCCTGCAGCGCATCGGCAATGATCAGGATCCACCACGGCGCCAGCGCGATCAGCCCCGCCAGCGCGTACCCGTCGCCCTTCAGCAGCGCCCACACGCCAACGCCCAGGCACACCACGCAGCCCAGCACGAACACCAGCTCCAGGCCGGCGGCCATCCAGGTCAGGCCGGTCACGCCCATCATCGGCACGCACGCCCCGACCAGCACCAGTCCCCACAGCACCCCGCGCTGGCCGGTGCGCGAACCCGGCCACAGGCGCGCGCCGCCGTTGAGCCGCCACAGGATCGGCAGCAGCAGGGCCAGGGCGACGGTGGTCAGCGTGATCAGCCACCAGGTGGCTCGGCCGTACACCGGCAGCCAGGGTTCGGGGTAGCCACTGAGCCCGCCCAGTACGGCCTGCCACAGCACGAACACGGCACAGATCGCCACGTAATAGAGGAAGGTGCGGTCGCGGGTCGTGGCAAAGCCCATCAACGCGGACAACGCCAGCGCGATCGCCACCGCGATGCAGGCCGCGCGCACCAGCAGGCGCGCGGTATCGTTCTGCTGGACCGGACTGGGCGCGCCCAGCCGGACCGTGGGAATCCAGCGCGACTTCAGCGGCGACGCCCACGACACCACGATCGGCTCGCGTTCGCCGGCCGGCGGTACCACCACCATGCCCACCCCGGCGCGGAAGCGCGAATCGCGGGTGCGCGCGTCGTGCATGTTGCCGCAGATCTGGCGGTCGCCATGGCTGATGCGGACCTCGCCGGTGAGCACGCCGAACACGTCCACCGCCTGCGGCGCACCCGACCAGCCGCCGGCGGGCGCCGGGATCGACAGCACGCGCTGGTGCTGGGCCAGCACGTCCGGCGCGCAGGGCCGTTGCGGGGTCTGCTCGGCGGTGGCGGCGCCCAGCAACAGCACATCGCGACCGACCTCGGCGGTGCCGGCCAATGCCGCCGCCGACAGCAGCAGGCACAGCAGCCCCAGCAGCCCGCCGATGCCCGCTCGAATCACCCCCGACCTGCCGTCGCTACGCCTCACCCCACCACCCTGTTGCCCTGCATCGCCACGCACGCTGCGCCGCGTCCCCGGCCGTATTATCGCAAGAAGCCCGGGCGCGCGCGTGACCGCTCAGGAGGGGCGCCCCGACGCGGTCGACGCTTCGCGCCACAGCGAGGGCTGGGTCAGCTTTTCCAGCGGCATCGGCCGTTCGATGGCGTACCCCTGCAGGCCCTCCACCCCCAGCGCCTGCAGCTGGCGCGCCACCTCGTCGGACTCGACCCATTCGGCGACCACGCTCATGTGCAGTTCGCGGCCAATCTCGGTGATCGCGCGCACGGTGGCGCGGCTGACCGGGTCGATGTCCATGTCGCGCACGAACACGCCGTCGATCTTCAGCATGTCCGCCGGCAGCTGGCGCAGGTAGCCGAACGAGGACAATCCCGAACCGAAGTCGTCCAGCGCCACCCGGCAGCCCCGCGCCTTGACCGCTTCGACGAAACTGCGGGCCTGGTCGAGGTTGCTGATCGCCGCGGTTTCGGTGATTTCGAAGCACAGCTTGCGCGCCAGCCCGCGGTTGCGCTCCAGCAGGTCGCAGACGAAGGCCAGGAAGCTCGGCTCGGCGATCGACTGCGCCGACACGTTGACGTTGCACAGGCCCAGCCGCTGCACGTGCGCCGGGCACAGCTGCAGGTGGCGGAACAGCAGGCCCAGCACGTGCCGGTCCAGCGCCATGCCCATGCCGTAGCGTTCCACCGCCGGCATGAAGTCGCCCGGCCCCTGCAGCTGGCCGTCAGCACCCCGCATCCGCACCAGCACTTCGTAATGCAGGAATCCGGGGTCGCCGACCTGCTCGATGCGCTGCGCGTACAGCAGCATGCGGTTCTCGGCGATGGCACTGGACACGTGGGCCAGCCGTTCGGCCTCGAGCAGGCGTTCTTCCAGCGCCATGCGGTTCTCGTTGAAGCAGTGCACGCGGTTGCGCCCGGCCTGCTTGGCCGCATAGCAGGCACTGTCGGCGGCACTCATCAGCCAGTTGACGTCGACCACCTCGGCGTCGATCTCGACCACGCCGATGCTGCAGCTGACCTTGGGCGTGCCATCGTCGCGCTGGAAGCCGGCCTGGCCCAGGTTCCGCGCGATGCGCTGCAGCACCTGCTTGGCCTCCTCCTGGCGTGCACCCTGCAGGAACAACGCGAATTCGTCACCGCCCATGCGCCCGACCCAGTCGCCCTCGCGCACCGCGCCTTCCAGGTAGTCGGCAAATCCACGCAGCAGCTGGTCGCCGGCGGCATGGCCCAGGCCGTCGTTGACCAGCTTGAAATAATCCAGGTCCAGGTAGCACAGGCTGTGCGTGCCGCCCTGGCTGCGCACGTCGAACAGGGCCAGCTCCAGCCGCCGTTCGATTTCGCGGCGGTTGATCAGGCCGGTCAGCGGATCGTGGCTGGCATGATGTTCCACCTCGCGGGCCAAGGCGTGGTTCTGCGAGACATCCTCGATGATCCCGAACACGGTGGGTTCGCGGCCCGGGCTGCGTACCAGGGTGCCGCTCCAGCGACCCCACACCAGCCCGCCGTCGGCGCGCAGGAACCGCAGCTCCCCCGGGCGCAGCTGGCGTGGCCAATCGATGTCGCCGGCCTCGTCCAGAATCAGCTCGCCGTCCACCAGCAGTTCCGGCAGCTCCATGCTCAGCAGTGCATCGCGGCGGTAGCCCAGGATATCGGCCACCGCCTGGTTGGCTTCGACGATGCCACCGGCATGGTCCAGCTTCAGCATGCCGACCGTGGCCTGGTAGAAAGCGGCGCGGAAGCGGCTTTCCTGCTCGATGAGGTCATGCCGCACCCGGCGCGCCAGCACGACCGCTACCAGCGTGATCAACAGCACCGACAGGCCGGCCACCACCAGGGTGGCGATACGCACGATGGACGCCGTGTTGAGCAGGGCCAGCGAGAAGGCGCGCGCCTGGGCCTGCAGGCTGCGGTCCTGCGCCTGCAGCTGCACCAGCAGGGCATCGCGCAGCGCCGGCTCCGGACTGCCATCGGCCTTGTTCGCTTCGGCGGTCCGCGCAATCTCCTGCAGCTGGGCCAGGCCGTCATCGGTCTGCCGCCACAGGTGCATTGCGTCGCGGAAGTAACCCAGCTGGCCCAGGTAGCGGAACGACAGGATCAGGCGGTTGATGTCAGCCGGCGCGTTGCCGCCCTGCAGGAAGCCCCGACGGGCGCGGGCCAGGTCGGCCGGGACCTGCTCCAGCGCGCGGCGCGCATCCAGGTCGCCCAGCGGCACCTGCAGCGCTTCGCGCGCCTCGGCCAGCGCGGCCGGATTGCCGGAGGTGATGTAACGCTCCAGTGCGAACGAAGCGTGCTGCTGGCTGCGCGACCAGTGGCTCTGCCCGACGATCCAGGCGGTGGAGGCCGCCTGCAGCTCCTGGACGAGCGCCGACAGGCCCACCAGGCCGATGGCCATGCCGGTGAGCAGGACGAAACGCAGGGTCAAGCCCCGCGTAACGTGCGGTACGGGGTTCAGCATCAGATCCCTCCAACGCCAGGTGGCTACGGCATAGCCCTCTCCAGGCTCAGGCTAGGACGAAGGATGTTGAAGCGGTGCGAAGCCGCAGCGCGGGCCGCCTTGGGCCGCTGAAACGACAACGCCAGCCCGAAGGCTGGCGTTGTGGGGTGAGCGCGTGGACGCTCAGCCGTTGCGCGGGCCGCGCGGCTTGAAGCCATCGCGGCGCGGCGGACGGTCGTTGCCGCCGGGGCCGCCACGGTGGCCGCCCGGGCCGCCGCGGTGCGCGCCGGGGCCACCGGGCTTGCCGCCGAACTTCGGCTTGAAGGCCGGGCGCGGGGACGGGGTCAGGTCTTCACCCGGCTCGACCTTGCGCATCTGGAGCTGCTGGCCCGACACCCAGACCTTCTTCAGGTGGCTCAGCAGGTCGGCCGGCATTTCGGCCGGCAGGTCCAGCACCGAGAAGTCGTCATGGATGTCGATACGGCCGATGAAGCGGCTTTCCAGCCCGGCTTCGTTGGCGATGGCACCCACGATGTTGCCCGGCTTGACGCCGTGCACGTGACCGACTTCGATGCGGAAGGTTTCCATGCCCTGTTCGGCCGGACCGCGCGGGGCGATGTCGCGGCGCGGGGCGCGTTCGAAACCGCCGTCGCTGCTGCCGAAATCACGCTCCGGGCGCGGGCCGCGGTCGTCTTCGCGGCGCGGGCCACGTTCGAAGCGCGGTTCGAAACGGGCCGGGCGCTCGCCGCGGTCGTTGCGGTCGTTGCTGCGCGGGGCACGCTCTTCACGCGCGCCGCGCACCGGCGGGGCCAGCAGGAACGGCGCATCGCCCTGCAGCAGCTTGGCCAGCGCGGCGGCGATGTCGATCGCCGGCACGTTCTTCTCGCCTTCCAGCTTCTGCAGCAGGTCGCGGTAGAACTCGGTGCCGCCGGCGTCCAGCGCATCGCTGACACGGCCCATGAACTTGCTGATACGGGTGTCGTTGACCGCATCCACCGACGGCAGCTGCATTTCTTCGATCGGCTGGCGGGTGGCGCGTTCGATCGCACGCAGCATGCCCTTTTCGCGCGGGGTGGCGAACAGGATCGCGTCGCCGGTGCGGCCGGCACGACCGGTACGGCCGATGCGGTGCACGTAGCTTTCGGTGTCGTACGGAATGTCGTAGTTCAGCACGTGGCTGATGCGTTCCACGTCCAGTCCGCGCGCGGCCACGTCGGTGGCCACCAGGATGTCCAGCTTGCCTTCCTTGAGCATGCCGATGGTGCGTTCGCGCTGCGCCTGCTGCATGTCGCCGTTGATCGCGGCAGCCGCCAGGCCGCGCGCCTGCAGCTTTTCGGCCAGCTCCTCGGTAGCGGCCTTGGTCCGCGCGAAGATGATCATCGCGTCGAACGGCTCTACTTCCAGGATCCGGGTCAGCGCGTCCAGCTTGTGCATGCCGCTCACCCACCAGTAGCGCTGGCGGATGTTGGCCGAGGTGGTGGTCTTGGCCGCAATGGTCACTTCGGCCGGATTCTTCAGGTAGGTCTGCGCGATGCGACGGATCTGCGGCGGCATGGTGGCCGAGAACAGCGCCACCTGGCGGGTTTCCGGCAGCTTCTTGAGCACCGCTTCAACGTCGTCGATGAAGCCCATGCGCAGCATTTCGTCGGCTTCGTCGAGCACCAGCGTCTTCAGCTCGGACAGGTCCAGGGTGCCACGATCCAGGTGGTCGATCACGCGGCCGGGGGTACCCACCACCACGTGCACGCCACGGCGCAGGGCCGACAGCTGCTGGCCGTAGGGCTGGCCGCCGTACACCGGCAGCACGCGGAAGTTGGGGATCTTCGACGAATAGGTCTGGAAGGCTTCGGCGACCTGGATGGCCAGTTCGCGGGTCGGCGCCAGCACCAGCACCTGCGGCTTGGCCTGGTTGAAGTCGATGTTGGACAGCACCGGCAGCGCGAACGCGGCGGTCTTGCCGGTACCGGTCTGGGCCTGGCCGAGCACGTCGCGGCCTTCCAGCATGGCCGGGATGGTGGCGGCCTGGATCGGCGACGGGGTTTCATAGCCGACAGCGGCCACGGCCTGCATCACAGCGTCGGACAGGCCGAGGTCTGCAAACAGCAGCGGCGCGGAAGAATCTTGGGACATGGGGAACTCCGAAGCACTACCCTATGCGTGGCAGTGCGATGAAAAAAGGGGATGGTCCGCGCTTTGGGCGCCCTTTCTTATCGCGTGCCCTGGCGCTGCTCGGTCGGAGGAGAATTCACTCGCTCAGGGCGCGATGATACCGCATGGATCCTGAACACCGCGTACAGAATCGCGCGTGGATGCCGTTCTTGCGCAGGCTGGCGCACAATACGCGCCCATTCCGGCCCGGTCCCCGTCCGCGCCCCTTCAAGGATACCCGCTCCATGCAGACCCTCGAATTCGAACTCGACCGCGACTACGTCGAGCTCAAGCAGCTGCTCAAGCTGGCCGACCTGGTCACCAGCGGCGGCGAGGCCAAGACCGTGATCGGCGATGGCCAGGTGCGGGTCGACGGCGAGGTGGAGCTGCGCAAGGCCTGCAAGATCCGCGCGGGCCAGCAGGTCCAGTTCGGCGACACCGTGATCCACGTCATCGCCGAGTCCGACGCGCCCTGAGCCCGCGTGACGACCAACGGTCGTCACCTACCGAGGTGGCGGTCAACGGTTGTCCCGCGTGACGACCAACGGTCGTCACCTACCGGGGGGTGGTCAACGGTTCTCCCGCGTGACGACCAACGGTCGTCACCTACCGGGGTGGCGGTCAGCGGTTCTCCCGCGTGACGACCAACGGTCGTCACCTACCGGGGTGGTGGTCAACGGTTCTCCCGCGTGACGACCAACGGTCGTCACCTACCGGGGTGGTGGTCAACGGTTCTCCCGCGTGACGACCAACGGTCGTCACCTACCGGGGCGGGGCGCTTCACATGGGGGTTCCACGCCGGTAGGTCACGACCGTTGGTCGTGACGCTCCTCACCGCTGGGTAAGATGCGCTGCGATCAGCTGCCGGAACGGCGCAACCCCTTGGGCCACGCGCAATCCGGCCCGGCGCAGCAGGCGCGCGGGCAGGCGGTCGTCCGTGTACAGCGTGGCGATCGCGTTGGTGGCCTCGTAGAGCGGCCGCGATGCCAGCCGGTGACCCCGCTCGTAACGCGCCAGTCCCGCCGAGGCGCCAATGTCGGTGCCCCGCTCCGCCGCCTCCCGCACTTCGGCGGCCAGCCGCTGCTGGCTCTGCAGCCCCAGGTTGAAGCCGTGGGCCGTGACCGGGTGCATGCCCACGGCGGCGTCGCCGATCAGCGCACAGCGCTCGCCAATGAAAGCATCTGCATACACCCCCACCAGCGGGTAGGCGACGGCACGCGCCACCGGCGTCATCGCGCCCAGCCGGTGCTCGAAGCAGTCGCTGATGTACTGCCCGAAGCGGACCGGGTCCTGCGCGAGCAGGGCGTCGACCTGGCGCGGCGGCAGGGTGATGACCGCCGAGGCCTGGTCGCCATTGAGCGGGAGCAGGGCCATGGTGCGGCCATACCCGAACCACTCCCAGGCGGTGTGCTGGTGCGGCACCTCGACCTGCATGCGGCACACCAGCATCGACCTGCCGAAGTCGCGCATCCGGGCGCCGATGCCCAGCAGGCGTCGGGTCGAGGAGAACCGGCTGTCGGCCGCCACCACCAGGCGCGCGTGCAGGCGACGGCCATCGGTCAGGGTGACCGCGCTATGCCGCGGGCCGGGCACGATGGCGCGCACGCTGCACGAGGCCAGGATCTCCAGCCCCGCCTGACCCTGCACGCCGTCCCACGCCGCGCGCCGGATCAGGTGGTTCGGCACCAGCCAGCCCAGGTCGCCACCCTTGGCCTGCGCGGCAGCAAACGTCAGCGCGAACGGCGAGCGACCGTCCATCACCCTGGCATCCCGCAGGGGCGAGATTTCATCCTGATCCAGCCGCTGCCACAGCCCCAGCTGTTCCAGGATCTGTCGGGACGCATGGGTGAGCGCGATTTCGCGCCCGTCAACGGCCGGGTCGGCCAATGCCGCCCGCGGCTGCTGTTCGATCATGGTCACGCGCAGGCCGGTGTCGGCCAGCGCGCGGGCGAAACACAACCCGGCCGGACCGGCGCCGACCACCGCCACGTCCACTGCCGTGGCCTCGCCCGATACGGCGCCTGCGTTGATTCCGTGCGTGTCCGGCATGATGCTTACCCGAGGTTGATCCCGGCCTGAGCGTAGCGCCGGTCCCGGCGGCCGACCTTGATCTGGATCAGCCGCGACGGCAACCGGTCACGCCAGCCCGTGCAGCAGACGCCACAGCAGCAGCACGATGCCCACCAGCGACACCAGCCAGACCAGGCTGCGCACGTACGGAATTCCGGCGGCATACAACGGCACGTAGACCACCCGCGCCCAGAAATAGAGCTGCACCGCCAGCGCCGTGGTGGCGTCCTGGCGCTGGGTCAACACGACCGCCAACACCACGGCGGCGAAGAACGGAAACGTTTCAAGGAAATTGGCCTGCGCACGCTGCAGGCGTGCGGCCAGTGGGCCCGGTGGCGGCGGCGTGCCATCGCGGGCCGAGGCGTTCCATGCGGTGCCGCGCTCGCGGGTGATCGCGCCAGCGGCCAGCATGACCTGCACCAGGCCCAGCACGATGGACCAGCCCAGCATCTTGATTTCGATACCCATGGAATGTTCCTTGTGGTGTCAGGGCGCGGCGGCGCGGACGCTGTAGCCGGCCAGGCGCCAGACCCTGTCTTCATCCAGGCGGAAGGAGACCAGTTCGCGCACCGGCTGCGCGCTGTTGGCGAAACGGGTGGGGAAGCTGACGTTGATATACAGGCCTTCGGGCACGGTGGCGCCGGCCGCGTACTTGACCCGCGTCACCTGCGGCGTGCCGCGCGACTGCAGCGCGCCGAGCCGCTTGCGGTCGGCGTCGAGCTGGGCCACGAAGGCCTGTTCGGTCACCGATCGGCGGGCGATGGCGGACGCACCTTTCCAGGCCTCGGCAGCACGCTGGGTGTCGACCAGCTCGGCGACCTTGCGGCCGGCGGCCGCCATTTCCTGGTCCTGCTTCTGCACCTGGGCCTGCTGCTGCGGGGTCAGCGCCGGCCGTGCCGGTGCTGCGGGCGCGGTCGGCGCGGGACGCGCCGGCGCCGGTGCCGGGGTGGCCGGCGGCGGGGTCTGGGCCAGGGCAACGGCAGGAAGCAACAGCGACAGCAGCAGCGGAACGCGCATCGGAACACCGTCAGCGTCAGGGGACGATGCGCCAGTGTACGGGAACCCCGTGAGTGGCCCGTCAGTTGCGCTCGGCCGCTTCCGGCGGCGGCTGGTCGGCGTCGCTGGCGGTCCGCTCGGCAACCGCCTCGCGCGGGCGGTCGCTCGGCGGCAGCAGGATGGATACATCGATTTCCGACAACGGACTTTCATCCGGGCAGGTCGCGTCCGGGAATCCGTAACGCTGCTTGAGGGTCTGCCCGCAACGGGTGATCGCCTCCAGCTCACTGCCCTCGCGCTTGCACTCCTGGTCGAACGCAACCAGGAACGCGTCCTTGCGGCGCACGAACGCGTCCCCGCATTTGCGCATCTGCTTGATCCGCTCCAGGTCGTCCTGCACCGCATTGGTGCCGTCCAGCCCGAACTGGCGCAGTTCGTCGCTGCTGAGCAGGCGCAGGCTGCGGTTGGGGACGGTCATCATCAGGTCGGCCACGCCCACCGCCACGCCATTGCGCTGCAGGTAATCCTTGACGTTGTCGTAGACCTCGTGAAGCTCGCGGTTGAGCTCGGCGCGCGAGGTGGCCTTCGAACTGATCCGCATCATGCGATGGATGCCGACCTTCCCCGACACCAGCCGGTTGTCGCCGGCCGCCAACACGAACACGCAGGCGCTGTGGCACACAGAGCCTTCGCGCACCCAGATGGTCCAGTTCGATTCGCCGATGCGGTCGCCGGCCACGATTGCCGCTTCCACCTGGCCGCCGCTGGAATCCAGGTCGAGGATACGCCGCGAGACGTGCTGGGCGTCGGCGACCAGGGCCACCCGTGCCACCAGTTCGGCGAAGCCGGGATTGATCTTGCCTACATAGCGCACGCGCAGCAGGCCGCGCTCCACGCACGGCCCGATCGCCGCTTCCAGCTGGCCGCGGTTGAGTCCTTCCACGGGCACGCCGTCGCCGGCCGCGTCGGCATATTCGGTATCGCAGCTGATCCAGGCCTTGCCGTTGTCCAGCGCCACCTCGGGCCAGCCCTGCTCGCCCCGGCGCGGCGGCGGCGGGGGCGGCGGCGGCGCATCGGCAGCGTTGATCGACACCATGTGGTCGCCGTCGGCAGTCTGCGCCCGCACCGCCTTGTCGGCGGCGGTGACGTTGCCGGGGTTCTCCAGCTGGCTGCAGGCGGCCAGCCCCAGGCACAACAGCAACAACCCGCACGACTTGAGCAGCATGGACACCCGGCTTCCAGACAAAGGGCGTGCCGAAAACGGCACATGAAGGCACAGTCTAGTGCGCCCGGCCGGCATCGCGGGAACCTGCCCTGAACCGCGCCGACGGCCAGACGCATAGCTGTCCGAAAATGGCGAGCCGGCCCTCGGCCAGGCGCATAGACTGGGCGCCATGGACACCGCCCTGCCCCTGGACTACACCGCCTGCGAAAGCGCCCGCCTGGCTCGCGATGCGCGCTTCGACGGCGTGTTCTTCACTGCCGTGCGCAGCACCGGCATCTACTGCCGGCCGGTGTGCCCGGCGCCGGCGCCAAAGCCGTCCAACGTGGACTACTACCCCACCGCGGCGGCGGCCGCGGCCGCCGGCTTCCGCCCCTGCCTGCGCTGCCGTCCCGAGCTGGCGCCGGACGCGCAGGACGCGCTCAGCAACGAGACCCTGCAGCGCGCCCTGGCGTTGATCAACGAGGGCTACCTGCAGGATGCCGCAGTCGGCGAACTGGCCGCGCGGCTGGGGCTCAGCGCGCGCCAGCTGCAGCGCCTGTTCGTGGCCCGGCTGGGTGCGGCGCCGGCGCAGATCCACGCCACCCGACGCCTGCTGCTGGCCAAGCAGCTGCTGACCGAAACCGCGCTGCCGGTGACCGACGTGGCCATGGCGGCCGGCTACAACAGCCTGCGCCGTTTCAACGCGGCGTTCCTGGACGGCTGCGGCATGCCGCCCACCGCGATCCGCCGCCAGCGTGGCGTGCTCGCCGAGGGCGCGCTGACCCTGCGCCTGGGGTACCGGCCGCCGCTGGACTTCCCGGCCATGCTGGCGTTCCTGCGCCGTCGTTGCATTCCGGGCATCGAGCAGATCGACGCCGACAGCTACCAGCGCGTGATCGGGCCGGCCGAACGCCCCTCGCTGATCCGGGTCAGCGCCGATCCGAAGCGGCCGGAGCTGCTGCTGCAGCTGGGCCAGGTCGATCCGCGTGCGATTCCCGGGATCGTGCGCAAGGTGCGACGCATCTTCGATCTCGACGCCGACCTGCGCATCGTGCACGCCACGCTCGCGCAGGACCCGGTGCTGGCACGCGGCATCGCCGCGCGTCCGGGACTGCGCGTGCCCGGCGGCTGGGACGGTTTCGAGGTGGCGGTGCGCGCGGTGCTGGGCCAGCAGGTCAGCGTGGCGGCAGCGATCACCCTGGCGCGACGCGTGGTCGACCGCTTCGGCACGTCGCTGGCGGGCATGCCCGAGGGCCTGGACCGGCAGTTCCCGAGCCCGGCACAGCTGGCCGATGCGCCGCTGGAAGGAATTGGATTGCCGCGCACGCGCGCATCCACGGTGCGTGCGGTGGCCACGGCGGTGGCCGACGGCCGGCTGGATTTCGGCGCCGGCCAGCGCCTGGACACCTTCATTGAACGCTGCGTGGCGCTGCCCGGCATCGGGCCGTGGACCGCGCACTACATCGCGCTGCGCGCACTTGCGCTGCCCGATGCCTTCCCCGCCGGCGACCTGGTGCTGCAGCAGGTACTGGGCGGCGACACGCGGCTGAGCGAACGCGCCACCGAGGCCCGTTCGCAGGCCTGGCGGCCCTGGCGTGCCTACGCCGTGCTGCACCTGTGGCACTTGGCCACGTCCGTTCCGGAGTAACCGCATGAACCTGCTCTACGACACCTTCGACAGCCCCATCGGCGCACTGACCGTGGCCGGCGACAGCCAGGGCATCCACCACATCCTGTTCGAGAACAACCGCTACGACGCCAAGGGCCGTGCGCAGTGGCAGCGCGACCCGCATGCGCTGCGCGAAGCCCGTACCCAGCTGCTGCAGTACCTGCGCGGTGAGCGCACCACCTTCGACCTGCCGCTGGCCCCGCGCGGTACCGACTTCCAGCTGCGGGTCTGGCAGGCGCTGGCCGACATTCCGTTCGGCCAGACCTGGAGCTACGTGCAACTGGCGCGCCATGTCGGCCAGCCCACCGCCAGCCGTGCGGTAGGCGCGGCCAACGGCCGCAATCCGCTGCCGATCGTGCTGCCCTGCCACCGGGTGATCGGCAGCAGCGGTGCGCTGACCGGGTTCGGTGGCGGGCTGGAAACCAAGTCGGCGCTGCTGGCACTGGAAGCACGCACGCAGCCGTTGTTCGCCTGACCCTGCCATGGGTTGTCTTCGCTGCGTCACTGCGGCGAACTATCATGGCGGGATGATTTCCGTACGCCTTTCGCTGGCGCTTGCCGCCGCCCTCGCGTTGACCAGCTGTGCCAGCGCCCCGTCCACTCCGCCCGCCGTGGCGGCCGCACCGTCCGCCCCCGCTGCGGCGCCCGCGCCGAAACTGCTGCTGGTGTCGATCGATGGCCTGCGCGCGGACATGCTCGACCGCGGCATCACCCCGAACCTGTCGCGCATCGCGCAGGAGGGCGTGCGGGCGCGCTGGATGACGCCGTCGTATCCGTCGCTGACCTTCCCCAACCACTACACGATCGTGACCGGGCTGCGCCCGAACCACCACGGCATCATCCACAACAGCATGCAGGAAGAGCGCCTGGGCCGTTTCCAGGTCAACCTGCCCGACGCCGTGACGGACGCTCGCTGGTGGGGCGGCGAGCCGATCTGGGTGGGTGCGGAGAAGGCCGGGGTGCGCAGCGCGACGTGGTCGTGGCCGGGCAGCGAGGCCGCCATCCAGGGTGTACGCCCCAGCCAGTGGCGGGTGTACGACCCGAGCGTGCCGCTGTCGGCGCGGGTGGAGCAGGTGCTGGACTGGGTGGCGCAGACCGACGCCCAGGCGCCGCGCCTGGTCACGCTGTACATGGAGCAGGTGGACAAGGCCGGCCACCACGACGGCCCGGATTCGCCGGCGTATGCGGCGGCGATCGTGGCGGTGGACACGGCGATCGGGCAGCTGCTGGACGGGTTGGCCGCGCGCGGACTACAGGACGCCACCAATGTGATCGTGGTGTCCGATCACGGCATGGCCACCGTGCCCGACGGCCAGACCATCGCGGTGGAAGACATGATCGACCCGACCATCGCCAGCAACGTCTCGCAGGGGCAGTCCATCGGGTTCGCACCGCTGCCGGGCAAACGGCGCGAGGCGGAAAAGATCCTGCTCGGCGCGCACGCGAACTACGACTGCTGGACCCGGCAGACGCTGCCGGCGCGCTGGGCGTACGGCTCCAACCCGCGCATTCCACCGATCATCTGCCAGATGCACGAAGGCTGGAACGCGCTGTACCGCGCCCGTCTGGACACGCGCGAGCCCGGCGACCGCGGTTCGCACGGGTACGACAACGCGCTGCCTTCGATGCGCGCGGTCTTTGTCGCGCGCGGCCCGTCCTTCAAGCAGGGCGCCACGCTGCCGGGCTTCGACAACGTAGACCTCTATCCTCTGATGACCCGTCTCCTCGGCATTCCTGCCGCGCCCAACGACGGCAACCCGGACACGCTGCTCCCCGCGTTGAGGTGAAGCAGCCACGCAGGGCGTGGCGCTACGGGAGGCTGCGCAAAAAAAAACGCGGCGCAAGCGCCGCGTTTTTTCGTCGGACCGGGCTGAGCGATCAGCTGGCCTTGGCGACGGCCTTCTTGGCCACTGCCTTCTTCGCCGGGGCCTTGGCCACGGTCTTCTTGGCGACCGGCGCAGCTGCGCCCACGGCCACCTTGCTCACCGCGTGCGAACGCGAATTGCCGTAGCTGGCGTTGTAGCGCTTGCCCTTGGCGGTCTTGCGGTCACCCTTACCCATGTCGTCAACTCCTTAGTCTGAAATCTGATTACCCCGTGCTGGCACGGGTTCGGCGGGCCCGTCCTTGCAGACGCCCCCGCGCACGATCGGAAAGCCTACCACAGCGCCTCAGTGCGCACAGCTCGCGTCGTGGACGTGTCCGTGGTTCAGCCGCAGGTTGACCAGGTGCGCAACGCCCACCAGTACACCGCCCAGGGTCATCACCACCGCATGCGGCACCGGCGCATGGTGCAGCGGCCCGTACAGCAGCCCCGCCCACAGCGCGGTCAGGCCCGGGATCAGGAAGCCCAGCGCACGCAGCGCCCCGTGGCGCCGGTAGCCCCAGACCAGGCTGAACAGACCCAGCAGGGTCACGAAGCTGACCAGCGCCAGCTCCACCCCGTCGCCCAGCCACACCGACAGTCCCAGCGACGGCGCCGCCGCCAGCAGTATCGGCAACACCGCGCAGTGCACCGCGCACAGCAACGAACCGGTGGCACCGAAGCGATCGAGCAGCTGTCGTAAACGGGGGAACAGGGGCATGACTTCCAGCAGGGTCGGCGAAACGATATGGAATAATATAACATCAATCCCGACGCGCACTCCCTTCCGCTTCCACGCCTCCGGCTACACCCTCCCTCCCAAGGGATTGGCGCGCCCCACCATTGATACATTGTAACAATACGACCCACGGATCCCCTGCCCATGCGCTCTTCCCGCACCCTCCGGCCGCACGCCCTGTCCCTGGCGCTCGCCGCCGCCCTGCTCCCTTCGCTGGCCCTCGCTGCCGGCCAGGACACCCCGCATGACCGCCACCTGACCGAGCTCTCCGAGGTCAAGGTCACCGCCACCCCGCTGCAGGGCGACGCCGAGTCGCTGGCGCGCCCGGTCGACGTGCTGGCCGGCGAACGCCTGGACGAACAGAAGGCCGGCACCCTCGGCGATACCGTGGCCAAGCTTCCCGGCGTGCAGAGCACCTTCTTCGGCCCCGGCGTGGGCCGCCCGATCATCCGCGGCCAGGAAGGACCGCGCGTGGCCGTACTGTCCAACGGGATGGGCAACATGGACGCCTCCACGGTCAGCGCAGACCATGCCACCAGCATCGAACCGTTCCTGGCCGACCAGATCGAAGTGCTCAAGGGCCCGGCCACCCTGCTGTTCGGCAGCGGCGCCATCGGCGGCGCGGTGAATGTCGTGGATGGCCGCATCGCCCGCGACCTGCCCGACCGACCGCTCAGCGGCCGCGCCGAACTGCGTGGCAATTCGGTCAATGACGAACGCAGCGGCATGTTCCGCCTGGACGGCGTCAACGGTAACTGGGTGCTGCACGTGGATGGCCTGGTGCGCAATGGCGACGACTACCGCATTCCCGGCTACGCGGTGATCGATGGCCTGGAAGACCACAGCGGCCACGAGCATGAAGAAGGCGACACCGACGAACCGCGTCGCGGCACGCTGGACAACAGCTCGATCCGCACCCGGGCCGGTGGCGTCGGGGCCACCTGGCTCGGCGAAGGCGGCTACTTCGGCGCCTCGGCCAGCACCTACCGCACCAACTACGGCATCCCCAACGGCGCGCACGTGCATGCCGACGATGACCATGGCCATGACCACGACCATGGCGACGAGGAAGAGGAAGGCGACGAGCACGACGTGCGCATCGACATGGTGCAGAACCGCTTCGAAGCCAAGGGCGGCATCTACAACCCGGTCTCGTTCCTGAAGAACATCAACCTGCGCACCGCCTACACCGACTACGAACACGTGGAACTGGAGGCCGGCACCCCGTCCACCCGCTTCACCAACCGTGGCATCGAAGGCCGCCTGGAGGCGGTGCAGCAGCAGATCGGCGGCTGGGACGGCGCGTTCGGCCTGCAGTTCGGCAACAGCGATTTCGGCGCCAAGGGCGAAGAAGCCTTCGTGCCCGACACCAACACCCGCAACCTGGGCCTGTTCGTGCTGCAGGAGAAGCAGTTCGGCCCGTTCAAGCTGGAACTGGGCGGCCGCCACGACCAGGTCAAGCTCGACCCGACCGGCGACTACCGCGCGCGTACCTTCGATGCCACCAACCTGTCCGCGGCCGGCATCTGGAAGCTCAACGACGCCGTCGATCTGCGCTTTGGCGTGGACGGCTCCGAGCGCGCGCCCACCAATGAAGAGCTGTACGCGGCCGGCGCGCACATCGCCACCCGCTCGCTGGAGATCGGCGATGCCAACCTGAAAACCGAACGCGGCCAGCGCGTGGAACTGGGCATCCACACCCACGGCGACCGCCTCGACTTTTCCGCGTCCATCTACCAGACGAAGTTCAAGGACTTCATCTACCTGGCCGACACCGGCGTGGTGGAAAGCCTGCCGGTGCGCCTGTGGACCCAGCAGGACGCCACCTTCAAGGGCGCCGAGGCCGAGGCGCTGGTGCACCTGTTCGAAGGCACCGGCGGCGACTGGGACCTGCGCGTGTTCGGCGACTACGTGAAGGCCGAACTGGACGGCAGCGGCAGCCGCAGTGTCGACATCGCCGTGCCGCACGGCGACCACAACCACAACTACACCGTGGACCTGGCCAACACCGGTTACCTGCCACGCATTTCCCCGGCACGCGTGGGCGCCGACCTGCGCTGGTCGCGCGATGGCTGGCGGGCCTCGGTGGGCGCGGTGCGTTACAGCAGCCAGAAGGACACCGCACAGAACGAAGACCCCAGCGCCGGCTACACGCTGGTCGACGCGCACTTTGCCTACTGCTGGGACCGCAGCGACAGCAACAGCTACGAGGTGTTCCTGGACGGCAACAACCTGACCAACCGCGAGGCGCGTGCGCACACCTCGCTGCTGCGCGACTACTCGCCGCTGCCGGGTCGTGGCGTCGCGTTCGGCATCCGCGCCTATTTCTGATCCCCACTGGGTTCAAGGATGCATCTTCGGGGGCCGCACGGCCCCCGTTTTTTTTGGTCGTACAATCGGGCATCGCCTGCCGCAGGAATCCCGGATGCCCACTGCCTCCCCCGCCCCGCGCATGCATTGGGGGCTGCTCGTGGCGGCCTCGGCGATCCTGATGGTGACCATGGGCGTGCGCCAGACGTCGGGGCTGTACGTCGACCCGATCCACCGCAGCACCGGGGTGAGCATTGTCGAGATCAGCTTTGCGCTGGCCATCGGGCAGTTCGTCTGGGGCGCGGTGCAGCCGGTGTTTGGCGCGGTGGCCGACCAGCGCGGGGCATGGCCGGTCCTGTTGGGCGGCACGCTGATGCTGGTGGCCGGCCTGCTGTTGGCGCCGCTGCTGACCCGCCCACTCGGGCTGAGCTTCACCTTGGGCCTGTTGATGGCCGCCGGTGCCGGCGCCGGCAGCTTTTCGGTGCTGATCGGCGCCACCGCGCATCGGCTGCCAGCGGAAAAGCGCTCGTTCGCCGCCGGCCTGATCAACGCCGGCGGCTCGCTCGGCCAGTTCGTGTTCGCCCCGCTGGTGCAGTGGGTGATCAGCAGTGCGGGCTGGGCCCGCGCCATGTGGGTCATGGCCGCCGCCGCGCTGCTGTCCCTGCCGCTGGCCTGGCCGCTGCGACGCCGACCCGGCGACCACGCCAGCAGCGGACCGCACGCCAACGACGACGGCCTGCGCGCGCAGCTGCAGGTGGCCGCGCGCGACCGCAGTTACTGGTACCTGCACCTGGGCTTTTTTACCTGCGGCCTGCACATCGCCTTCCTGGTGACCCACCTGCCCGGCGAAATCGCGCTGTGCGGGTTGTCGCCGACGGTGGCGTCGACCTCGATCGCGCTGATCGGGCTGTTCAACATCGCCGGCAGCCTGCTGGTGGGTGCGCTCGGCCAGCGCTACCGCATGAAGTACCTGCTGTTCTGGATGTACGCCAGCCGCGCCCTGATGATCGGCGCCTATCTGCTGGCCCCGCCTACCGCACTGACCTTCTATGTGTTTTCCGCGGCACTCGGCTTTACCTGGCTGGCCACCGTGCCGCCCACGGCCGGCCTGGTCGGCAAGCTGTTCGGTCCGCGCTACCTGGGCACCCTGTTCGGCCTCACCCTGCTCTCCCACCAGCTGGGCGGCTTCTTCGGTGCCTGGCTCGGCGGCCTCGCCCTGGCGCATTCGGGAAATTTCCTGTGGATGTGGTACGCCGACATGGCACTGGCCGCCCTGGCAGCGGTGATCAACCTGCCGATCCGCGAGGCCCGCTACGGCTGCCATGCAGCGCCTGACCCGCACTGACTTCACGCCTCGTTGACCAAGCCCAGCGGCCTCATACCGGCATCCTGTCCCCGCCTTCCTTTGCGGACATATTTGTCCGAAAATAACGCATGCAAAGTCAACGTGCCGATGCGGCTGCCCGCCGCGCCCTGATCCTGGATGCCGCCGATGCCGTCTTCGGCCAGCATGGCGTGACCGCGCCCCTGGATCTGGTGGTGGAAAAAGCCCAGGTCGGGCGCGCCACGCTGTACCGCAACTTTCCCGACCGCACCGCATTGATCGAAGCCCTGCTTCAACGGACAGTGACGCGCATTGCGCGCCAGGTCGACACCCTGGGCGATCGCGATGACGCCCTGTTCGAGGTGCTGCAGGGCATGGCCACCCGCATCGTGCAGTCGCCGGCGCTGGCCGATTACTGGCGCGCCGTGGATGCGGACGACCCCAGCATGAAGGCGGCCCGCCAGACCGTGCAGGACCTGCTCAAAGCCCCCATCCAGCGCGCGATCGACGCCGGGCTGTGCCGAGCGGACCTGCAGCCGGTCGACATCTCGCTCATTTCCAGCATGCTCGGCGCCGCCCTGCGGGGCAAAACCCGCGAAGAACGGGCCCGGCTGGCCACGCGCGGGCTGCAGCTGCTGCGCGCCGGACTGCAGGGACCGGGCGACGGGGACGGCTGATGGCCGATTACCTCAAGCCCATTCCCGACTGGGAAGAACACGAAAAGCCCACCCTGCCCGGGTCTGCGTCGATGCCGTGGCATCCGCCGCACCGCCGCGTGGCCTACGCGCTGGTCGCGCTGCTGGTCGGCATCACCGGCGGTCTCGGCAACGCGCTGGTCAGCGCCAACCTGCCCTACCTGCAGGGCCAGCTCGGGCTGACCCCGGCGCAGGGCAGCTGGCTGGTGGCCGCGTATGCGATGGTCAACGTCACCGCCAACCTGCTCGCCTTCAAGTTCCGCCAACAGTACGGCATCCGCCTGTTCGCCGAAATCGGCCTGGGCCTGTACGCCGCGCTGGCGCTGCTGCACCTGGCGGTGGGCAGCTTTGAAACCACGGTCCTGCTGCGCGCGGCCAGCGGCTTTGCCGGCGCCGCGTGCAGCACGTTGGGCACCCTGTACATGCTGCAGTCGCTGCCGCGCCGGTTTACCGGCAACCTGCTGGTGATCGGGGTGGGCATCTCGCAGATGGCGGTGCCGATCGCGTGGCTGGTCTCGGCCGGCCTGGTCGATACCGGCCAGTGGCACAACCTGTATCTGTTCGAGGCGGGGCTGGCGCTGTGCGCGTTCGCCGCGGTGGTGCTGCTGAAGCTGCCGCCCGGCGTGCAGATCAAGGCCTTCGAGCCGATGGATTTCCTGACCTTCGCGCTGCTGGCGCCGGCGGTCGGGCTGCTGGTGGTGGTGCTGGCGCAGGGCTACGTGCGCTGGTGGCTGGACACCCCCTGGCTGGGCTGGGCGCTGGTGGCCTCGATCGCCCTGGCCACCACCGGGTTCCTGATCGAGCACTACCGGCGCAATCCGCTGCTGCAGACGCGCTGGCTGACCAGCCTGCCGGTGCTGCATTTCATCGTCGGCGCGTTCCTGATCCGTTTCCTCACCACCGAACAGTCTTACGGGGTGGTCGGACTGATGCGCCAGCTCGGCATGGGGCCGGACCAGATGCGGCCGTTGTTCGCGGTGATCCTGGCCGGGGTGATCTGTGGCATCGCGGCCAGCTCGCTCACCTTCGGGCCGAAGCGCATCATCCCGCAGCTGCTGATGGCGATCCTGCTGCTGGGCAGTGCGGCGTTTCTCGACCAGAGCCGCACCAGCCAGGACCGGCCGCACGACTTCTTCGTCAGCCAGTTCCTGGCCTCGATGGGCGCGGGCATGTTCATGGGGCCGCTGATCATGCTCGGCATCACCCAGGCGCTGAAGCAGGGCGTGGACCACATGATCACCTTCCTGGTCACCCTGTCGATCACCCAGACCCTGGGTGGGTTGGCCGGCTCGGCGGTGCTGGGCACGTACCAGCTGCACCGCGAGCAGGTCTATTCCAGCGCGCTGGTGAGCCAGCTCGATCCCGCCGATGGCGTGGTCGCGCAACGATTGAAACTGCAGCAGCAGCTGTACGCCCCACTGCTCACCGATTCGGTGCAGCGCAGCGCGCAGGGCACCGCGCAGCTGGCCCAGATCACCCGCCGCGAAGCCAACGTGCGCGGGTTCAATGACGTCTTCTCGCTCAGCGGCCGGGTCGCGCTCGGCTTCCTGTGCTGGCTGCTGCTGTTGTCGGTGCGCACCGCCGTCCTCAAGCAATGGCGCAAGCGCCACCCGCCTGCCCCCCCTCCCCTTGCGCCTGCCGGCGTAGACCCCCGATGAGTCCCGATATGCCTACGACACCGCCGCGTGACGACGCGCCTGAGAACGTCAATCCCGCGCCGCCCACCGACGCCGCGCCGGCCGCCACCCGCGCCACGGCGGCCCCGGCTGCGCCCAGCGCGCCGAAGTACCTCAAGCCCAGCACGCGCAGCGTGGTGGTGATGATCGTGGTCGCGCTGCTGGGCATCGCGCTGATCCTGCGCGCCTGGTCGCTGTGGCCGTTCAACACCCCCTGGGTCAGCACCGACAATGCTTACGTGCGCGGCCAGATCACCGTGCTGGCGCCGCAGGTGAACGGCTACGTGACCGAGGTGCTGGTCAAGGACTTCCAGCACGTCAAACAGGGCGAGCCGCTGCTGCGCATCGACGACCGCATCTACAAGGAAAAAGTCGCGCAGGCGCAGGCCAACCTGGACAGCGCGGTGGCTGCGCTGGCCAACTCCGACCAGGCGCAGGCGCAGAACCGCGCACAGATCGGCGCGGCCCGCGCCGCACTGTCGGCAGGCCAGTCGGAGCTGGCGCGCTCGCGCAACGAGCTCAAGCGCTATGAGGAACTGGCCGACCAGCAGCTGGTGGCACTCAACGACCGCGACAAGTTCCGCACCAGCGCGCAGGCCGCGCAATCATCGGTGCAGCAGTCGCAGGCGCAGATCCGCATCGCCGAGGAGACGCTGACCTCCACCCAGGTGGCGCGCAAGGGTCTGGAAGCGGGCGTGGAAACGGCGAAGGCACAGCTGGAGCTGGCGCGGATCGACCTGGCCAACACGGTCATCCACGCGCCGCGCGACGGGCAGGTCAGTGAGGCCTCGGTAAGGCTGGGCCAATACGTCACCGCCGGCTCGCAGCTGCTGTTCCTGGTGCCGGACGCGCTGTGGGTGGTCGCCAATTTCAAGGAAGGGCAGACCTGGAAGATGCGCATCGGCCAGCCGGCCACCTTCGCGGTGGATGCCTTCGACGGCCAGCGGCTGACGGGTCGGGTGGAGCAGATCGCCCCGGCCACGGGCTCGGAATTCAGCGTGCTGCGCCCAGATAACGCCAGCGGCAATTTCACCAAGGTGGTGCAGCGGTTGCCGGTGCGGATCGCCATCGACCCGGACCAGGCGCTGGCGCCGCGTCTGCGCCCGGGCATGTCGGTGGTGGTCCGGGTGAACACAGCAGACAACCGATAGCAATAAAGCGCGTAGTGACACGCCATGCGTGTCACTACGCGATCACCCCGCGCAGCGGGCGCAGAGGCCGTGCACTTCCAGGGTCTGGGCCTGCGGCTGGAAGCCCAGCTCCTTGGCGCGCTTTTCCAGCTGGCTGACGATGTCGCGGTCTTCCAGCTCCACCGCGCTGTGGCAGCTGTTGCAGATCAGGAACGGCACCGAGTGCTGGGCGCTGCTGGGGTGGTGGCAGGCCACGAAGGCATTCACCGACTCCAGCTTGTGCACGAAGCCATTGGCCATCAGGAAGTCCAGTGCGCGGTACACGGTGGGCGGGGCATCGGCGCCCACGCCCTTGCCGTTGCGCACCCATTCCAGCAGCTCATACGCCTTGACCGGCTTGCCGGCTTCGGCGATCAGCCGCAGCACGTTGGCGCGGATCGGCGTCAGCCGCAGTCCGCGCTCCGTGCACACGCGCTCCACCACCTTCACGAAGTCCGAGGCGTCGTGAACGTGGTGATGAGGGGCGGTACAAGCGGTCTTGGCGGACATGCGCGGTCTCCTGTGGTCAGGCCGTCGGTACTTTAGTAAGTGCGACGTCGATGCGTTTCAAGGCCTCTTCACGCCCGGCCAGGAACACGGTCTGGGAAATGTCCGGGCTGACCTGGGTGCCGGTGATGGCCACGCGCAGCGGCTGCGCCACCTTGCCCATGCCGATGTCCAGCGCGGTGGCCACGTCGTGCAGGGCCACCGACACGCTTTCGGCAGTCCACTCGCTGGCCGCAGCCAGCAGCTCGCGGGCCTTGCCCAGCGCCAGTTCCGCGCCCGGCTTGAAGTGCTTGGCCACCGCCGCCTCGTCGTATTCGACCAGCGGCTGGTACCAGACCACTGCCTTCTCCGCCATTTCCTTCAGGGTCTGCACGCGGTCGCGCAGCGCCACCACCACGTCGGCCGGGGCCGGGCCGGCGCCCAGGTCCAGGCCCAGCTTGTTCAGCTGGTAGACCAGGTGCGGGGCGATGTCGACCGGGTTTTCGGTCTTCAGGAAGTGCTGGTTGACCCAGCCCAGCTTGGCCATGTCCAGGCGCGAGGCCTTGGAATTGCAGTTGGTCACGTCGAACAGGTCGATCAGTTCCTGGCGGCTGAACAGCTCCTGGTCGCCATGCGACCAGCCCAGCCGGGCCAGGTAGCTCAGCAGCGCGTCGGGCAGGTAGCCGGCGTCCTTGTACTGCATCACGTCGGCCGCACCGGTGCGCTTGGACAGCTTGGCGCCCTGCTCGTCCAGGATCATCGGCATGTGGCCGAACTTCGGCACTGGCGCGCCGATGCCTTCGTACAGGTTGATCTGGCGCGGGGTGTTGTTGATGTGGTCGTCGCCGCGGATGACCTCGGAAATGCGCATGTCCCAGTCGTCCACCACCACCGCGAAGTTGTAGGTGGGGAAGCCGTCCGGGCGGAAGATCACCATGTCATCCAGCTCGCTGTTGGCGATCTCGATGCGGCCCTTGATCAGGTCGTCGAACACCACCGTGCCTTCCAGCGGGTTCTTGAAGCGGATCACCCGGTTCGGATCGTCGCGGTACGGCAGGTTCAACTCGCGCGCGGCGCCGTTGTAGCGTGGCTTTTCCTGCTTGGCCATGGCCGCCTCACGCATCGCATCGAGCTCCTCGCGGGTCTCGTAGGCGTAATAGGCCTTGCCGTCGGCGATCAGCTGCTCGGCCACTTCCTTGTAGCGGGCCACGCGCTGGGTCTGGTAGATCGGGCCTTCGTCGTAGTTCAGGCCCAGCCACGCCATCGCCTCCAGGATCGCGTCGATGGCGCCCTGGGTGCTGCGTTCACGGTCGGTATCCTCGATGCGCAGCACGAACTCCCCGCCACGGTGGCGCGCCTCCAGCCAGCAGTACAGCGCCGTGCGGGCGCCGCCAATGTGCAGGTAGCCGGTGGGACTGGGGGCGAAACGGGTGCGGCAGGTCATGGAGGGCTCGGGAGAACGGGGATCGGGGCAATTTTACCTGCCCCGGCCGGCATTGGGGGCCGGGGCGTTCATCGGGCCCGCATCTCCCGGCCAGACGTGCTCGTACAGCGCGGTCCAGCCGCGCGCGGCGGCCTGCTCCTGCATGCGTCCGGCATGGACCTGGCGCAGGTGGAACTGCATGCGCCCGGTGCCGGCGGCCGGGAGTGCCCCGTACATCTCGGCCAGGGTCTCGGCACTGTCGTCGCCCAGCGTGCGGGAAGAGAGCCGGCTGAAGTAGCGCGACCCGAACAGGTTGTTCACCCACTGGTTGAAGCGCGGCAGTTTCTTGAACACCATCAGGCCGAAATTGGGGTCGTAGAGCAGGTATTCGCGCCGGCCGTTGTCCAGCACGTTCACCCCGCACACCATGCTGTGCTGCGTGCCGCTCAGGACGAAATGGCTGCTGCGGGCGGTATTGGCAAGGAACCCGGCCAGTTCATCGATCTGGATCAACGATGCCGCCGACATCGAGCCCGGTTGCAGGGCCGCCCCCTGGGCGTCGCGGATCAGCGCGCGCACTGCACCGGCCGCCGCGCTGTCAGGCTCGCGGATCGCCTGGCGCAGATGCTCCAGGACATGGATCTCTTCGCCCTGCCCCATCGCGGTGGCCACGATCCGCGACAATCCGGTGCACATGCCCGCCGCGGACAAGCCCGTGCCTTCGGCCAGCAGGCCCTGGGAGGCCTGCAGGAACTGGCCGCCGGCGATGTACACCGAGTCGTGCACCACCTCGTTGACCACGGTGTAGCGCTCGGCACGCAGCGTACTGTCCAGCCGCTCGATGATCACCGACAGCGCGCCCTGCTGCACCGGATCGAGATGGCCGGACACGAACAGCTCCTTCATCTGCTCCAGTGAGGCGCTGTCGCGCGCCTGCTCCGGGGTCATCACCCGCTCCCAGTGATTCACGCCCCACTGGAAATCCTGCGAGCTGCTGTCCACCGAATGGGAGTGGGTGCGTTCGACCAGCGAATTCAACGAACCGCGATAGCTGCGTTCCACCGACTGCCTGCGCTTGCTGGATCGGCTGATCGGTGCGCCGCCGCGCAGGCCGACGTCGCTGTGGGGTTCCCACGCACCGTCGGCATTCAGCCGTACCGGTTGGTGGTAGAAGTTACCCGGCTGCGGATTCTGCAGGCGCCAGGTGCCATGGGCCCGATCGAAGGCCACTTCGTACGTATGCCCACCCTGGTTGATGTACCGCCGGCCCAGGTAGTCGTGCAGGCCGTTATCGGCGGCGCGCGATCCCGACAACGCGAGCGGCCGCGCGTAACGCTCGGCCAGGTGCGCCAGCGGATCATCAAGCTGTTCCCAGGCCGGCGTCTGTAGTGCCGGCTGCAGTCGCGAACCATCGCGCGCGGCCAGCGCCGCCAGCCGCGGGGTTCCAAGCGGCGCCGACAAGGCCAGGCCCACGGCACCGCCGACTGCCGTGCCGGCGCCGGCACGACGCTGCTCGGGCGTGTCGCCGTCGACCATCTGTTCCACGCCTCCTCCCAGCTGCAGGGCCGACAGCACCGCCACCACCGGCAGCGTCTCGGGCACCAGCAGGGCGACCAGGCCCATCGCCTGCTCACAGCGTTCCAGGCGCGGCATCCAACGGCGCCGGAACGCCTCCCACTCCGAGGTCATCAACGTCTGTGCATCGCGACGCGCGCGTTGCCGCAGCCGCGCCAGCAGGGCCTGCGACACCTCGCCGGTGATCGGCACCACCGCGCCACCGTGTCCGAAGATCGCCTGGGTGCCGGCACCCAGCGCGGTATGCAAGCCGTTGGACATCCAGCCGTCCTGCAGGTCGGCCAGGTCGAACGCGGCCTCCAGCCAGTGCCGTCCGGTGTCGGTGGCTGCCGCGCGTTCGATCCAGCCCATCATGTCGGCCTCGCTGGCGAACTCATGGAAGCGGTTGCGATCGTTGGGGAAGTACAGCAGTACCTCCGGCCCTACTCCGTCGGCGACGTGCAGCACGGTCGAGGCGATGCCATGGACCTGCAGCCAGCCGGTGCGTACACCGGCACGCGCAACCGGCCGGTAGGCGGGATCCTGGGATTCGGTGGCGGTCATCGTGCCGAACACCCCCAGGGCCAGCTGCACGCCACGTGCGGACAGCGATCCGTCGGCATGCTGCTGCGCACAGCCGTACAGGTAGCCGCCGCGCAGCGTCGTCAACACGGCCGGCGCGTGCGCCTGCCAGAACCGGTCCAGCGCACGCAGGTAGTCGCCCTGTACATCCAGCTCGCGCGCCATCGACAGCAGCTGCGATGCGTCCAGTCCCACCACCTCGCTGTTCTCGTCGAACACCGCGCTGTCGCTGCTGGTGTACACGCCCAGCAGGCGCCCGGGGGTGTCGTCGAAGCCCGCCGCGCGGGTCATGGCACAGTCGGCGAAGCTGGCCGCCGCCTGCTTCTGCGCCCGGTTGTGGACCCACCCGCTGCGCGTCTGGTCGCTTGGATACCCGTCCTTGAAGGACACGATGTAACAACAGCTGCTGTCGAACGCAGTGCGGTAACGGCGCATGATTTCGTCATCCAGGCGCTGCTGGACGAACGGGACCAGCAGGGGGTAGGCGTGCTCGACCAGGCTGCGGCCGGCGCCCAGCGCGTGCAGCCAGCGCGCGCCCTCCATGCCGGCATTGCGCAGCGCACCGGGTGTGCCGGGAGGAAAGCGCGCCGTCCAGTGCGCCGCGCTGCGCGCGTTCAGTCCGTCCATGTCCAACGCTGCCAGCTCGCCTGCGGCGGCCAGCACCGGCACCGGAACGGGCAGGTACGGCAGGGCCAGTGCCGTATCGAGCGCGTTGAAGGCCTCGCGGATGCGCGCAGGCGATGACAGGCCGGCGGCGCGCAGCTGCGCATGCCGCAGCTCCAGCGCCTGCATGAACAAGGCCCAGCGGAAGTCGCCGTCGATCCCGTAGGCCTTCACCACCGGCAGCGCGCCCTGCTGCCAGCGGGCGTGCTCGTTGACCGCCACGCGCACCGGCAACTGGTGGCGCACTTCGTCGGCAAGCTGCCGCAGCGCCGCGTCGCTGCCGTTGAACGCCTCGATCAACGGAATCCGGGTGGTGCTGATCACCAGCGTGATGGGCGCCTGCGGCGATGCCGCCGCCTGCGCGGTGACCAGCAGCACCCCGTGCAGCGGCACCGCATGGCCACGGTCGTTGGCCGCCAGCGCGTGCACGTCGATCTGCCAGCCCGGCAGGGCCAGCGCGCGGCCGTTGGCCGCTTCGGCCACATCGAAACGGGCCGGGAAGTCGGTCAGCACCTTGACCGCGGCGGCCGCGTCGTCGCCGAGCTGGCCCGCTGCGTTCAACAGCACCGCCGTGCCTGCAAGCCGCCGGCCGATGCCCGAGACGAAACCTTCCGAACCCGGGGTCGGGCGACCATGCCAGGCCTGTTCGAGGCACGTGTCGTACCGGCGCCGGAAGGCGCCCAGGTAATCGCGTCCCTGCACCTTTCGGAACGCCTCCAGGGTCAGCTCGCGACACTCCTGCACCGGGAAGTAGGTCCCCGGTACGCAGCGGTAATAGAGCCCGGCGTGCCCCGTGTCGGCGTCGACCGGCAGCAGGGCCGCCCCCACCAGGGCGTGGCTGCTGACCAGCCCGCTGCGTACCCGCCGGTCGGGCGGGAGCAGCCGATGCTGGTTGCGGAACAGCGCGCCGGGCGGGCGCAGCTGCTCGGCTTCCCAGGCGCGCCATTGCTGGCTGACCTGGAAGGTATTGAGGTAGATCGTGGTGGGGTCGATCACCTGGCCGGTGGCGTTGAGCAGGGCGGCTGCGACCTGGCGCGCGAGGTCGGTGTCGAGGTTCGGCAGCGCCGCGGCGGACAGGGTCAGCGCCCGCTCGGACGCCACCACATGGCGCCAGGCCGCGGTCAGGCGCTGGTGCTGCTCGCTGGCGTTGCGCCCCATCGACTGCACCCAGGTCAGCATGCGCGAGCGCGTTACCGCCAGGTCCACGCCCGCTGGCGGCGCGAGCGCGGCGGCGCCCGGCGGCGGCGCCTGCTGCGCCACGTCCACCAGCAGGCGGGTGGCCGCGTCGAGCCGGGCGCGCTCGATGGCATCCAGCCCTTCGCCGCCGCCGCGTGGCACGGTGAGGGGGCGAAGCGCACGGCGCACACGCGCCCTGCCCTCCGCTTGCGGAGCTCCGCCCAACGCATCGATGACCTCGCGTGCGACCTCGTTGGTCTCCAGCAGGGTGGCAACGCTGTCCCGCAGCAACGTCGCATCGCCTCCTGCGTCCTGGTGCACGCGTTGCCACAGCACGTCCCAGACCGATCCGTCGCCGTCGCGGTCGATCACGGCGGCCAGAAGCCTCACTGCGTGCTGCGTCCGCGCGTCCGCCCGCGCCGCGTCCGCTTCCGGCCCAGGTTCCCGTTGCGGTTGCGCTTCCCCCGTGGGCGCAGTGGCCCGGGTGTCGCCGGATGCCCATCGCCAGCCCAGCGCCGCCACGCCCAGTCCGCCGCCGACCAGGCTTGCCGCCAGCGCCAGCATGCCGCCGCCGCCCTGCCGCGCTGCGCCGGACGCCACCGCCGCCGGCGCGCTGGCAATGGCGGGGGTGGGCGCAGCGCTCCCTGTCGGCAACGCAGCGTCGGCCGTACCCCACCGCAGCGCCTTCAGTCCGGGCGCGAGCCCAGCCACGAACAGCACCGCATCGCCCAGTGCGCGGCGCAGGCTGGGGCGCGCCGTGGCGGCCAGCGCTGCGCGGTCGGCGACTGACAACAGCCACTGGCCGAGCCGGTCCCCGTGGCCGCCCTGGGTGGCCAGCAAGGGGTCCGCCGCCCCGCCGGCCAGCCGGTCCAACGTCGCCAGTATCCGGGCGCGCTGGGCGTCGCCGATCAACGGCACGCACGCGTCATCGACGCTGTCGAACAGTGCCGGCAGCGCGCTGCGTGCATCGATGCAGGCGCCATTGAGCGCGGCGGCGGCAGCGGCCTGTGCCACTGCACGGTCGACCTGCGCCGGGGTCAGTGCCGGCATCCAGTCGCGCAGCTGCTGGCGCACCGTGTCACGCTGACGGGACGGCGAAGTGCTGCACAGGCGTTGCGCCACCTCGCGGGCGTCCGCCGCGCCGAGGGCGCGCTCGGCATCAAGGGCTGCGTTCCAGTCGCGTCGCGACTGGTCCAGCGGTCGGTACAGGGCATCGCGCATCGCCTGCAGGAGCGTATTGCGGCGGGCTACCGCGTCGGTCAGCAGTGCCCGCACGGGTGCGCACTGCACTTCCCACTCCACCCGTGGCAGGGTCAGCAATGCCATCAGGCTGCTACGCCAGGCGGCACGCTGCGCGGGCGCAAGCGCCACGGGCAGCAGCCGGTCCAGCGCATCGTCCACCAGCCCCTGCGCCATCGGCGCGGCCAGCGCGGTGCGGTGGAAGTGCGGCTGCAGGGTCAGGAAAAAATGGGCATCCAGCGGCCCCTGTCGCAAGGCAGCGGCGAGCGCGTCCAGCTCCCCGCGCGGTATGCCGTCCAGCCACAGCCTTCGCGACGGTGCGCACGGCGGCGTGTTGCGGATCGACACCGCGCCGGCGGCAGGCCGACGGCGCGACGATGGCAGGGATGAGGGACAGGCCGGTGCGCCGCCAGCACGGCCCACCGGGGACAGCGTAAGGTTCGCCATGACGTGTGGTGAGGTGACAAGGGGCTGGAACCTAGCGCGATCCCGCGCGGTTACCAGCCTGTCCTTGTCCCAGCAGCGTCCGGTGGTCCCACAGGAAGCCGGAAACGTCGTGCAGGATGGCGGATTACGTCAACGCCGCCTACTTGAGGCCCGCCCCAAGTTCGTACCAGTCGATCCGGCGGGTGATCCACATGGCCGCGGCCAGCACCGCGAACAGCAGCAGCGAACCCATCAGCAGCGCGTTGTTCTCCGACACCAGCAATCCGTACAGCGCGCCGTAGAGGACGGTCAGCATGCCGGCAAAGCCGAGGCCGCGCAGCCAGCTGCGCAGCACGCCGGACAGGTACACCGCCTGCAGTCCGATACAGGCCGCGGCCGACACCAGGTAGGCCAGCCAGAACGGAATATGTTCGGACAGGCTCAACAGCAGCAGGAAGAAGATCGCCAGCGCCAGGCCGACCATCAGGTACTGCAGCGGGTGGATGCGCAGGCGCTTGATCAGCTCGAACAGGATGAAGCCGACGAAGGTGAGCACGATGAAGAGGATGCCGTACTTGCTGGCACGGTCGGCCTGGGTATAGATGTCCACCGGATTGACCAGTTCCACGCTGACCGTTTCCGCGTCCACGTCAGCGCTGCCGCGCAGCTGGCGCTGCGCCTCCGACGCCAGCGACGACACCGCCCACTGTGCCTCGAAGCCGTTCTCGCCCACCCGGCGCTCATTGGGCAGGAAGCTGCCCCCGAACAGCGGGTGCGGCCACGGCGAGCGGATCGCGATGCGGCTGTCGTCGCCCACCGGCACCACCGCCAGCGAACGGGTGCCGTCCAGCACCAGCGACAGCTCCACCCGGCTGGCCGCCAGCAGGCCACCGGCGGTGTCGGCGAAGCCTTGCAGCGGCACGTGCAGGCCCTTGCCGATGCCGCTGACCCCGCCGACGCCGGGCTGCAGGCGCAACGCCTGGCCATCCACGTTGAGCTCCGGCGAGCCGACCAGTCCGCGGACGTCGGCGATGCCCACCGCCAGGTACGGCGTGCCGTACACCCGACCGGCCTTGACCGGATAGTCGTCATCGCCGAACTCGGCGCTGACCTTGGCCTTCCAGGTGTATACCGGCACCCGGAACAGGCCGATCCGGCGTTCGTCCGGCACCATGCCGCCGTCGACCACCAGTTTCGACGGCATCTGCAGCCAGTAGCTCTGCTCGACCTGGGTTTCCACCTTCTTGGTGCCGGCGGCATCGACGACTTCCACCTGGCGGGTTTCCGTCCACGGCACCACCCGGATCGGGCCGGTGAGGGTCTGCGCCCCGGCCCGGCCCTGCGCCACGCGCAGGTAGGCCTCGTCGCGATACGCCTCGCGTTCGCTGATCACGCCCCGGATCATCATCAAGGGAATCAGCAGCAACAGGATCAGTCCGCCCACGATGGCGAACCGCAACAGCATATGAAGGGATTTCATCACCCGTCCTCGGTTGGGAAGGGTGCCAGCATCCTGCGGGCGGGTGGGCGCAGGATGGGCCGTGTTTGAAGCGAGTGTGAAGTGGTAGCGCCGCGCAGGGCGTGGCGCTACCGCAGCTCGAGCGTTGCGACTGCGCCGCCGCCCTCGCGATTGGCCAGCGCCGCCCGGCCCCCATGCAGCCGCGCCACTTCCTGCACGAACGACAACCCCAGCCCCGAACTGCGCTGGCCGGTGGCCGGGCGCGCCAGCGAATAGAAGCGCTCGAACGCCCGCTCCAGCGCATAGTCCGGCACCCCGCTGCCACGGTCGGCCACGCGCAGCACCACGCTGTCGCCCTCGCGCGCGGCGCCCAGTTCGATGCGGCTGCCGGCAGGGGAAAATGCCAGCGCGTTCTCCAGCAGGTTGTTCAGCGCCTGCCGCAGCAGATAGGCATCGCCCTGCACCTCCAGGGCCGCGTCGGCGTCGATGTCCAGCGCAACCCCGGCCGCCTGCGCCCGCATCGCCACCGCATCAGCGGCCGCCTGCAGCAGCGGCGTCACCGCCACGCGCTCGCGCTTCTGCAGCCAGCCATGCTGCTCCACCTCGGCCAGCGCCAGCAGCTTGTCGATGGTTTCGGTAAGACGCTGCTCCTGGCCCTGGATGCTGCGCGCGAAGTGCACGCGGTCGGCCTCCGGAAGCGGCTCCTGCAGCAGCTCCGCCGCGCCCCGGATGGCGGCCAGGGGACTCTTCATTTCATGGGTCAGCGACTGCACGTACTGCTCCACGTAGGCCTTGCCTTCCAGCTTGCGACGCATGCTTTCCAGCGCCCGGCCAAGGTCGCCGATCTCATCGCGGCGCGCCTTCGGCGGCGGCACCGGCTCGCCCGCGCTGACCGCCTTGGCGTAGCGGTTGAGCCGGTTCACCCCGTGCATCAGCCAGCCGGTCATCAACAGCCCGATCAAGGCCGACAACCCGATCAGCCACGCACCGCGCTGCAGGATGGCGCGCTGGCTGGCGGCGATGAACGGGTCGATGCTGCGATTGGGCTGGGCCAGGCTGAGCACGCCGATCAGGCGGGTGGGGTCGGACGGGTCATGGATCGGCGCGGCCACATGCATCACCGAATGCACCTCATCGCCGGGCGTTTCCGGGCTGGAGCGCGCACCGTATTCGCCGCGCAGGGTGCGGTAGACATCGTTCCAGCGTGAGTTGTCGCGGCCGATGTCCTTGCCCGTCGAGTCGTACACCACGATGCCGCGCGCATCGGTGATGGTGACGCGGTAGTCCAGGCTGCGCTTGGGGAAGCGCCACACCATCGCCTTGGGATCGCGGCGCTCCGCACGTGCGAGGCTGGCCACGAACGCGCCGTCGCGGAGGTGGCCGGCCTTCAGGTCGGCAGCGGCCATTTCCGCCAGTACGTTGGCCGCGTCGACCAGGGTGGCCTCCATCGCCTGGCGCACGCCCGGCTTTACTTCATTGACGAACACGCGCATCACGAAGAACGCGGCGATGCCCACGATCAGGAAGAAGCCCAGGAACAATTTGAGCCCCAGCCGCACGCTACACCTCCAGGGCGTAGCCCACGCCGCGGTGGGTGCGGATCGGGTCGGGATCGGCGCCGGCCGCGCGCAGCTTGGCGCGCAGGGTCTTCACGTGGGTGTCGACGGTGCGGTCGGCGCTGTCGGCGGCACTGTCCCAGCCCCGGTCCATCAGCTGGGCGCGGCTGAGGATCGCCCCGGGCCGCTGCAACAGCGCAGCCAGCAGCGCGTATTCGTAGCGGGTCAGCTCCAGCGCGTGACCATCGAAGCGGATGCGGCGTCCTTCGCGGTCGATGGCGAAACGCCCGTGGGGCTGCCAGCCTGCCGTTCCAACCTCGACCCCCGACCCGCTGCGGCGCAGGCGGGCGCGTACCCGCGCCACCAGCTCGCGCGGGGAGAAGGGCTTGGCCATGTAGTCGTCGGCACCCAGCTCCAGGCCCAGGACCCGATCGAACTCGTCATCGCGCGCGGTCAGGAAGATCACCGGCACCTGGCTGAAGGTGCGTAGGGTGCGGCACACCTCGAAACCGCTCATGTCCGGCAGGCCCACGTCCAGCACCACCACGTCCACCGGCGCCTGGCGCAGCTGCTGCAGCGCCTGGGCGCCCAGCAGGCAGTGCTGGGCACCATAGCCCTCGCTGCGCAGCGCGTAGAGCACGGTATCGGCGATGGCGGTTTCGTCTTCGACGACCAGGACGGTATGCAGGGGCCGGTTCATGCGCGCAGCATAGCCGCTGGGGCCGCCGCCCCGTACACTGCGCCGATGAATTACCACCACGCCTTCCATGCCGGCAACCATGCCGATGTGCTCAAGCACATCGTGCAGCTTGCCCTGCTCGACAGCTTCAAGCGCAAGGACAGCCCGTTCTTCGTGCTGGACACCCACGCCGGCGCTGGCCGCTACCTGCTGGCCAGCGAGGAAAGCCGCAAGACGCTGGAGGCCGAAGACGGCGTGATGCGGCTGATGGCGCAGCCGACCCTGCCGGCCGTGGTGGAGCGCTACCTCAAGGCGGTGCAGGCCGACAACCCGGTCGGGGCAATGATCAGCTACCCCGGATCGCCGCTGCTCAGCGCCCAGGCCATGCGCGAACAGGACCGCATGGCCGTGTGCGAACTGCAGGACGCTGAAGCGGCTGCGCTCAAAGCGCTGTTCGCGCATGACAGCCGCGTGGCGGTGCTGCATGCCGACGGCTACGCACAGAACAAGGCGCTGCTGCCGCCCAAGGCCAACGGGGTGAAGATCGGCCGCGGCCTGGTCCTGATCGACCCGCCGTACGAGGGCCAGGATGCCGAATACCAGCGCATCCTCGCCTCGGTCAGCGAGATCCTGGGCCGTTGGCCGCAGGCCAGCTTCGCGATCTGGTTCCCGATCAAGCAGCGCCGTACCATCCTGCACTTCCTGCGGAAGGCCTGCGCCCTGCCGGTCAAATCGGTGCTTACAGTAGAACTACTGGTGCGGCCCGACGACTCTCCCCTCAGGCTAAACGGCAGCGGCATGCTGTTGCTCAACCCGCCGTGGCAGTTCGACCAGGTCCTGGCACCCGCGATGCCCGCACTGAAGCAGCACCTGGGCGAAGCAGGAGCCAGTACCCGCCTGCAGTGGCTCAAGCAGGCGGAATGACGGGTGTGAGCGTTCCGTTCACGGAACGCAGCCCCGGGGATGCGAGAATCCGAAGACCACCAAGGAACCACCGGTATGGCTACCCGTAACCGCATGCCGCCCTGGCACGAAATCTTCAAGGCTCCCAGCGGCCATGAACTGCTGATCCGCCCGATCCGTCCCGAGGACGGTGAACCGCTTCGCGCTGCCTTCAGCCTGTTCGGCCCGGAAGAAATCCGCGACCGCATGCTGAAGTCGGTCAATGAGCTCTCTTCCGAAGAAGCGCAGCGGCTGACTCATCCCAACGTCAAGTCCGAGATCACCCTGGTCGCGGCCGAAACGCTGCCGGCCGGTGAGGCCGTCGTGGGCGCACTGGCCCGCGCCTCGATCGTGCAGGGCACCCGCGAGGCGGAATACGCCATCCTGATCAGCCACTTCCTGATCGGCCAGGGCCTGGGCCGGCAGTTGATGCGCAAGCTGGTCAAGTGGGCGCGTGGCAAGTACCTGGACCGCCTGTACGGCGACGTGCTGGAAGAAAACGTACCGATGAAGCAGCTGGCCGCATCGCTGGGCTTCAAGCAGATACCGCACCCGAAGGAAACCCCCGGGCTGGTGCGCATGGTGCTGGAGCTCGACCCGGGTCAGTAAGCCGCCATCACATGGCCGTCTGCTAAAATCGGCGGCTCATGTCACGCACTTCCTATCCCGCTCCGCCGCTGCCCCGCTCCGGCCAGCTCCGCGCCTGGTGGCGCGCTCCCGCATCGCCGACGGCACTGGCGTGGTACATCGCCCGTGCTGCCGATGTGCACGATGGGCCGTTGCTGGTCATCGCGCGCGACAACCATGGCGCCAACCAGATCGAGTCCGACCTGCGCACCCTGCTGGGCAGCGCGTCGGACCTGCCCGTGGTGGCGTTCCCGGACTGGGAAACCCTGCCCTACGACGCCTTCAGCCCGCACCCGGACATCATCTCGCAGCGCCTGGCCGCGCTGCACCAGCTGCCGACGCTGCGCCGTGGGATCGTGGTGGTGCCGGTGCAGACCGTGCTGCAGCACCTGGCGCCGCTCAAGTACATCATCGGCGGCAGCTTCGACCTGAAGGTCGGCCAGCGCCTGGATCTGGATGCGGAAAAGCGCCGGCTGGAAGCGGCCGCCTACCGCAACGTGCCGCAGGTGATGGACCCGGGCGATTTCGCCGTGCGCGGCGGCCTGCTCGATGTGTTCCCGATGGGGGCCGAGGCGCCCCTGCGCATCGAACTGCTGGACGAAGATATCGATTCGATCCGCGCCTTCGACCCGGAAAGCCAGCGGTCGCTGGACAAGGTCGACGCGGTGCGCATGCTGCCCGGCCGCGAAGTGCCGCTGGACGAACTGAGCGTGTCGCGGGTGCTGGCCACCCTGCGCGAACGCTTCGACGTGGATACCCGGCGCAGTGCGCTGTACCAGGATCTGAAATCCGGCCTGGCCCCGGCAGGGGTGGAGTACTACCTGCCGCTGTTCTTCGACCAGACCGCCACGCTGTTTGACTACCTGCAGGCCAATGCGCTGCCGGTGATCGCCCCCGGCGTGGGCGAAGCGGCGGCCTCGTTCTGGGCGCAGACCCAGAACCGCTATGAGCAGCGCCGGCATGATGTGGAGCGCCCGTTGCTGGCGCCGACCGAGCTGTACCTCAGCCCCGAGGCACTCAACGCGCGCTTGAACACGCTGCCGCGCATCGAGGTGTGGGGCGCGGACCACGCCCGCCTCGAAGAGGCCACGCCGCTGGGCGACCAGCCACTGCCGCCACTGCCGGTGGCGGCGCGTGATGCGCCTGCCGGCGAGGCGCTGAAATCGTTCCTTGGCCACTATCCCGGCCGCGTACTGATCGCCGCCGATTCGCCCGGTCGCCGCGAAGCGCTGCTGGAGGTGCTGCAGGCCGCTGAGCTGAAGCCGCCCGTGGTAGGCGACCTGCCGACCTTCCTGGCCGACGCGTCGCAGCGCTTTGCGATCACCGTGGCGCCGCTGGAAGACGGCTTCGCGCTGGACACCCCGGCGCTGGCAGTACTGACCGAGCGCCAGCTGTTCCCCGAGCGCGCCGGCACCACCCGGCGCAGCCGCCGGGTCGGGCGCGAGCCGGAAGCGATCATCCGCGACCTGGGCGAGCTCACCGAAGGTGCTCCGATCGTCCATGAAGACCACGGCGTCGGTCGCTACCGCGGGCTGATCGTGCTCGACGCCGGCGGCATGCCGGGCGAGTTCCTGGAAATCGAATACGCCAAGGGCGACCGGCTGTACGTGCCGGTGGCCCAGCTGCACCTGATCAGCCGCTACTCCGGCGCCTCGCCGGAGACCGCGCCGCTGCATTCGCTCGGTGGCGAACAGTGGAGCAAGGCCAAGCGCCGCGCGGCCGAGAAGGTCCGTGACGTGGCCGCTGAACTGCTGGAAATCCAGGCCCGCCGCCGTGCGCGCGCCGGCCTGGCGCTGCACGTGGACCGCGCGATGTACGAGCCGTTCGCGGCCGGCTTCCCGTTCGAGGAAACCCCGGACCAGATCGCCGCGATCGAAGCGACCCTGCGCGACCTGGCCAGCAGCCAGCCGATGGACCGCGTGGTCTGCGGCGACGTGGGCTTCGGCAAGACCGAGGTAGCGGTGCGCGCCGCGTTCGCTGCCGCCAGTGCGGGCAAGCAGGTGGCGGTGCTGGTGCCGACCACGCTGCTGGCCGAACAGCATTACCGCAACTTCCGCGACCGCTTCGCCGACTGGCCGCTGCGGGTGGAAGTGCTGTCGCGCTTCAAGAGCACCAAGGAAATCAAAGCCGAGCTGGAGAAGGTGGCCGCCGGCACCATCGACGTGATCATCGGTACCCACCGCCTGCTGCAGCCGGACGTGAAGTTCAAGGACCTGGGCCTGGTGGTGGTGGATGAGGAACAGCGCTTCGGCGTGCGCCAGAAGGAAGCGCTGAAGGCGATGCGCGCCAACGTGCACCTGTTGACCCTGACCGCCACGCCGATCCCGCGCACGCTCAACATGGCCATGGCCGGGCTGCGCGACCTGTCGATCATCGCTACCCCGCCGCCGAACCGGCTGGCGGTGCAGACCTTCATTACCGCCTGGGACAACGCCCTGCTGCGCGAGGCGTTCCAGCGCGAACTGGCGCGTGGTGGCCAGCTGTATTTCCTGCACAACGACGTGGAAAGCATCGGCCGCATGCAGCGCGACCTGGCCGAGCTGGTGCCGGAGGCGCGCATCGGCATCGCCCACGGGCAGATGCCCGAGCGTGAGCTGGAACGGGTGATGCTGGACTTCCAGAAGCAGCGCTACAACGTGCTGCTGTCGACCACGATCATCGAATCGGGCATCGACATCCCCAACGCCAACACCATCATCATCAACCGCGCCGACCGCTTCGGCCTGGCCCAGCTGCACCAGCTGCGCGGCCGCGTCGGTCGTTCGCACCACCGCGCCTACGCGTACCTGGTGGTGCCGGACAAGCGCTCGATGACGCCCGATGCGGAGAAGCGCCTGGAAGCCATCGCCTCGATGGACGAGCTGGGCGCCGGGTTCACCCTGGCCACGCACGACCTGGAAATCCGCGGTGCCGGCGAACTGCTGGGCGAAGACCAGAGCGGGCAGATGGCCGAGGTCGGCTTCAGCCTCTACACCGAACTGCTGGAACGCGCGGTGCGCAGCATCCGGCTGGGCAAGCTGCCCGACCTGGATGCCGGCGAGGAAGTCCGCGGTGCCGAGGTGGAACTGCATGTACCGGCGTTGATCCCGGACGACTACCTGCCCGACGTGCACACCCGCCTGACCCTGTACAAGCGCATCAGCAGCGCGCGCGACAGTGCCGAGCTGCGTGAGCTGCAGGTGGAAATGATCGATCGCTTCGGGTTGCTGCCGGATGCGGCCAAGCACCTGTTCGCGGTGGCCGAGCTGAAGCTGCAGTGCAACGCACTGGGCATCCGCAAGCTGGAGCTGGGCGAGAACGGCGGCCGCATCGTGTTCGAGGCGCAGCCGCGCATCGACCCGATGGCGGTGATCCAGATGATCCAGAAGCAGCCCAAGCTGTACACCATGGATGGCCCGGACAAGCTGCGGATCAAGGTGCCGCTGCCGTTGCCCGAAGACCGCTTCAACGCGGCCAAGGCGCTGCTGACCACGCTGACGCCGGGCTGACCGCCCGCGACGGTAGAGCCGACGGTAGAGCCGACTGTTAGTCGGCTACGCGGACCGTACCCGAGCGCGGAGAGCAGCGGACTAACAGTCCGCTCTACCTCGGACGCCGCGTGTACAAAAAAGGGCCCGGCATCGCCGGGCCCTTTCGCTTACCAGATCACTACGCGCTTGTCGTCGGCGCGCACCATCGCGTCGCCCGGCTTGCACTCGAATGCCTGCGCGAACGCCGGCATGTTCGACGGCGCGCCGTTGGCACGGAAGTTCGCCGGCGCATGCGGGTCGGTGTTCAGGCGCACGCGCAGTTCGCCGTCGGTGAAGTTGCGGCGCCACACGGTGGCCCAGTTCATGAAGAAACGCTGGTCCTGGCTGTGGCCATCCACGGCGACATTGGCCTTGGGGTTCTCCTTCAACGCCATCTGCAGCGCGTCGTAGGCCACGGTCAGGCCGCCCAGGTCGCCGATGTTCTCGCCAAGGGTCAGCTTGCCTTTCACATTCACGCCCGGCAGCGATTCGTAGCCGTCGAACTGCGCCACCAGCTGGTCGGTGCGACCGGTGAAGGCCTTGCGGTCGGCGTCGGTCCACCAGTTGTCGAAGTTGCCGTTGGCGGCGAACTGGCTGCCCGAATCGTCGTAGCCGTGCATCATTTCGTGGCCGATCACCGCACCGATGCCGCCGTAGTTCAGCGCCGGATCGGCCTTGGCGTCGAAGAACGGCGCCTGCAGGATCGCGGCCGGGAACACGATCTCGTTCTTGGTCGCGTTGTAATAGGCATTGACCGTCTGCGGGGTCATGCCCCACTCGGTCTTGTCGACCGGCTTGCCGATCTTGTCGAGCATGTAGCGGTAGTTGAACGCGCGCGCGGCCTGCATGTTGCCCAGGTAGCTGTCGGCGTTGGTCTCAAGGCCCGACCAGTCGCGCCACTTGTCCGGGTAACCGATCTTCGGGGTGAAGCTGGCCCACTTCTCCAGCGCCTTCTTGCGGGTGTCTTCGCCCATCCACTCCAGCTTTTCCAGGCGCGCCTTCAGTGCCACCGAGAGGTTTTCCACCAGGTGCTGCATCTGTTCCTTGGACTCGGCCGGGAACACCGCGTCCACGTACAGCTGGCCAAGGCCTTCGCCGATGGAGGTGTTGACCGACTCCAGCACGCGCTTCCAGCGCGGCTGCATTTCCTTCTGGCCCCGCAGGGTGGTGCCGTAGAAGTCGAAGTTGGCCTTTTCGAAGGCGCTGCTCAGGTACGGCGCAGCGTCGTCGACGGTGTGGAAACGCAGGTAGGCCTGCCACGTGGACGCCGGTACGTCGACCAGCATCTTGTCCACCTCGCTGAAGAAGCCCGGCTGGGCCAGGGAGAACTTCTGCGCGGCCGGCACCTTGAGCGTGTCGAACAGCGCGGTCCAGCTGAAGTTCGGGGTCAGCTTGTCCGCTTCAGCGGCGCTGAGCGGGTTGTAGCGCTTGGACGGGTCACGCAGTTCGATGCGCGACAGCGACGCCTTGGCCAGACGGGTTTCGAAGTCCATCACCGCCTTCGCCTGGATCTTGGCCTGCGCGGCGTCCATCCCGGACAGGGTCAGCGCCTGCGCGATGTAGGCCACATAGGCCTCGCGGATCCTGGCCTGCGATTCGTCGAAGTAATAGCCCTTCTCCGGCAGGCCCAGGCCGCCCTGGCCAACATAGGCGATGACGTTGGCCGAGTCCTTGTAATCGGCGTTGGCCGACAGCGAGAACAGCACGCCCTGGCCCTGCGCCTGGGTGTCGCGCAGGTACTGGGTGATGGCGGCGGTGTCGTTGAGCGCGGCGATACGGTCCAGCTGCGGCTGCAGCGGGGCGATGCCGGCCGCTTCGATCTTCGCTTCGTCCGAGCCGGTCTTCCAGATGTCGCCGATCTTGGCTTCCACCGAACCGGCCTTGGCCTGGCTGGCGGCGGCCTGCTGGACCAGCGCGTGCTGCACTTCCAGCGAGCGCTCGCGCAGGATCTCGAAGCTGCCCCAGGTGGTCTGGTCGTTCGGCACCGGGTTGGCCTTGAGCCACTTGCTGTTGACGAAGCCGTTGAGGTCGGTACACGCGGCGATGGCCGGATCCAGGTCGGCGCTGTTGAGCGAGATCAGCGGCGTCTTGATCTGGGACAGGTCGAAGGCCGGCTTGGCGGCATCGGCCTCGGCGGTGGCCGCCGCGGGGGTCTCGGTCTTGTTGCAGGCCGCCAGCGACACGGCGATGGCAACGGTCAGGCCCAGCGGGGCCAGCTTGGAAAACGTCATTGAACTCTCCGGCTACGGTTGGCTGCCCGCAGGGCGGGCAGTCTGCCAGCGTAGCGCGGCGGCGTCGGCGCAAGGACCGGCCAAAGGTCACGGGCTGTATCGACCAACGGTCGATACCTACCAGAGCCCGGCCGCCAGGTGCGGACCGTGGGTCCGCACGCATGGTAGATGCGGACCGTGGGTCCGCCCGCCCGGTAGGTGCGGACCGTTGGTCCGCACGCATGGTAGGTGCGGACCGTTGGTCCGCCCGCCCGGTAGGTGCGGACCGTTGGTCCGCACGCACGGTAGGTGTGGACCGTTGGTCCGCACGCATGGTAGGTGCGGACCGTTGGTCCGCACGCACGGGGCCCATGGCGGTCCACCCCGGTGGATGTCTACCGCGCCTTGCCCTGGTTCGCCACCGCTTCGGCGGCCTTGCGCGCTGCTTCCGGGTCGCCCAGGTAGCGGAACGACTGCACGGTGAGGTCGTCGTTGAGCTCGAACAGCAGCGGGATGCCGGTCGGGATGTTGAGCTCCAGGATGGCGTCCTGCGAGACGTTGTTGAGGTACTTGTACAGCGCGCGCAGCGAGTTGCCATGCGCGGTGACCAGCACGGTCTTGCCGTCCTTCAGCTGCGGGGCGATGGCGTCGAACCAGTACGGCAGCACGCGTTCCAGGGTGGTCGCCAGCGATTCGGTGCCCGGCAGCGCGTTGCGGTCCAGGCCGGCATAGCGACGGTCGTGGATCGGGTGGCCCGGATCCTCGCGGTCCATCGCCGGCGGCGGGATGTCGTAGGAACGGCGCCAGATCTTGACCTGGTCTTCGCCGTGCTTCGCAGCGGTTTCAGCCTTGTCCAGGCCCTGCAGGCCACCGTAGTGGCGCTCGTTGAGGCGCCAGCTCTTGCTCACCGGCAGCCAGTCCTGGTCCAGCTCGGCCAGCGCGCCCTGCAGGGTGTGGATGGCACGCTTGAGCACCGAGGTATGCGCCACGTCGAACTGCAGCCCTTCCTCGCGCATCAGGCGACCGGCAGCGGCGGCTTCGCGGCGGCCCTGCTCGGTCAGCTCCACGTCCACCCAACCAGTGAAGCGGTTGTCCAGGTTCCACTGGCTCTGGCCGTGGCGCAACAGTACGAGTTTCCGGGTCACTGCGGTTTCTCCGAGGGATGGCAAGGCAGGCCGCCATTGTAGCGGCAACCCCGCCGCCCCTGCCCTGCCGCCGTCGGTTCAGGGATGCGGGTGCCCGTGGTGGCCCTGCGCATCCGGACCGGCGCGGCGCGGTTCGTGCACCCGGGCATGCGCGTGTGCGGCGTGGTCGTGGCCGGGATGGCCGTGCTCATGCGCGTGGCCGTGCGCAGCGGGCGCGCCGTCGCCGCAGTCATCGCCGCAGTGGTCTGTCTCGACCTGCAGGGTGACATGGTCGATGCCGAAGTCCTCATGCAACGCCGAACCGAGTTGGCGGCGCAGACCGTCCGCATCCACGCCTTCGGCGACCACCACGTGCGCGGTCAGTGCCGGCGTGCTCGATGCCAGCGCCCACACATGCAGATCGTGCACATCCTGCACGCCCGTGTGCGCGCACAACCGCGCGCGCACCGCCTCCACCTGGATGCCCTTGGGCACGCCTTCCAGCAGCACGTTGATCGCCTCGCGCATCAGCACCCAGGTGCGCGGCAGCACCCACAGCCCGATCAGCACCGCCAGGATCGGATCGATCGGCTTCCAGCCGGTCCAGCGGATCAGCAGCGCGCCGATGATCACCGCCACCGAACCCAGCATGTCCGCCCACACTTCCAGGTAGGCACCTTTGACGTTGAGGCTTTCACCGCTGCCGGCACGCAGCAGGCGCATCGAGATCAGATTGATCAACAGCCCGAACGCGGCGATCACCAGCATCCCGGTGGAGGCGATCTCCTGCGGCTGGCGGAAGCGTGCCACCGCTTCCCAGAGGATGTAACCGGCCACCACGAACAGCATGCCGCCGTTGACCATCGCGCCGAGTGCTTCCAGCCGCGCATAACCGTAGGTGCGGCGTGCGTCGGGCGGGCGCCGGCTCAGGCGCACCGCCACCAGCGCGATCATCAGCGCCAGCGTGTCGGTGGCCATGTGCGCCGCGTCGGACAACAGCGCCAGGCTGTTGGTCCAGAACGCGCCCACCACCTCGACGAGCAGGAAGGTGGTGGTCAGGCCCAGCGCCCACCACAACGGTGTCTCGTGGCGGATTTCGCTGGGCAGGTGATCGTGGTCGTGGCCCATGGGCAACAGCTCCTGTGCAATGCGACACAGCCTACTGCGCGGCGGGCCCGGGAGACTATTACGTTGTTTATAACGTTGCACAGCACATGTGCGCCGCCCGCACATCCCTCGAAGGAGGGATTCGACACGCTCGCCCACGTCAAATAATATTGATTCTCACTTGCTTCCCGCCTGCGTCGACGCCCTGATGCCCGCTTTGCCCCCCTCCTCCACCTCAGCGTCCACGGGGCGCCCTGCCCGCCGCGCGGGTGCCCGCGAGCGCGGCAACGGCGTGCTCTGGGCGAGGGGCGGTCTCGCCCTGCTTGGGGGGTATGCGGTGGCCGCCTGCTGGGCGGCGGCCCTGGCCCGCGTGCTGCCGGGCAGCCTGGCGGACACGGCGCTGGTCGCCACCATGGCGTCGTTCGTGGTCTACACCCTGGCTGCGATCTGGGCCTACGCCGCGCGCAGCAGCGCACGCGCCGCCGTCGGCCTGGCCGCGGCGGCCGCCCCGGCCCTGCTGCTGTTCCTGGTGCTGCGCGGGGGCGCGGCATGAGCCAGGGCTTCCGGCAGTCGCAGGCGGTACTCCACACCTGGTCCGGGCTGGTGGTCGGCTGGGTGCTGTACCTGATCTTCATTGCCGGCACCGCCAGCTACTGGCGGGTGGAACTGACCCGCTGGATGCAGCCGGAACTCGGCCTGCCGGCGAGCGCCGAGGTCGCGCTCGACCAGGCCCAGGCGTTCCTGGCACGGACCGCGCCGGATGCCCGCCGCTGGTCGATTGAACTGCCCGGCAGCCGCGGTAGCGCCACGTCGGTGCGCTGGCAGCCCAAGGACGCGCCGGAACCGAAGCGCGGGCAGCCCAATCCATGGCAGGCCACGCTCGACGCCAGCGGCGAACCGGTGCAGGCGCGCGACACCCGCGGCGGCGACTTCTTCTACCGCCTGCACTTCGACCTGCACTACGTGCCGGTGATCTGGGCGCGTTGGTTCGTGTGCTTCTGCACGATGTTCATGCTGGTGGCCATCGTCAGCGGCGTGATCACCCACAAGAAGATCTTCGCCGACTTCTTCACCCTGCGCCGCGGCAAGGGCCAGCGCAGCTGGCTGGACGGGCACAACGCGCTGGCCGTGCTGTCGCTGCCGTTCCATCTGATGATCACCTACACCGGGTTGATCACGCTGATGACCGTGTACATGCCGTGGGCCGTGGATGCCAACTTCGGCGGGCGCGATGCGTTCTTCGCCGAGCTGTTCCCGCGCGAGGCCAAGGTCGAGCCGCTGGGCCAGGCCGCCACGCCACCGGCACTGGCGGCCCTGTTGCCGGTGGCCGCGCGGCAGTGGGGCGAAGGCCATGCCGCCTCCGTGGTGGTCGACCAGCCCGGCGATGCGGCGATGCGCATCACCCTGCGCCGCGACAGTGGCGACCGCATTGCCGACAGCGGCGAACCGCTGCGCTTTGATGCCCGCGGCACGCTGCAGGGTGACGCCCCGCAACGCTCGGCCACCGTGTACACCCGCGACGGCATGATCGGCATGCACGCCGGCCGTTTCGCCCCCACCGCGATGCGCTGGCTGTTCTTCCTGTCCGGCGTGGCCGGCACGCTGATGGTGGCTACCGGGCTGGTGCTGTGGACGGTGAAGCGGCGCGAACAGCTGCCCGATCCCGCCCGCCCGCACCTGGGTTTCCGCATCGTGGAGCGCCTGAACATCGGCTTCGTGGCCGGCCTGCCGGTGGCGATGCTCGCGTTCCTGTGGGGCAACCGGCTGCTGCCGGCCGCACTGGAGCAACGCTCCAAGGCTGAAATCAGCGTGTTCTTTGCCGCGTGGGCGGTGTGCCTGCTGCATGCCACGCTGCGCCTGCCGCGCCGCGCGTGGGTGGAACAGCTCGCCTGCGCAGGCGCGCTCGCCGTGCTGCTGCCGGTGTTCAACGTGGCGGCCTGGCACGGGGGCATGTTCACTGCTTTTGCCGCAGGCGACCTGGCCAAGGGCGGCATGGATGTCGGCCTGCTGCTGATCGGTGTCGGCCTGTTGTGGGCCGCGCGCAAGGTAAACCGGCATGTGCCGGCGCAGCGACGCGTGCGTGCGCCACGCGCCAGCGCAGCCACCGCGACCGGGCCTGGCGCATGACCGTGCTTGCCTTGCTGCTGTCGCTGTTCGGCTTTGCGTGCCTGTCGCTGGCCATGGAACGCCACCACCGGGATATCTTCGGTACCGCCCCTGCGCCGGCGCGCCGCCGCCGGCTGCGGCTGCTCGGATGGGTCGCCCTGGGCGCCGCCGTGGGCTGCAGCATCAGCGCCTGGGGCATCGCCTACGGCGTCATCGCCGGTTGCGGCATCCTCGCCGCCGGTGCCGCCCTGCCCCTGCTCTGGCTCAGCTACCGGACCGCGCCCACGGCGCGACCCTCGCCACGCCCCGCCGCATCGCGCGCGCCCGATTCCTGATCTTCGCTGCTACCGAGGTTTTCCCATGTCCCGCTTCCGCACCGCTGGCGCCCCGCGCCGGAACACCCTTGCCCTGTGCCTGGCGCTGGCCGCCACGGCACCCGCTCCGGCGCAGGCCCAATCCGTCGCCACGCCGGACGGGAATACCCCTAAGACCACCGAGCTGGACAAGGTGATGGTCACCCAGCGCACCGAGGGCTACCAGGTGTACGGCACCAACACCGCCACCAAGCTGCCGTTGACCCTGCGCGAAACCCCGCAGTCGCTCACGGTGTTCACCCGCCAGCGCATCGAGGATTTCAACCTCATCACCATCGCTGAGGTGCTGCAGCAGACACCCGGCGTGACCGTGCAGTCCTACGACAGCAACCGCACCCTGTTCACCGCGCGCGGCTTCGCGATCAACAACTTCATGTTCGATGGCGTGCCGACCAACTACACCACCGGTGCCGGCGGCAACTCGATCCTCAGCGATACCTCGATCTACGAGCGCATTGAAATCGTGCGCGGCGCCAGCGGCCTGATGACCGGCTCGGGCAATCCGTCGGCGACGGTCAACATGGTGCGCAAGCGTCCGACCGACACCTTCCAGGCCAGCACCAGCCTCAGCGCCGGGTCCTGGGACTACCGCCGCGCCGAAGTCGACGTGGGCGGCCCGCTCAGCGCCGGCGGCCGCGTCCGCGGCCGCTTCGTCGGCGCCTACACGGACAAGGAAAGCTGGGTGCGCTTCCAGCACGACACCTCGCCCAGCCTGTATGGCGTGATCGAAGCCGACCTGACCGACAGCACCCGCCTGCGCGGCGGCATCGATTACCTGGAGACCGAGTCCGATGGCGGTGCGTGGAGCGCGTCGCCGCTGTACTTCCGCGACGGCAGCCGGGCGACGATGCCGCGCTCCTACAGCGCGGCGGCGCGCTGGAACGAATGGAACCGCGAGAGCACCAATTACTTCCTCACCCTGGAACAGCAGTTCGGTGCGGGCTGGAGCGGGCGCCTGGCCTACAACCGCCGCGCCACCGACACCGACAGCCTGCTGCTGGCCGGCTCCAACACCGGCAACTGGGCCGACCCGGTCACCGGCCTGGGGCTGCGCATCGCCGATACCTACTCGGTCTCCGAAACCCGCGAAGACGCGTTCGACCTGTACGCGTCTGGTCCGTTCCAGCTGTTCGGCCGTTCGCATGAGCTGGTCGCCGGCATCAACCACTACGACCGCGACCTCGACACGATCCGCGCCGGCATCACCGCACGCCCGTACAACGTGGCCGCCTTCCCCAGCATCTTCAGCTGGGACGGCATCATCGGCAGACCGACCACGGTCAATTACGGCATCCCCTCCAGCACGGTCAACACCACGGAAACCGGCTACTACGCCGCCGTGCGCCTGAACCCGATGGACGACCTGAAGGTGATCGCAGGCGCGCGCTATTCCGACTACCGCACCACCACCGACAATTTCGACGTCAACGGCAACTTCGCCAGCCGCAGCGCGCGCACCACCGCGCATGAGCCGACCCCGTACCTGGGTGCCATCTACGATCTCAGCGCGAACATCTCCGCGTTCGCCAGCTATTCCGATGTGTTCCAGGCCACCGCGCTGCGCGACATCAACAACCAGCTGCTGGATCCGGTGACCGGCAGCAACTACGAATATGGCTTCAAGGGCGAGTTCTTCGGCGGTCGCCTGTACGGCTCGCTCAACGGCTTCTACATGAAGCAGGACAACGTGGCCACGCGCGACCCGGCTGGCGCGGACATCGTGCTGCCTGACGGCAGCGTGCCCTACATCGCCAGCAAGGGCATCGAAACCAACGGCGCCGAATTCGAACTCTCCGGTTCGATCACCGACACCTGGAGCATGACCGGCGGCTACACCTACGCCTACAGCACCAATCCGGACGGCAGCCGTTTCGCCAGCACCAGCCCCATGCACCTGGCCCGGTTCAACACCACCTACCGGCACGGCAACTGGATGGTCGGCGGTGGCGTTACCGTGCAGAGCGCGATCTACCAGCTGCAGCCGATTCCCACCGGCCGTTACACGGCGGCAGGCGCGCCGATCACCGCCAACGGCCAGATGCGCCAGGGCGGCTACCTGCTGTTCGACCTGATGGGCCGCTACCGGATCAACGACAACGTGAGCGTGGGCGTGACGGTGACCAACCTGTTCGACAAGGTGTATTACCGCAATGTCGGCTTCTTCAATTCGGGCTACTGGGGCGAGCCGCGGCGGGTGCTGTTCAACCTGCGCGCCGGCTTCTGACGGGCTCCGCCGCCACGCTGGCTTCTGACGGGCCCCGCCCCCGCGCTGGCTTCTGACGGGCCCCGCCCCCGGTAGGCGACGACCGTTGGTCGTCGCGCCGACGCGGCCGATTCCGCATGGCCGTCCGACCCATCGGGCATACCCGCCGGCGCGGCCGGCGGGTAGCATCGAGCAGGCGGCACCCAGCCGCATGCCCGTTCGCCGGAGTTCCGATGCCGCTTCCTGCCCGTTCCGCTGCCGTCCGCCTGATCCTGGCAGGGCTGGCCCTGCTTCCCCTGCTCGCCGCCGCCCGCGAGCTTCCGGCGCCGGCCGAGCATGTGGAGGCCGATGGCCCTTACGTGTTCGCCACCGGCAACGGCCACCAGGCGCAGTGGGTCTGCAACGACCATGTCGTGCGGCGCGACCTGCCCGCTCGCGGCGCCACCACCGTGGTGCTGCCCGAATGCGGCTATCCGCATCCGGTGACCGTGCTGCCGCCGCGCACCGCGCCGGTGGCGCGCCTGCCGGCCACCCCACGCATCGTGGCGCTGTCGGATATCCACGGCCAGTACGGCCTGCTGGTGAAGCTGCTGCGCGCCCATCACGTGATCGACGAGCAGGACCGCTGGTCGCTGGGCGACGCCACCCTGGTGGTGGCCGGGGATGTGTTCGACCGCGGCCCGCAGGTGACCGAAGCGTTCTGGCTGCTGTACAGCCTGCAGCAGCAGGCCGCTGCGGCCGGCGGCGCGGTGCACTTCGTGCTGGGCAACCACGAAACCATGGTGCTGTACGACGACCTGCGCTACGTGAACCCGAAGTACCTCAAGAGCGCGCAGCTGCTCGGGCGCAGCTATCCGGCGCTGTATGGCGCCGATTCGGTGATCGGCCAGTGGCTGCGCACCCGCCCGGTGCTGCTGCAGATCGGCGACACCTTGTTCCTGCATGGCGGCATCGCGCCGGAGAACCTGGACCTGGTGCGCGGCCTGGAGGCGACCAATGCCCTCTATCAAAGGTCGGTCGGGCTGCCCAAGGACCAGGTCAAGGCCGCGCCGGACACCGCGCGCCTGTTTGACGGCAAGACCAGCCCGATCTGGTACCGCGGCTATTTCGACGGGCGCATGGACACCGCGCAGGTCGACACCCTGCTCAAGCAGCTGGACCTCAAGCGCATCGTGGTGGGCCACACCTCGATGCCGCACGTGAGCAGCTTCCATGGCGGGCGCATCATCGCCATCGACAGCAGCATCAAGAAGGGCGAGAACGGCGAGCTGCTGTTCATTGAAAACGACACGGTCAGCCGCGGGCTGCTGGACGGGTCGCGGGTGCCGTTGGCCGACGGCGTCCCTGGCCAGAGCGACTGAGACGGCGAACGGGCGTCGGGCGCTGCACGCGCCCGTACCGTCCGCAGACACGCGTGGCGTGTCGCTACGCGGGCTGGTCTGCGGTGACCAGCCGCTTCACCCGGGCCGGGCGGCTGGGGAAGGCGTGGCGCAGGATGCGCCACATCACCTGGCCGAACTGCTTCGGCAGCGAACCGGTGTTGTAGTGCTGGCCATACCGCGCGCAGATCTCCTTCACCTCCACGGCAATGGCGGCGTACCGGTTGGCCGGCACGTCGGGGAAGAAGTGGTGCTCGATCTGGTGGCTGAGGTTGCCGGTCATCACGTTCATCGCCTTGCCGCCGGCAATGTTCGACGAACCGCGCAGCTGGCGCAGGTACCAGTGGCCACGGGATTCATCGCGCACGCATTCCTTCGGGAAGGTTTCCGCGTCGGCGGTGAAATGCCCACAGAAGATCACCACGTAGGTCCATACGTTGCGGATGACATTGGCTACCACGTTACCCAGCAGCACCGGCAGGAAGAAAGGGCCGGCCAGCGCCGGGAACAGCAGGTAGTCCTTGAACATCTGCCTGCCCATCTTGCGCCCCACCGGGCGCGCCTGTGCCAGCAGCTGGCGGAAGGTGATCTTGCCGGCAAACCAGCGGCCCAGGCGCAGGTCCTGGATGGCGATGCCCCATTCGAACAGCAGCGCGAACACCACCGCCACCACCGGCTGGGTCAGGTAAAACGGGCGCCAGCGCTGTTCGGGGAAGATCCGCAGCAGGCCGTAGCCGATGTCATCGTCCAGCCCGCGTACGTTGGTGTAGGTGTGGTGGCGGAAGTTGTGGGTCTTGCGCCAGTTGTCGGCGGTGCCGACGATGTCCCACTCGTAGGTGCTGCCCTGCAGCTGCGGGTCGCCCATCCAGTCGTACTGGCCATGGATGACGTTGTGGGCCAGCTCCATGTTCTCCAGGATCTTGGACAGCGCCAGCAGCGCCACGCCGGCAATCCAGGCCGGAATCAGCACGCTGTGCACGAATGCGCCCAGGAACAGCAGTGCGCGGCCGGCCACGCCGGTCCAGCGCACGCCCGCGACCACGCGGCGGATGTAGCGCGCATCGGCGTCACCCAGTGTCGCCAGATGACGGGCACGCAGGGCGTCCAGTTCGTTGCCGAACGCGTCCAGTTCGGCGGCGGACAACACACGGTTCTGCACGGCAGGCATGTTCAAAGCTCCAGGATCAGGTCGGTGCTGGCGCTGTTGACGCACAGCTTCACTTGCGTGGCCGGTTCGGCCGCGTACTCGCCGGTCAGGGTGTGGCGGGTCACGCCACTGGCCTTGCCGCACACGCAGGTATTGCAGATGCCCATGCGGCAACCGCTGGCAGGACGCAGCCCTTCGGCTTCCAGCGCCTGCAGCAGCGAGGTGCCGCGCGGCAGTTCCAGGGTGCGCCCACTGCGGCGCAGCTCCACGCGCACCGTGCCGGTTTCCGCGTCGGGCAGCACCGGCGGGGTGAAGGCTTCGGATTGCAGCGTGGCGACCTGCCCCTGCAGCCGCGTGTTGGCGGCCTCGACGAAACCGCCCGGTCCGCAGGCCATCACCTGCGCGCTGGAAACATCGCCCAGCGCGCTGAAATCGTAGTCGCCCACGCGCGCGGCCGGCGCGGCCGGATCGCGGGTCAGCGCCAGGTGCACGCGGAAGCCGGGATGGCGGGCGGCGATATCGGCCAGCTCGTCGGCAAAGCACACCGCCTCGCGCTGCTGCGCCCAGTACACCAGGTCCACCTGCACCGGCATGCCGGCGCTCTCCATCTGGCGCACCAGCGCGCGCATCGGCGTGATGCCGCTGCCCGCAGCCAGCAGCAGCACGCGACCGACCGGGGTGGTCGGCAGGGTCATCCCACCGAAGGCCTGGCCCAGCTCGAACACCTCGCCCGCCTGCGCGTGCTGCGCCAGGTGCTGGCTGACCTTGCCGCCGGTGATCGCCTTGACGGTGATCGCCAGGCAGCCGTCATCCAGCAGGGTCGGGCTGTAGCTGCGCGACAGGCGGCGACCGTCCACCTCCACGCCCAGGTTCACGTGCTGGCCCGGGGCCACGCCGCGGAAATGGCGGTTCGGGCGCAGGACCAGGGTGACCGCGTCAGCGCTGGCCGCAGTGCGGGACACCAGCCGTGCCCGCGCCCGGCGCAGGGTCCACAGCGGATGGACGCGGCCGGCCCAGAAGTCGAACAACTCCTCGGACACCCAGTGGCGGGGCGAGAGGGAGGAACGGCGGGCGGCAGGACGAGGGAGTGCGCTCATGCCGTCACTATACGGGCGAGCATACAGCTGTGTATACACTTGTATATCCCTCAGACCGGCTATGATTCAGGGACTTGACCGTCTGGCCTCTGGATGACCCCCCCCGATTCGCACCTGACCGTCCACGACGACGCCCTGCCAGCCCGCAAGGCCTCGATTTCACGCGAGGACCTGCTGGCTGCCGCCCTGACCCTGATCGGCCCGCACCGCAGCGTGTCGACCCTGAGCCTGCGCGAAGTGGCCCGCGAAGCCGGCATCGCACCGAACTCGTTCTATCGCCAGTTCCGCGACATGGACGAGCTGACCGTGGCCCTGATCGACCTGGCCGGCCGTTCGTTGCGCACCATCATTGGTGAGTCGCGACAGCGCGCGGCATCGTCGGACCGCAGTGTCATCCGACTGTCCGTGGAAACGTTTTTCGAACAGCTGCGTGCCGACGACCGCCTGCTCCACGTGCTGCTGCGCGAAGGCAGCGCCGGCTCGGATGCCTTCAAGCAGGCCGTCGAGCGCGAGCTGAATTACTTCGAAGAAGAGCTCTGCGTGGACCTGATCCGGCTGGCGCATGCCGACAACGGCGCGCTGCTGCATGAGCCGCACCTGGTCGCCAAGGCGATCACGCGACTGGTGTTCGCCATGGGCGGCACTGCGCTGGACCAGCCGCCCGAGCGCGACCCGGAGATGATCGAACAGACCGCGCAGATGCTGCGCATGATCATCACCGGGGCACGCACCATCGCGGGCTTCCCGCCGACGCGCTGACGGTTCAGGGGTCCTCGGCCGAGGGGCGTGCGGCGCCGCGCACCGCCAGGTCTTCCGCCCACACGCTGGAGATCTTGCCATCGATGCCCGGGCTGAACACCTTGATCGTATAGGCACCGTCCGGCGCGCTGACCGGGCTGTTGAAGCTGTCGATCCTGATCTCCGCGCTGTTGGCCTTGTGCACGCGGATGCAGGTATGGCCCTGGCTGTAGTTCTGCCCCGTGCTGCCGTAGTAGCAGAGCTCCATGCCAGGCAGCGGGAAGTGCCAGATCGCCGAACTGACCGTGTCGTCCGGGCAGGCACTGCCCTGCCCCACGCCGAAGTCGAACCTGACGTCGTGCGCTACCGGATGCGTGCAGACCTTGCCTGACTGGTTGTTCCTGGAGAACAGTTCGACGTAACTGTCGCCGAACATGGACAGGCTGGAAATCTTGCCATCCAGTACGTCGCTGCCATGCTTTTCAACCTTCACCATCTCCGTGGCGTAGCTGCGGTCGAAGCTGCCTACCAGCACCGGCGCCGTGATGTCCTTGAGCACGGTGATGAAGGTATAGCCCTGGTCCTTGGCATGGCCCCAGTTGCCGAATGCCCTGATCATGGTGCCCTTGCGGGCTTCCATGATGCGCATGGACTTGATCTCATCGTTGGCACAGCCGTGGCTGCCGGTCAGGTCGAAGGGCTCGAACGGAAGCAGGATCTCGCAGACCACGTTCTCCGAACCGTCGTTGCCTTCGTAGAAGACCACGCGCGGCTGCGTGTACTCGCCCTCGTCGTCGCCCATGGACATGCTCGACACCTTGCCGTCCAGCACCGTACTCCCGGTCTTCACGACGGTATACGCCGGCAGGGTGTGGCTGCGATCAAAGCCGTCCACGGTCACCGGCAGGGTAATGTCCTGGCGGGTGGTGATCTGCGCATGGCCTTCGGACGGCTGGTGATCCCACGCCCCGTACAGCCGTATCACCGTGTCCTTGGGTGCCTTGAGGATGCGCAGGGATCGGATCTCATCGTTGTCGCACCCATAGGTTCCCTGCAAGTTGAACGGTGAAAACGGGATCGGAATGCGGCACAGCTCGTCCTCGGTGGCCGTATTTCCCTCATAGGCCACCAGCACGCTGTCGCTGAAGTCGATCGCAGGCAATGCCGGCGCCGGCTTCAACGGGTACTGCCCCAGTTTGACGCGGGCGGCGTGGCCTGCACCGGGCGGCACCTTGTAGACCGCGAACTGGTCAAGCGCGTACAGCATTTCCACGATGAGGTAGCTGCCGTTGGCCAGTGCCCCGCTCTGGAAGACGCGGACATCACCGAACGTCGCCGCCCCATCGACCAGCCCCTGCTCGTCGTGGCGATGGCCGACGAAGGCGGCCTGCACGCCGTACGATTGGATCAGCGTCCTGAACCGCGCGGTATCGCCCTGGTTCCAGCCATCGCGCCGGTGCACGTTGAGGAAGATGCGCTTGTTCGCCTGTCTAGCCAACCGCAGCGCGCCCTCCAGCCACCGCAACGCGTTGCGGACACGGAATTCGGCCGGGTTGTTCACCGGATCAATCCTGATGCTGCGTTCGTACAACGGCGATTCATTGAGCTGGATCATCGCCACATCGCCGATGTACACCATGTACGAGTAACTGCCATCGTGGACATCGGTGCCGCTGGCGCCGGCGTGTTCACCATGGTGGTAGTCCCGGGTCACCGGCTGCACCTCGTCCACCCACTGCAGCACATCGCAGATGCTGTCGCGCACGCAGTAGTTGGCGCCATCGGCCAGGCAGGTATCCACATTGTCGTTGTAGTCGCGGTTTCCCAGCCCGGGAAGGAACAGCGGCTCGCCGTTGCCGCCGGCCAGGGTCGGATACAACGCCTGCATGCTGTAGCGCTCGTAGTCGAGGCCGGCATGGGTGTTGTCCCCGTTGATGGTCAGCGGCACCGGCCCACTGGCCGCCTTGGAGGTGCGGAACGCCCCGATATCGGCGAACACGGCCTTGAGCGTGTCATACCCCGGGTCGCTGAATGCCGGCCCGGGGCCTGTCGGCTGCGAAGGCGTCCCGGCCCGCAGCGACCCGTCGTATTCCGGGTCGCTGGCAATGACCATCCACGCCGGCGAACGACTGTTCCAACCCGCGCTGATGTGGCTCTTGAGCGAACGTGTCAACGTCGGCGCGCAACCGGGCAGCGTATTGGCCGGCGGATACGGGAACAGGTTCTCGGCCCACATGCTGGAGATCTTGCCGTCCACGTTGCCATGGCTGCGGATGGAATAGCTGCCGTCCGGCGCCGTGTAGTCATGGTCGAACGAGCCGATCACGATCAACGGCACGTCCCGGTGCGCATTGATGCAGGTGTGTCCCTCGCTGTGGCCCTGGTTCCAGGCGCCGTAGTAGCACACTTCCATCCCCGCTTTCGCCTTGAACCATGCACCGGAGCGCGCTTCATCGTTGATGCATCCTTCGCCCTCGCCCGATTCCATGTTGAAGCGGATGTCGTGACGGATCGGCTTGGTGCATATCGAGTGCTGGCTGAGGTTGTTGCCCTCGAACAGCGTCATTTCACTCTTGCCCTCGTTGAAATCCTTGAACATCGACATGCTCGATACCCTGCCATCGAGCGCATCGCCGCCGAACTTGACCAGCCGCCACCTCGAAGTGGTCCTGCTCTCGTCGAAGCTGCCTACCGTCTCCGGCAGCGTGATGTCCTGCGTAACGTAGATGTAGGCGTAGCCCTCTCCCCTGACATGGTTGTAGCCACCGAACAGGCGGATCATGGTGCCGCGCCTGGCCTTGAGGATGCGCAGCGAACGCGCCTCGTCATTGAGGCAGCCGGAGCTTCCGCCCAGGTTGAACGCGGAGTACGGCATCCTGCGCCGGCACAGTTCGTTCTGCGTGGCGTTGTTGCCCTCGTAGAGGACCAGTTCGGCGTCGGAGAAGTCGATCGCCGGCAGCGGCGGCGCGGCCTTGAACGGGTACGCCCCGACCCGTTCGCGCCCCGCGTACCCTTTGCCTGCAGGCACTTTGAAGACGGAGAAGCTGGACCCGTCATAGTCCATCTCGACAATCAGGTAGCTCTGGTTGAACAGCGCACCACTCTGGAACACCGGCACGTCACCAAAGTTCGCCGAGGTTCCCGAGGCCAGGCCCAGTTCGTCGTGGAGGTGCCCGGCGAATGCGGCCTGCACGCCATAGGCGGCAAGCAACGCCTTGAAACGCTGGGTATCGCCCGACGGCCAGTCGTTACGCTTGTGCAGGTTGATGAAGATGAGTTTGTTGGCCTGGCGCGCCGCGCGTAATGCTCCTTCCAGCCAGCGCAGGGAGTTGGTGACGGTGAAGGTGCGCTTTTCGTCGAACACCGGCACGCCGCCCGTTTCGAAGCGGCGTTCATACAATGGCGAATCATTCAGCTGGATCAGCGCCACCTTCCCGATGTAGACCATGTAGGAGAAGCTGCCGTTATGGTCCAGCTCGGCAAAGTGGTAGTCCTGCGAGATGGGCTGGATTTCGCTCACCCACTGCAGGTGGTCGCACACGGCGTCGCGGGCGCAACCGTTGTTGGCGCAGTCGTCAACATTGTTGCCATAGTCGTGGTTGCCCAGGCCCGGCAGCAGCAGCGGTGCACCGAGGTTGTCGGCCATGCGGCGGAACAACCCCTGCATCGCCGATCGTTCGTTCCCATGACCGTACTCGGTGATGTCGCCATTGACGATCGCCGGCACCGGGACGCCCCGCGACCGGCGATACGAGGCAATGTCATCCAACACCAGCTGCAACGCCGCCGACGCTTCGCCCGGGTTGTTGTGCTCGTCTGGCGTTCTCGGGTATTGGGAATCGGACGCCACCACCATCGTCGGCGGGGACGCCATATTCCAGCCCGGGGTGATATAGCCGCTGTAATCGGCCGTGGCGGTGTTCTCACACCCGGCGGGCCGACGTGGCGCCGGGTCGGCCGGGTCCAATGCGTACGCCGCGTTCGCGGTCGAAACCAACAGGGCGCAGCACAGCCAACGCAGCATCGTTCGCATCGGGACGTCTCCGCGCGGACAGTACCGACACGGGCTGCGCGCAGCACCGAGGGCCGTCTCCGCCGTTGATCACATCCCCCGATTTGCGCGTACTACCTTCAAACTCCGCGCGTGGAGCCGACGTGAAGACGCGTGTCCGCCTGCGCAGGCATCAAAAGAGGGGGCTGGCCACTGGCCAGCCCCCTGGGGATCTGCTGATGCCGACTGCCTGCCTTAGCGGCGATAGCACTGCCGCTCGACCACGCGGTCGCCGGTCTTGTTCTGGTGATTGCCCTGGATCTGCCGACCGGCGGCGCCGCCGGCCACAGCGCCGGCTACGGTGGCGAGTTTCTTGCCGTTGCCGCCGCCGACCTGGTTGCCGAGCAGGCCACCCACCACCGCGCCGGTGGCGGTGCCGGCAATGCGGTTCGGGTCTTTGCTGTTGCGCTGCACTTCGACATTCTTGCAGACGACCTTGGTCCCGTCATTGAAACGGCGCCCCTCGTCCTTCGGCCCGTAGGTCTGGGCACTGGCACTGAACACCGATGCCATCAGCGCCGCTGCACACAGCATGTTCCGGGTGGAAAGATTCATGGTTGGCTCCTCGCTTCATGTCGTGCCGCCAGTCTCGGCGCGGCGCAGGGAATCTGCCGTGAAAAGCCGTGGATGCCATGTCAACGCCACGCGCGCCGTTCAGCCGGCAGTGCAGCACGCGCCCGTTCAGTGCCTGGCCACGGCGTACTTCTTCTCACCGGCCAGGACCGCCAGCCGCGCACGTTCGCCATGGCTGTCCGGCTGCGCCAGCCGGTTCTCCGGCGGCGGCAGCGGGCAGGTGGCGAAGTCGGTGTAGGCGCAGGGTGGGTTGTAGGCGCGATTGAAGTCCAGCACGACCGTGCCGTCGGCGGCGACCGGATCGGTGTGCAGGTAGCGCCCCACCCCATAGGTCAGCCGCCCCGTGCTCTGGTCCTGGAACATCAGGTTCAAGCCCTTCGCCGGGTCGCCCAGCGCTTCCAGCCGCCACTGGCGCCCCTCCTTCTCGAACGCCACGTAGCCCGGATTCGGATTGTCCGAGACCTCGCCCAGCACGTTCACGATGGGCAGCGTCCTGCCTGCCGGGTGCGGGACGAACGTCGCCTTCACGCGCCAGCCTTCGTCGGCGGGGAAAAAGTCCAGGCCCGCGAAATCCCGGCGTGCCGGTGCGTCGGCATGGCGAACCCGCAGCGCCAGGCGCTGGCCGCGCTTGATCGCGGTGATCTGGCCCTTGCCCTGGTCATAGGCCAGCTTGGTTCCACCGCCTGCCCCCTCTGGATCCAGGCGGACTTCGCCCTGTACCGGCTTGCCGTCAACCGTAATGGGCACGCCCTCGGCGACCTGGAAGTACAGGCCATCGGCGCGCTGCTCCACCTCGCCCAGTCGATCCGGCGCGATGGACAGGCGGATCGCATTGTCCGCGCCCCCACCCACGCTGCGCTTGCCTGCTTCGATCCAGTGCAGCCCGATCAGGCTGGTCCAGCCATCCGGCTTGCTCAGGTCCGCGCTGCGTTGACGGACCCACTGCGTGTGCTGGTCCTGGAAATCCAGCGCCGCGGCTGCGGCCGCGGATGCGGATGGCACCCCTGTGGCTTGGTCCTGCCGACTGCATGCGGTCGCGAGCAGGGTGACCACGAACAGCGAAACGACTGCGTGCGTCTTCATGATGTTCACCAGTTCTTGGAAATACCGAGGTGGAGGTAGCGTCCGTAGGATTCGTGAAGCGCGCTCAGGTAGTTGCCGCTGGCGCTCAGCGGCGGCTCCTTGTCGAACAGGTTTCGCGCCCCCACTTCCACCGCGGTGCCACTCAAGCGCCCGCGGGTGAACTCCTTCTTTATCGACAGCGCCCAGCGCTGCGTGGAGCCGACCACGAACGGTGTGCGGTCGGCGTACGCGCCGGCGGTCACGCTGTCGATGTAGTCATCGCGCAGGCGCACCGTCCAGTCCTGCAGGTTCCAGATCAACGTCGCGCTGGCCCGCCATTCCGGCTTCGCGCCGTTGATGCCCACCTCGTTGGCCGCCCCCAGGTCGGGCACGAGGATGTCCAGCTGCCCGCTGGCGATGGCCGCAGCCACCTGCTGAATCTCGGCGGGTTTCTGCTGGGTATACTCCTTGAGCTGGCTGGCACTGATCAGCAACGAGAAGGTGCCCCACGACGTTTCCGGCAGGCGCCAGCCGACGTTGTAGTCCACGCCCGACGCGGTGAGCGGCCGACGATTCTGGTAGCGGTTGTAGATGTGCGTCACCACGCCCGCCGGCGTCAGGCCGGAGCCTTCGAACTGCGCGATGTCTTCCGCCGTCACCGCCGCCCGCACCACGTTCGGGTTGCTGCTGCCTTCCACCACGCGCAGGTACGCGTCGTACAGCAGTTCCTCACCCATGGTGCTGATGGGGTTCTCCACCTTCACCCGCCACGCATCCACGCTCAGGCTGATGGCGCCCAGTCGTTCGGGCAGGAACTGTGGCTCGAAGACCACGCCCCACGAGGATTGGCGGGTGGTTTCCGGTTCGACGTCGTCGCCGTACGAGGTCACGGCGCTCACCGACGGTTTTACCGACGAACCGCTGCTGAAGGCATTCAAGCAGGCGGTGTAATCGGGCTGCGCGCCCTTGGTGACCAGCGCATGGCAGCGGACCGCGTCGTTGTTGAAGCCAAAGCCGTAGGTCGGCGGCGAATTCACCAGCTCCAGCCCCGGTGCACGGAAGCCGCCGCTTACCGAGCCGCGCAGCAGCAGGCTGTCCACCACCTTCCAGGCCGCCGCCAGTTTCGGCTTGCCGACCTTGCCGGCATCGCTGTAATCCTCCCAGCGGCCGGCAAGCTGCAGGTCCAGCGACTGCACCAGCGGGATGCCCTGTGCCGGCGACACCAGCGGCACCGCGAATTCGATCAGCGCCGATGTGACGTTGCGGCTGCCGCGCACATCCGGGCGCGGGCTGTGGGTGAAGAAATTGCTGGCCGCGACCGTACCGGTATACCAGTCGGTGTAGGGGTTGCTGCCATCGATGTTCGCGTCGCGGTCATCCCGGCGGCTTTCATACCGGTACTCCACCCCCGCTGCCATGCCGATGTCGCCGGCATACCAGGTCAGCAGATCGGAGCGGTTCACCTTGAAGTCCCACAGCGCCAGTTCCGTGGTGCCTTCGCGGGTCGCCTCGCCGATGAAGGACGAGGTGTCGTACGGCGTGGCATCGCCGACCCGGATACTGGCGGGGTCGCCGCCGCTGAACGGGTTGTAGGCACTGGCGTCGGTGCGGTTCACCGCTTCGATGAAGGCATCGGTCAGCCCGCCCTGCTGGGTGTCGGTACTGCGCGCGCGTGAGTACAGCAACGCGGTTTCCCAGTTCCAGCCGCCCTCGGTCCAGCCACGCACGCCCAGCAGCACCCGCGACTGGTCGTTGTCCACCTTTACCCGGCGGATGCCCGAATCGGCGAACTGGTAGTTGAGCAGCCGGATCGCATCGGCACCGCGCAGCGCCTGCGGAACCCAGTACGCATCGGGGCGGATATGCAGCAGGAAGCCGTCACCGCCGAAACCCGACTCGCTGCTCACCCAGGATTCCGAGGTGGCACGGTAGTAGCCCAGCTCGCCGAACAGCTGCACGCTGTCATTGACGTCGAAGCGTCCGGTGGCAAACACGTTGCCCTTGCGGATGGACGGTGACGTGGTGATGCCGGGCTCGGCCGCCGAATCATAGTGATAGCGCGTGGGCACCGTGCCGGAGGTCAACGCACCGGTGGTGGGATTGACGTACCAGCTGCCGGTGCGCCGGCTGCCGGTATAGGTATCGAAATGCCCCCACGGCGTTCGGGTGCTGAACCCGGTGGTCCCGTTCGGGTCCGGCACGCTGGTGCCGTCGCCCAGCGGGCGGCGGCCGTCGGTGGCGGTGAACCAGGCATCGGAATTGAGCTGCGAGGTCCGCCTGGAGAAGCCATAGAGCACCGAGAGGTTGCCGCGCCCTTCGCTGAAATCGCTGCCGAAGTACCCGTCCAGCGATACCTCTTCGCGGTGCCCGTCGGCCACCTTGCCGTAGTTCAGGCGAACGCCGCCGCCATCTGCCAGGTTGCTGGGCATCACCAGGTCGACCACGCCGGCCACCGCATCGGAGCCGTAGATGGAGGCCGCGCCATCCAGAAGCAGGTTGACCCGTTCCAGCCCGAAGACCGGAATGGCGTTGGCGTTGTAGGTGGTGTCATCGCCGCTGTTGCTGATCGGGTGCTGCACGGTGCGGCGGCCATTGACCAGCAGCAGCGTGTACTTCGAGCCCAGGTTGCGCAGGTTGATGGAGCCCACGTCCCCGCGCGCGACGTTGGAGTTGCGGCCGGCGTTGGTGGTGCCTTTCTCGGTAATGGCCACATCGCCAAACTGCGGCAGGCTGCGGAACAGCTCGTTGCCGTTGGTGGCCAAGGTGGCGTCGATCTGCTCGCGATCCACCGCAACCACCGGCAATGCCGCCTGCGCGCCGCCGCCGGCAATCTGCGAGCCGAGCACGGAGACCTTGTCCAGCGTGCGCGCGTTGGAACCCTGCGACGGCGATCCCGTCGCAGCTGCTTCTTCAGCTACTTCTGCGGGCTCGGCGGCCTCCGCTGCCCCGGTCGGCGCAAGCAGCGTGCACAGGGCAAGCGCCAGATGACTGCGCTTAACGCGTAGCGTCCGCATATGCGCCTCGCACGATGCTGCCTTCCAGCTTCTGCTCGTCCTTCACCAGGTTGTACAGCGGGCAGGTTGCCTCGACCGACTGGCGCAGCGCATCGATCTCCTGTTCCGACGCCGGCGATTCAATCCGCACCTTGTAACGGATGTCGCTGTACCGCGCCGGCGAACGCACGTTGCTGCCGAAGCGCGGGCTCACCTGGCCATCCACGGTCAGCTCCAGCGAATCCAGCAGCACGTTGCGCGAAGCCGCCTGCACTTCGAAGATGTGGGTCAGGCAGGTCCCGGTCACGCCAAGCAGGTGCTCCTCCACCGTCGGGGCCAGGCCATAGCCGAGCAGGCCGGGCGCGCTGTCGTGCAGCTGCTGGTGGTAACCGTCCTTGCCCAGGAACACCCGACGCAGGCCGGTACGCGGTTCGACGTGGGCGCGCGCGACCAGGGTTTCCGGCTCGGCCGGCTTGGCCTTGCCCGCGCCCGGCTTTACCTGCCTGGCCAGCACCGCCGGGCGCTTCTCCTCGGTGATGAAGTCACGCAGGCCCGGCGGCAGCTTGGGGTCGCGCTCGGCCGCACTGTGGTGGTATTCCACCTCCGCATGACTGACCTGTTGCGGCCGGGTGACCAGGTCGATGGCCGAGGAGTTTTCGTGCACCGCGCGCTTGAGCGCCTGCAGCTGGGCGTCGGTGGCCGGAGAATCGATGTAGGCCACATAGGACAGGTTGTTGGGGTACGCCAGGGTCTCGCTCTTGCGCTCGGGAATGCTGGTGAACACCACGTCCAGCCCGTCGAGCGGCACGTTCTGCACCGCCGCCTGGACGATGTATTCGTCAGCTACTGCACTGGCCAGCGTGCCCACCAGCGAATCCCACGAACCGGCGCCAAGGTTGTAGCCGGCGTAGTTGCGGCCGCTGTCGCTGATGTACTGGAACTCGCCGGTCGGGCCGATGCGCAGGCGCCGCACGCCAGAGCGGCTTTCCGCGGTGACCTTCCCGTGGATCGCGATGGGCGTGCCGGGTCTGGCCGACTGGGCCTGGATGGCCTCGCGCTTGGCCGCCAGGTAGGTGCGCAGCGGCGAGGCCTGGTCCTCGGCCGAGGAAACCAGCGGAGCCAGCAGCAGCATGGCGGACAATGCGGTGGTGCCGATTACCTTGAACGGCGTCGTGCAGCGTGCGATGGACATGGGAGAACGGCCTCCGGAGTGGATCGTGAATAGAAGCCCACTGTTTCATGTCGCATCGCCGCATTTAAATAACCGTTGGCAATTCCCATATACATGCCCGACGCCGCCGCGATTCGACGGAAGCGGCGCCACTGTTAGAGTCGTGTTGACCAGGCACAGAGGGACAGGACTGAATGACCACCACCGATCCACTGGTACTGGTGCTGCAAGGCAGCGCGGTAAGTGACATTCCAAGCTTCTACGCCGAGATCAACCGGGTCTTCATGGCCGGCGAAGATTGGCAGCTCGGGCACAGCCTGGATGCACTGGATGACATGCTGTACGGCGGCTATGGGTTGCTGGCCGGGCACGAAGGCGCGACATTGATATGGCGGGACATCGAACATTCCCGCAACGCGCTCGGCGAGGAAACTACCCGCGCATGGCTGCAGGCCAAACTGGATGGAAACGACAGATTCAACAGCGCTGTCATCGCCGCCCAGTTGCAGGCGCTGGACGCTGGAAAAGGCCAGAGTTACTTCCAGATCGTCATGGATATCTTCTCGGCTCATCCCCGCATCACCGTGTTGCAGAAGTGACCCGATCACACTGCTTGCGCACACCCGGATCAGCTCCCCTCCTCACCCGCTTTACGTGAGTGACGGGCTCCGGGTTTTTTTTCGTCTGCGCGTTCGGTTTCTGCACATCACGCGCTGTCTGCCATCGTTTCTGGCGCCCGCTCCCGTCCGGGCTCCCTCAACTACAATGGTCCACCCGGCCTTCCCGGCCTGCCCTGCCCGATGGACCCCGCGTGACCCAGAAGCCCGCTGAACACACCCCGCTGATGAAGCAGTTCTTTGCCGCCAAGTCCGACTACCCGGACCTGCTGCTGTTCTTCCGCATGGGCGACTTCTACGAGCTGTTCTACGACGACGCGCGCAAGGCGGCGCGGCTGCTGGACATCACCCTGACCCAGCGCGGCAGCTCCGGCGGCGCGCCGATCCCGATGGCCGGGGTGCCCGTGCATGCCTACGAGGGCTACCTGGCACGGCTGGTGGCGCTGGGCGAGTCGGTGGCGATCTGCGAGCAGATCGGCGACCCGGCGCTGGCCAAGGGGCTGGTCGAGCGCAAGGTGGTGCGGATCGTCACCCCCGGCACCGTCACCGACGAGGCGCTGCTGGATGAGCGCCGCGATACCCTGCTGATGGCGCTCTCGCGGGGGAAGCACGGCTACGGCCTGGCCTGGGCCGATCTGGCCGGTGGCCGCTTCCTGGTCAACGAGGTCGATTCCGACGACGCGCTGGAGGCCGAACTGGCCCGGCTGGAACCGGCCGAGCTGCTGGTGCCGGACGAGGAGAACTGGCCGGATTTCCTGCGCCACCGCAGTGGCATCCGCCGCCGCGCCCCCTGGCTGTTCGATGCCGACAGCGGCCGGCGCCAGCTGCTCGCTTTCTTCAAGCTGCACGACCTGACCGGCTTCGGCATCGACGACAAGCCGCGTGCCACCGCCGCCGCCGGCGCCCTGCTTGGCTATGTCGAGGAAACCCAGAAACAGCGCCTGCCACACCTGACCTCCATCTCCACCGAAACGGCCAGCGAGGCGATCGCGATGAACGCGGCCACCCGCCGCCATCTCGAGCTGGATACGCGCGTGGACGGCGATACCCGCAACACGCTGCTGGGCGTACTCGATACCACTGTCACCCCGATGGGGGGGCGCCTGCTGCGGCGCTGGCTGCACCGTCCGCTGCGCCTGCGCGAGGTGCTGGTGCAGCGCCACGATGCGGTGGCCACGCTGATCGACCGCGGCGCCGACAGCGACGTACGCGAGGCGTTCCGTGCGCTGGGTGACCTCGAACGCATCCTTACCCGCGTGGCGCTGCGTTCGGCGCGCCCGCGCGATTTCTCCACCCTGCGTGACGGCCTGGGCCTGCTGCCGGAGGTGCGCGCGGTGCTGGCGCCGCTGGATTCGCCGCGTCTGGTCGCATTGCGCGAGGCACTGGGTTCGCATGACGCATGCGCGCACCTGCTGGCCTCGGCCATCGCCCCTACCCCGCCGATGAAGCTCAGCGATGGCGGCGTCATCGCCGAGGGCTACGACGCCGAGCTGGACGAGCTGCGCCGCCTGTCCACCCACGCCGACCAGTTCCTGATCGACCTGGAGCAGCGCGAACGTGCCAGCAGCGGCATCGCCACGCTGAAGGTCGGTTACAACCGGGTGCATGGCTACTACATCGAAATCAGCAAGGGTCAGAGCGACAAGGCGCCGGTGCACTATACCCGCCGCCAGACCCTGACCAATGCCGAGCGTTACATCACCGAGGAACTGAAGTCGTTCGAAGACAAGGTGCTGTCGGCACGCGAACGTTCGTTGTCGCGCGAGAAGCTGTTGTACGAGCAGTTGCTGGATACCCTGGGCAGCGAACTGGAACCGCTCAAGCAGTGCGCGGCCGCGCTCAGCGAGCTGGACGTGCTGGCCGGCTTCGCCGAACGCGCGCAGGCGCTGGACTGGGCGCGCCCGGAGCTGGAAACCGCCCCGTGCCTGCGCATCGAGCGCGGCCGCCATCCGGTGGTGGAAGCGGTGCGCGAGCAGCCGTTCGAACCCAACGACCTGGACCTGCATCCGGACCGGCGCATGCTGGTAATCACCGGCCCGAACATGGGCGGTAAATCCACCTACATGCGCCAGAACGCGCTGATCGTGCTGCTGGCCCACATCGGCAGTTTCGTGCCGGCCAGCCGCGCGGTGATCGGCCCGATCGACCGCATCCTGACCCGTATCGGCGCCGGCGACGACCTGGCGCGCGGGCAGTCCACCTTCATGGTGGAGATGAGCGAGACCAGCTACATCCTGCACCACGCCACCGCGCAGTCGCTGGTGTTGATGGACGAGATCGGGCGCGGCACGTCCACCTATGACGGGCTGGCGCTGGCCGATGCGGTAGCCCGCCACCTCGCATACGAAAACCGCTGTTACACGCTGTTTGCCACCCACTATTTCGAGCTGACCGCGCTGGCCGACGAGCAGCACCAGGGCGGCGCCAGCGGCATCGCCAACGTGCACCTGGATGCGGTGGAGCATGGCGAGGCACTGGTGTTCATGCATGCGGTGAAGGACGGCCCGGCCAACCGCAGCTTCGGGCTGCAGGTGGCGGCGCTGGCCGGCCTGCCGCGCGCCACCGTGGCGCAGGCGCGGCGCCGCTTGGCCGAGCTGGAGCAGCGTGGCGGCGAGACCGTGGCCGCGACCATGGCCCCGCAGGCGCTGGACGCGCCGCAGCAGTTCGGGCTGTTCACCGCGCCCTCGACCAAGGCGCAGGAGGCGCTGGCCGCGCTGGATCCGGATGAGCTGACCCCGAAACAGGCGTTGGAGGCGTTGTACCGGTTGAAGGCGTTGGTGTGAGGCGTCACGACCAACGGTCGTGACCTACCGGCTTCACGCGGTGGGCGTTGTCACGACCAACGGTCGTGACCTACCGGCTTCACGCGGTGGGCGTTGTCACGACCAACGGTCGTGACCTACCCCTTCCCGGGGCGGGCCGCGTGAAGGCTTCGCATTTTCTTCGTGCAGGCGGCGTTATGCTCCGGCGGCCCCATTCCGGGGCAAAGGAGTCGATCGTGAATACGAACTCGCTCACCGAAACGTTGTTGTCGCAGTTGCAGGGACCCGGCGTGCAGCAGGTGTCCCAGCAACTCGGGCTGGACCAGAACCAGGCTTCGCAGGCGGTCAGCGCCGCCCTGCCGTTGCTGATGGGCGCACTGGGCAGGAATGCCAGCCAGCCACAAGGCGCCCAGTCGCTGCTCAATGCACTCCAGAAGGACCACCTGGCCGGCGACGGCGGCGGCTTCGACCTGGGCGGCCTGCTCGGGGCCGTGCTGGGCGGTGGCGGCGGCAGCGCCACCAACGGAGCCGGCATCCTTGGCCATGTGTTTGGCGGCCAGACCCCGCAGGCCGCACAGCTGCTGGGCCAGAAGACCGGGCTGGACAGCGGTCGCTCCGGCCAGCTGCTGGCCATCCTGGCCCCGATCGTAATGTCGTTCCTGGCCCAACGGTTCGCCCAGCAGGGCAACGCCGGCCAACTCAGCCAGGCCCTCGGGCAGGAGGCACCGTCCGCCGAAAGTGGCAGCTTCAGCGGTCTTCTGGGTGGCCTGCTCGATCAGAACGGCGACGGAAAGACCGATGTGAGTGACGTGCTGGGCTTCCTCGGCAAGCGCTGAGCCTGTCCGCATGCGCCGGGCCAGCCCGCCCGGCGGCTTCGATAGTCCAGCTCAATCGTTTCGGTTGAATCATTCACTTTTACCGATCGCTCCACGCTGCTTAACGTAAAGGCGCTCCCTCTGCGTCTCTCCCGCGAGGCCATTCCCTCATTCGCCAGTCCACAGGTAACAGCCCATGAAAAGCGAAGCGAAGTGCCCGTTCAACCACGCCCTCGTCGGCGATGCCACCACCAATCGCGACTGGTGGCCGAACCAGCTCCGTGTTGACCTGCTCAACCAGCATTCCTCCCGTTCGCATCCGCTGGATGCGGACTTCGATTACGCCAAGGCCTTCGCCGGGCTCGACTACGCCGCGCTCAAGGCCGACCTGACCGCGCTGATGACCGATTCGCAGGACTGGTGGCCGGCCGACTTCGGCCATTACGGCGGCCTGTTCGTGCGCATGGCCTGGCACAGCGCTGGCACCTACCGCATCGGCGACGGGCGCGGCGGCGGCGGCCGTGGCCAGCAGCGCTTCGCCCCGCTCAACAGCTGGCCGGACAACGTCAGCCTGGACAAGGCCCGACGCCTGTTGTGGCCGATCAAGCAGAAGTACGGCCAGGCCATTTCCTGGGCCGACCTGCTGATCCTCACCGGCAACGTCGCGCTGGAGTCGATGGGCTTCAAGACGCTGGGCTTCGCCGGCGGGCGCCCGGATACCTGGGAACCGGACCAGGACGTGTACTGGGGCCGCGAGACCACCTGGCTCGGCGGCGATGTGCGCTACGCGCACGGCTCCGAAGGCGTGGTCGAAGATCACGGTGTGCTGGTGTCCGATGACGATGCCGACGGCGACATCCATTCGCGCAACCTGGAAAACCCGCTGGCTGCCGTGCAGATGGGCCTGATCTACGTGAACCCCGAAGGCCCGGATGGCAACCCGGACCCGGTCAAGGCCGCCATCGACATCCGCGACACCTTCGGCCGCATGGCCATGGATGACGAGGAAACCGTCGCACTGATCGCCGGTGGCCACAGCTTCGGCAAGACCCACGGCGCCGGCCCGGCCGACAACGTGGACGTGGAACCCGAAGCGGCCGGTCTCGAACACCAGGGCCTGGGCTGGGCCAACAAGTTCCGCAGCGGCAAGGGCGGCGACACCATCACCAGCGGCCTGGAAGTCACCTGGACCCGCACCCCGGCGCAGTGGAGCCACGACTTCTTCGAGATCCTGTTCGGCAACGAATGGGAACTGACCAAGAGCCCGGCGGGTGCGCACCAATGGGTGGCAAAGGACGCCGAGGCGGTCATTCCGGACGCGCACGACCCGTCGAAGAAGCACCGCCCCACCATGCTCACCACCGATCTGTCGCTGCGCATGGACCCTGCCTACGAGAAGATCTCGCGGCGCTTCCTGGAGAACCCGCAGCTGTTTGCCGATGCGTTCGCGCGCGCCTGGTTCAAGCTGACCCATCGCGACATGGGCCCGCGCGCGCGCTACCTCGGTCCGGAAGTGCCGGCGGAAACGTTCATCTGGCAGGACCCGGTGCCGGACGCGCCGACGGCCGTGATCAGCGCGCAGGACATCAGCGCGCTCAAGCAGCAGATCGCCGCCTCCGGGCTGAACGTGGCCGAGCTGGTCTCCACCGCATGGGCTTCGGCGTCCACCTTCCGCGGCTCGGACAAGCGCGGCGGTGCCAATGGCGCGCGCATCCGCTTGGCCCCGCAGAAGCACTGGGCGGTCAACCAGCCGCAGCAGCTGGCCAAGGTGCTGGCCGCACTGGAAAAGATCCAGGCCGGCTTCAAGGGCGACGGCGGCGCGCAGGTATCGCTGGCGGATTTGATCGTGCTGGCCGGCAACGTCGGCGTGGAGCAGGCGGCCAAGGCTGGCGGGCATGAGGTCAGCGTGCCGTTCACGCCGGGCCGCACCGACGCCAGCCAGGACCAGACCGATGTGGAATCGTTCGCGGTGCTGGAGCCGTATGCCGATGGCTTCCGCAATTACGTGAAGGGCCGTTACAGCGTGCCCGCCGAAGCGCTGCTGATCGACAAGGCGCAGTTGCTGACGCTGACCGGGCCGGAACTGACCGCGCTGGTCGGCGGCCTGCGCGTGCTGGGCGCGAACGTGGACGGGAACACGCAGGGCGTACTGACCGATCGACCGGGCACGCTCAGCAATGACTTCTTCGTCAACCTGCTGGACATGCGGACGCAGTGGAAGGCCAGCGGCGATGGCTATGAAGGCGTGGACCGCAATGGAAGCGGCAAGCGCTGGAGCGGCAGCCGTGCCGACCTGGTGTTCGGCTCGAACTCGGTGCTGCGCGCGATTGCCGAGGTGTATGCCAGTGCCGATGGCGAGAAGAAGTTCGTGCAGGACTTCGTCGCCGCCTGGGCGCGGGTGATGGAGCTGGACCGGTACGACCTGCATCGGTGAGACGGGTTTTGCGGGCGCACGACCAACGGTCGTGCGCTACCCGGGATTTGTTCCGCGCGTGGGGCCATACGTTGCGTCACCGTGTTACGTCGCGCCTGTGCATCACGTTGCGTCGGTGGGTGACCTCGCCGTTGCGCATCACATGGCGTCGAGATCGCCCAGGGCCTTGATCAAGCGGCGCGCGCGTTTGTCAGGGCGATGCTCCGGTGGCAGGTAGCCGTTCTTCATGGCCGCGCGCTGCGCACGTTGCTCCGCCCTGCGCGCACGCGAGGCTTCGCTTTCTTCATACAGCTGCTGCGCCACCGGCGCGGGGCCGCGCAGGTCGCTGAGGCCGCGCACCTGCACGTCATACACTTCATCGCCGCGGCTGATCTGCAGCTGCTCGCCCACGCGCACGGCGCGCGAGGATTTCGGCCGCTGCCCGGCCACGTCGACCTTGCCGGTCTCCACCGCCTGCTTGGCCAGGCTGCGGGTCTTGTAGAAGCGTGCGGCCCACAGCCACACGTCCAGCCGCACGGAGGCGGCGACCAACGGTTGTGCTTCTGTCATGCGGGTGGTTCAGCTCCCCGGCTTGGCCGGTCGTCGATTCAACGGTTGTGGTGCCGACGGGTTGCCGCGGCAACCGGTGCCACCGATCAGTACGGGAACGCCCGCATCCAGATCGCGACGCTGGCTGCCCACCTGGCATTCGGGTCGGTCCATCGGCCGTACCTGCGCGTCGCGCAGTCGGTCGTCTGTACTCGAACATGCGGGCAGCGCGGCGGCAATCAAGAGTGCCAGCACGGCGGGCATGAACCGGTCAGCCGGGCGCGGCCGGCGTTGGCGCGCGACCGGTCCAGCCGGCGGGGCGGTCGTGCAGTGGGACGCGGAGCGGCGCATCGCAATATCCCGTTGATGGGCTTGGTGCTAGTGTGCCGCTGTCCACGCCTGATCTCCATAGCACATGGCCAAAGCGCCGCTTGACCTCACCACCGGCCCGATCGGGCGCAATCTGTTCCTGTTCGCCCTGCCGATCCTCGCCGGCAACATCGCCCAGTCGCTGAACGGTTCGGTGAATGCGGTATGGGTGGGGCGCTTCCTCGGCGAAGCGGCGCTCACTGCAACCGCCAACGCCAACAACATCATGTTCTTCCTGATCGGGTCGGTATTCGGCATCGGCATGGCCGCTACCATCCTGATCGGCCAGGCGATGGGCGCCCGGGATATCCCGCAGGCGCGACGGGTGATGGGCACCAGTGCCACGTTCTTCATCGGGCTGTCGGTGGTGATCGCGGTGGCCGGCTGGTGGCTGTCGCACCCGCTGCTGGCGGCGATGGGCACCCCGGCGGCGTCACTGCCGCTGGCCGAGGCGTACCTGAAGGTGATCTTCCTGGCGATGCCGACGCTGTACGCCTTTGCCTTCCTCAGTTCGGCACTGCGCGGCGTGGGCGATTCGCGTACGCCATTCCGGTTCCTGCTGCTGTCGGTGGTGCTGGACATCGGCTTCAACCCGCTGCTGATCTTCGGCATCGGGCCGTTCCCGCAGCTGGGCATCGCCGGCGCGGCGTGGGCCACGCTGATCGCACAGACGCTGTCGCTGGCCGGCCTGCTCTGGTACATGCGCAACAAGCGCCATGTGCTGTGGCTGGGGCGCAAGGACATGCACCTGTTCAAGGTGGACCTGGAGATCCTGCGCGCGCTGGTGGTCAAGGGCGTGCCGATGGGGCTGCAGATGGTGCTGATCTCGCTGTCGATGATCATGATGATGACCATGGTCAACAGCTACGGCACCGATACCGCAGCCGCCTACGGCGCGTCGCTGCAGCTGTGGACCTACGTGCAGATGCCGGCCATGGCGATCGGTGCGGCGTGTTCGTCGATGGCGGCGCAGAACGTGGGCGCGGGCAACTGGTCGCGGGTGCGCGGTACCGCGCGCAGCGGCGTGCTGTACAACTTCCTGCTCACCGGCGTGTTGATCCTGCCGTTGATCCTGCTCGACCGCTACACGCTGGCGCTGTTCCTGCCCAGCGGCAGCGAGGCGCTGGACGTGGCGCGCCACCTCAACCACATCGCGGTGTGGTCGTTCCTGTTCTTCGGCGTGAACTTCGTGATTTCCGGCGTGGTGCGCTCCACCGGCGCGGTGATTCCGCCGCTGTTGATCCTGGCTGCTTCGCTGTGGGGAATCCGGGTGCCGTTCGCCGAGCTGCTGCAGGATCGCTGGGGCGCCGATGCGGTGTGGTGGAGTTTCCCGGTCAGCTCGTTCTGCGCGATGCTGATGTCGCTGGCGTATTACCGCTGGGGCGGCTGGCGCAAGGCGCGCATGTTGCCAGCCCATCGCCAGGAAGTGGCGGCGCCTGCGGAAATTCCGGCATCGCCGCCATCACCGGTCGCCGATCCCGCGCCGCCGGTTGCCGGGGTCGAACGCGGTTAGATGGCGTAGACACGCATGGCGTGTCCCACGGCACCCAAAACGCAGACGGCCACCCGAAGGTGGCCGTCTGGTTGGGTAGGTATCGACCGTTGGTCGGTACCCCACGCCGGAATTACTGGGCAGCCTTGGCAGCCAGGCGCGCGGCCTTGGCCTGCGCGGCAGCAGCCAGATCTTCCTTGATGCGGGCAGCCTTGCCTTCCAGGCCACGCAGGTAGTACAGCTTGCCGGCGCGGACCTTACCACGACGCTTCACTTCGACCGAGTCGATGATGGCGCTGTGGGTCTGGAAGACGCGCTCGACGCCGTAGCCGTGCGAGATCTTGCGGACGGTGAAGGCCGAGTTCAGGCCGGCATTCTTGGTGCCGATCACGACGCCTTCGTACGCCTGCACGCGCTCACGGTTGCCTTCCTTCACCTTCACGTTGACGACGACGGTGTCACCCTGGCTGAACTGCGGCAGCTCACGGGTAATCTGGGCGGATTCGAAATCCGAAAGAATGGTCTTGTTCAGCTTGCTCATGGGTGCACCGATAGTAGTTCGGGTGGTCGTGTCGTTCGACAACGTGGGCTCATGCAGTCACCGGACTGTGCTGCACGTTTTTTGTAGGGATTCCAGCCACCGGGCCGGTTGGGGCCTGATGGGAATCCGCGATTCTAGCTTATATGTGGGTTGGGATGCTACTGCCTGGTGGGAGACCGCTTGGGCCGACCAACGGTCGGCGCTACCGGGTGGGAGACCGCTTGGGCCGACCAACGGTCGGCGCTACCGGGGGGGCGGCCCACCCACCCGTCAGGCGTTACGGGAGGTCGGCCCTGGCCTGCTCCAGCAGGATGCGGTCGGCCTTGGACAGGCTGGCTTCGTCCAGCAGGTCCGGGCGGCGCAGCGCGGTCCGCAGCAGCGACTGCTGGCGGCGCCAGCGGGCGATGGCGGCGTGGTTGCCCGACCGCAGCACATCGGGGACATCGCCCCACTCATGCTGCGCCGGCTGGCTGAAGTGCGGGCAGTCCAGCAGCCCCTGCGGGCCTTCGAAACTGTCCTGCGCGGCCGATTCGGCGTCGTTCAGGGCCCCTTCCTGCAGACGGGTCACCGCATCGACGATGACCGCCGCACCCAGCTCGCCACCGGACAGCACGTAATCGCCGATCGAGATTTCCTCGGTGACCTCGGCGGCCAGGAAACGTTCGTCCACGCCTTCATAGCGCCCGCACAACAGGATCATGCGCGGCAGCGCCGCCAGTTCGCGGACCTTGGCCTGGGTCAGCGGCGTCCCCTGCGGGCTCAGGTAGATCACCGGCGCCGGGGTCGGATCGGCAGCCTTCGCCGCAGCCAGGCAGGCGCGCAGCGGCTCGATCAGCATCACCATGCCCGGGCCGCCACCGAACGGACGGTCGTCCACCCGGCGATAGTTGCCCTCGGCGTAGTCACGCGGATTCCAGCCGTGCAGGTCGAGCAGGCCGCGCTCGGCCGCACGGCCGACCACGCCCAGCGCGGCCGACTGCGCCATGAATTCCGGAAACAGGGTGATGACATCGATCCGCATCGATCAGAACTCCGGGTCCCAGTCGACGATGACCAGATTGGCCTCGAAATCCACCGACACCACGAAGTCCGGCTGCACGAACGGAATCATCCGCTCGCGGTCGCCCTGCACCACCAGCACGTCGTTGGCACCGGTCGAGAACAGGTGCGAGACCCGGCCCAGTTCGACACCGTCGACGGTACGCACCTGCAACCCCTCAAGATCGACCCAGTAGTACTCGTCGGCCTTGGGCGGCGGCAGTGCGCTGCGTGCTACATAGACTTCGGTTCCGTACATCGACTCGACCACGTCGCGGTCGGTGACGTCGGGAAACACCGCCACCAGGTGCTTGCCGGACTGACGTCCGCGCGCGCCCTTGAGGGTGCTCTCCTGGCCGGCAGGTGTCCGCAGGATCCAGGGCTGATAGTTGAAGATGGCGGTACGCGGCTCGGTCCAGGACTCGAGCTTCATCTCGCCTCGCACACCAAAAGCGCCGACAATCCTGCCCAGCAGGATGCGGCGCTCGGTATCTTTCATCTCCGTAGGCCGACGGGCCGCGCCAGGCGCGGCCCTTCAGGATCAGGCCGCGACGGCCTGGGCCTTGGTCGCTTCCTTGTACAGGTTGCGGACCTTGTCGGTCATCTGGGCGCCGTTGGCAACCCATGCGTCGACCTTGGCCAGGTCCAGCACGATGCGCGATTCGGCACCCTGGGCAACCGGGTTGTAGAAGCCAACGCGCTCGATGTTGCGGCCGTCGCGCGCGCTGCGCGAGTCGGTCACGATGATGTGGTAGAACGGACGCTTCTTGGCGCCGCCGCGGGTCAGTCGGATCTTGACCATGGTGATACTTCCTCTATTGCCCAGTCGCCAGGATGGCGCGGTAAGCCGGCGATTATAGCGGCGGGCCCAGGGCATTCCAAGCCCAGCGGGGCATTTGAAGCTGAACGGGGGCCCGGCCGCCGCGTTGCGGCGTCGCACGACCAACGGTCGTGCGCTACCCGTTACCTGCCTGTACGGGTGGCGGAATCGCTGCGACCGTCCGGTGCGGGTGGCGTTGCCGGGAACCACCGCTACGTCTCCGCGGCAGGGCACGACCGTTGGTCGTGCCGCCTCACGCCAACGACTCCCATGGCTGACCGGCAACCGTCGTGATGGCCCGCCGCACCAGGGCCTCCGATCCGCTGAACCCGTGCCCATCGATACTGGCTATCGGCCACACCCCCGCGGCATTGCAGGCAACGGCGGCGTCGAACCCGGCCAGGTCGTCCAACCGCACCGGCGCCAGCTGCGGCGCCCCGCCCCACCCCGCCTGCAGCAGGCGCTCCTGCGTTCCGCGCAATGCCGGGGCCTGCGGCCATACCAGGTCTCCGCCACGCCCGAACGCGATGTTCCAGGTGGTGCCTTCGCTGATCGCACCCTGCGCATCCACGAACAGCGCATCGTCGTACCCGGCCTCAAGCGCCTGCCGGCGATGCGCGAACAACGGGAACGTGCCCACATGCTTCAGATGCGGCAGCTCGCGCTGGTACACCACGCTGCGCACGCGCCGTGGCGTTGCCGGCAGCGTCACCGGCGCCGACACCGCCACCAGCACATCCACCGGCACGGCCTGCAGCGGCTGGCGGAAATCGAATGCCCGGGAAAACACCGTGATCCGCAGCGAGGCATCGGCAACGCCTTCAGCCTGCAGCGCCGCGTGCATCCATGCCTGCACCTGGCTGCCGTCCAGCGTCGCCCCGAACATATCTTCAGTGCCCTGGCGCAAGCGCCGCAGGTGCAGGTCGAGCCCCTGCACCGCACCGCCGCGCACCTGCAGTGAGGTGAAGTGACCGTAGTTGACCAGCGCACCGGCCAGATCGTCGGCGCTGGCGCGGTGGCCGTTGCAGTACACGCTCATCCCAGCAAGCCGCGCGCGTCGGCCCACAGCGCCTGCAGCACCTCGGCCGCCGGCTTGTCGGGCGCCATCCACGCCGCCTGCCCGGCCCACGCCTGCATCGCATCGATGCGGTGTTCGCGGTTGGCCTGCGCCCGCATCGGCGCGGTCAGGCCGCGCTGCACCGGGTACGGGCGTGGCGGCGGCGCGGCCGGGTCGGCGGCGGCACGCACATACGGCGTCGCCAGGCCACGGCCGAGCCGGCCGCTGAAGGCACGGGTGGGCCAGGTATCTTCCGGTTCGGCCGCTGCCAGCGCCTGCGACCACGCCGGATCAATCGCGCATTCGGGCGTGCGGAGGAACGCGGTGCCGATCTGCACCGCGCTGGCACCCAGCATCAGCGCGGCGGCGATGCCGCGACCGTCGGCGATGCCGCCTGCGGCAATCACCGGCACCTGCAGGCGGTCGGCCAGGCGCGGCACCAAGGCGAACAGGCCCACCAACTGGCGCTCGGCAGCCGCCGGATCAAACGCGCCGCGATGGCCACCGGCCTCGAAGCCCTGCGCCACGACCGCATCGGCACCTGCAGCCTCGGCGACCAGCGCTTCGGCCAACGTGGTGGCGCAGGCGAACCAGGCGATGCCGGCGTCTTTCAGGCGCTGCACCTGGGCGGCACTGAAGACGCCCATGATGGTGGAGGCGACCGCAGGTTTGGCGGCAATCAGTGCATCGAACTGCGCATCGAAATCGGCGGGGCCGGCGTCGGCGGCATCTGCCGGCACTTCCGGGCCCCACTGCGCGAGAAACGCCCGGGTGGCGGCTTCGGCGTCAGCATCGCGCGCGGGCGCAGCATCCGGGATCCACACATTGACCTGCGCCGGACCGGTGGACTGGGCGCGGAAGGCCTCCATCCACGCCACGATGTCCTGTGGCTGCGAGAGGACCGCGCCCATCGCGCCCATGCTGCCGTGGTTGGCCAGCACGGCGGAGAGCGTCACCGGGCAGGCGCCGGCCATTGGGGCGAGCAGGATCGGGGACTGCAATGAAAAACGCCGACAGAAACTGTCGGCGCGTTCGAGGATTCGCGGGTCGGTCATGCGGGGCGCACCTTGGGGTCGACCTTTACAGTCTACGCCGGGCGTCCCTTGGACACGCATGGCGTGTCCCTACGCGGGCGGACCAATGACCGGCGCCTTGATCAGCGGAACGGCAGGCCGCCGCGGCCGCCCATGGCGCCCATCATGCCCTTCATGCTGCGCATCATGCCCTTCATGCCGCCGCCGGCCATCTTGCTCATCATCTTTTCCATCTGCTGGTACTGCTTCATCAGCTTGTTGACGTCGGCCGGGGTCAGGCCGGAACCGCGGGCGATGCGAGCGCGGCGCGAGCCGTTGAGCAGGCCCGGATTGCGGCGTTCCTTCTTGGTCATCGAATTGATGATGGCGATCATGCGCGGCACTTCCTTGCCCTGGCTGACCTGCTGCTTGAGGTGCTCCGGAATCTGGCCCAGGCCCGGCAGCTTGTCCATCAGGCCGCCGATGCCGCCCATGTTCTGCATCTGCTCCAGCTGGTCGCGCATGTCGTTCAGGTCGAACTTCTTGCCCTTGGCGACCTTCTCGGCCAGCTTCTGCGCCTTGTCCTTGTCGACCTGCTGCTCCACCTGCTCCACCAGCGACAGCACGTCGCCCATGTCCAGGATGCGGCTGGCGATGCGGTCCGGGTGGAACACGTCCAGGCCGTCGGGCTTTTCGCTGACACCCACGAACTTGATCGGCTTGCCGGTGATGTAGCGCACGCTCAGCGCGGCACCGCCACGGGCGTCACCGTCGGTCTTGGTCAGCACCACGCCGGTCAGCGGCAGCGCTTCGCCGAAGGCCTTGGCGGTGTTGGCCGCGTCCTGGCCGGTCATGGCATCGACCACGAACAGGGTTTCGGCCGGGTTGACCGCCGCGTGCAGGGCCTTGATCTCGGCCATCATCGCGTCGTCGATGGCCAGGCGGCCGGCGGTATCGACCAGCAGCACGTCCACGAACGACTTGCGCGCATCATCGATCGCCGCGCGCACGATGGCTTCCGGCTTCTGGTCGGCGCTGGACGGGAAGAACAGCACGCCGACCTGGTCGGCCAGGGTCTTCAGCTGCTCGATCGCGGCCGGACGGTACACGTCGGCCGACACCACCATCACCTTTTTCTTGCGCTTTTCCTTCAGGTGCTTGGCCAGCTTGCCCACCGTGGTGGTCTTGCCCGCACCCTGCAGGCCGGCCATCAGGATGATCGCCGGCGCCGGCACGTTGAGGTTCAGGTCCGAGGCGGCCGAGCCCATCACGGCGGTCAGCTCGTCGCGCACGATCTTGATCAGTGCCTGGCCCGGAGTCAGCGACTTGAGCACTTCCTGGCCGACCGCGCGCACCTTGATGCGCTCGACCAGCGCCTGCACGACCGGCAGGGCGACGTCGGCTTCCAGCAGCGCGATGCGGACTTCGCGGGTGGCCTCGCGGATGTTTTCCTCGGTGAGGCGACCGCGGCCACGCAGCCGCTCGATGGTGCCGGAGAGGCGCTGGGTGAGGGACTCGAACATGGAGGCAACCTGTTCAGTAACGAAAGACAAAGAGATCGACAGTATAGCGGGGTCCACGTTGCCGGGCAGAGCCCGGCAACGCGACCATCGCTACGGCCCCGCGGTATGCGAAACTGGAACGATGACAATCGTTCTCATCGCCGCCCTGCTGTACCTGGTCGCCACCGCCCTGCTGGTGCGGGCCGTGGTGCGCGATGACGCCACCCGCTCGCCGGGCTGGCTGTGGCCGGCGGTGCCGGCGATGGTCCTGCATGGCAGTTACCACGCGCTGGTAGCCCTGCGCACCAGTGGCGGGCCGGACATGCATTTCTTCGCCGCCTTGTCGCTGGTGGGGCTGGGCATGGCCTGGCTGACCTCGCTGGTGGCCGCGCGGGGCCGCATGGCGGCACTGGGCGTGCTGGTGTTCCCGATGGCCGCCGCGGTGCTGTGCCTGTACCACGGCTACGGCCACGCGCCGAGCCGGCCGCTGGGCTGGCAGCTGGCCACCCATGCCTGGATGGCCCTGCTGGCCTACGCCACGCTGAGCGTGGCCGCGCTGCTGGCGATCATGCTGTGGGTGCAGGAACGCGCCCTGCGCCGGCGCGACTTCCGGCCGTGGCTGCGCGCCCTGCCGCCGCTGGCGGATCTGGAAGCCCTGCTGTTCCGCGTGATCGCGGTGGGCTTCGCGCTGCTCACGCTGACCCTGCTGACCGGCGTGCTGTTCGTGGACGACCTGCTCGCACAGAAGCTGGTGCACAAGACCGTGCTCAGCGTGCTGTCGTGGATCGTGTTCGGCACCCTGCTGATCGGGCGCCGCCGCTATGGCTGGCGCGGCGCCAAGGCGGTGCACTGGACCCTCACCGCCATGGCGCTGCTGCTGCTGGCCTTCTTCGGCAGCCAGTTCGTGATCGAACTGGTGTTCGGGCGCGCGCGCTGATCAACCGCCGCGGCGCGCCCGCTGCTTCGCTTACAGCCCGTAACGCGCGATCACATCCAGGTGCCGCTGTTCGTCCTGGCCGCAGGCTTCGGCCAGGCGCAGCCAGCACATCCGATGCGGCCAGCCGGCGGTGGCTTCAAGCAGGAACCGGTGCAGCGCCAGCGGGGGCGCTTCCTGAGGCTGGGCCAGGGTGAACAGCACCCCCGGCAGCGGCGCGCCGTCGGCCTGGGTGTCGGCAAGCTGGTAGTCGTCCGCGCTGTGGGTCCACAGCTTCCAGCCGCGCTCCTTGACCGCGTCGGAGAACGCCGCCCAGGCCTCCTCGCCTGGGTGCACGCCATCCACCAGCCAGCTCGCCGCATGTCCCCCGCTTTCCAGCAGATGGACTTCGGCATAGGTCGCCATGAAGCGACGGCGTTCTTCTTCATCTTCCGGTGCCGGATGCACCAGTTCGGCGTCGAACACCACCCAGTCGTCCACGCGCTGGCGCCGGTGGGCTGGCGCGTTCTCGACGATGCGCGCGGTGACCGGGCCGGTCCGGCGCGCGTAGTACTCGATCGGGTCGCCACCGTCCATGCAGCGGATGATCACCCAGCCGAAGTTCTCTTCGACCGGGCCTTCGGTGCTCTCCAGTTCCATGCCGATTGCGGCGGCCGACGTCCGCACGGCCGCCCAGTCGCGCGCCGCGCTGGCTGCCGTCATATGGTCCCAGTGGGCGCTGCGCGGTTCCTCCAGGACCTCGGTGAGGTGGCGGTACTGCGCGGCGGCGTCCGGGAAGCGCTGCATGGCCATCAGGGCCATCGCCAGCAGATTGCGCGCGCCGTGCGAACCGGGCGACAGCGCCAGCAGCGCCGAGCAGGCCTGCTCCAGTGCGGCCCAGTCCGACTGCTTCTGCGCGATCTGTGCCTGGCACCACAGCGCGAACACCGGCACATGCGCCTGGTAGTGCTGCACCAGCCGTTCCAGCTCGCCCAGGTCGCCACGCTGTACCAGCAGACGCATCAACGAATACGCCGGCGAGGCATCTTCGTGCGGGTGGCGCTGCACGAACGCCCACAGCAGGGCCAGCGCCTCCTCGTCGGCACCGCAGGCCGCAAGCGCCGACGCCGCCACGTCCAGCAGGGCCGCATCCTCGGGTCGCGCCGCCACGGCCTGCAGCAACCACTGCGCTTCGCGCTCGGGGTCGCGCCCTTCGTTCTTCGCCCCCTCCCCGACCAGCCAGTCCAACAGGGCCTCGGCGGGCACGGGCAGGGCGGCCACCGCGGGGGCGGCCTCGATGCGCGCGGCCATCGCCGCCACGGCATCGCGGGCCCCCAGGTCCTGGCGCAGGCTGTCCAGGTGTTGGCGGGCCAGCGCCAGGTGGCGTTGCGCGGTCCACACCGCGCCACGCTGCAGGGCCATGTCCACGCACAACCCGGCAATCTCGATCACGAAACGGTGCGCGCCCACCTGGGCGTAGTGCGCCAGGGTGGCGCTCATCCGGCGGCCCAGGTCCCAGCCGTTGCGTTCGGGTGCGCTGCGCACCAGCAACGCCGCCGTGTGCGCCCACATGCGCCGGTAATTCGGCGACACCTGATTCCACGGCACCAGGGCGTCCAGCGCCTCTTCATCGCGCCCCAGCTGCGCCAGCGCCCAGGCACGCGACAGCCGACGCGGCACCGTGCAGTTGGCCGGCTCATAGTCGCCCTCGGCCTCCACTTCGGCCTGGCGCGCGTCGATCAAGGCCAGGGCCTCGGCGGCACGGCCGCTGGCCAGCAGGATCTTGATGCGCATTTCCGGGAAGCTGTCGTAAACCTTGCCGCCGTGCGCCAGCACGGTATCGGCCTGCACGTCCAGGTAGTCCAGTGCGCCCTGGGGATTTCCATCATCCAGCAGCGCGTCGGCCTTCTCGCAGCTCAGGCACTGGAAGCAGGACCAGCTCGGGTCGATCCGCCCCAGGGTTTCCTCGCACACCTCGATGCGTTCGGGCACCCAGCCCGGGCCATCGATGTTGCCGTAACACGCCGCCAGGTCCTGGGTCACGCACACCGACTGTGGGCATTCCACCGTGTCGGCGCGGTGCGCACGTTCGAACAATGCCACCGCATCACCCAGCGCCGACTCGCCCTCCAGCCGGTTGCCGACCCGGTTGCGCATCTCCCAGTGGCCCACGAACACGTCCAGCCACGGATTGCCCAGCGTCTTGCCGAGCGCACGCGCTTCGGGCAACAGCGCATCCACGCGATCAATGCGCAGTTCACAGACCTCGTCGGTCAGCCGGGTGAGCAGCTGCGCGCTCTGCGCCTGCCCCGCCTCACCCAGATCGTCCTGCAGTTTTTCCACCCAGTTCCAGATATCCATGCGGTCGTGCCGTCCTGTAATGCGTAAGGAAAATCGAAATGTCAGCGCGGCTGCAGCATCTGCTGCAGGGCCTCGGCGATGTCGCCGAACGCGCGGTTGAGGTCACTGCTGGCCGCGCCGCCGTCCTGCGCACGTCCCTGCGCGCCGACGATCACCTTCAGCGAGCGCAGCAGCCGCGCGGCGGCCTCGGCCTGGGGATTGCCGGCGCGCATGGCCGCCAGCAGCGCCTGCACGGCCGGGTTGTCCAGGTTGAGATACAGGCGCGAGGGTGCACGTGCGACGATGCGGGCAGTGAACTGCCGCGCCAGGCGCAGCGCGGCCATTGAAACGCGCTTGTCGTTCTCGTCGTCTTCGAGGCGGCGCTTCAGCTCGGCCTCGCGATCGGGCACCACCACCACCGGCAGTTCAGCCGGGCTGAAGTGCGCCGGCAGCAGCTGCTCGCCATCGCCCAGGTGGGTCTGCAGCCACGCCAGTTCGGCCTCGGGCAGCGTGTCGGTCTGGAACAGCGCGCGATTGCCCTGCTCGGTGCCCAGCTCCACCAGGCGCATGCCCTTGGCCTGGGTCCAGCGCCGCAGGAACGGCACCACGGCATAGCGGTTGCCATGCGCCACCGGCACGCCCATCGCGCGGAACAGCATTTCCTCGAAGCCGCCGCCACTGTCCAGGATCACGTGGACCGCGCCACGCGACGGCAGTTCGCTGGCGCGGATGTCGCCCTGCGAGCTGGGCACGCGCACGTGCTCGAGCAGCAGCTGGAACAGCCGGTCATCGCAGAGCGAAGCGCCCAGCAGCGCCTCGTTGTGCCGGGCCAGGATGCGCCGCCAGGCTTCGGGCTGCTGACGGGCGATGTCGACCAGCCCATCGATGAGCGCCTCGCCCAGCGCGTGCTGCACCGCGCTGTAGATGTCGTCGCGCTGCAGATCCTCGCGGCTGGCAGTGGGGGTCAGCCGGCTGGATTCGATCACCCCGCCAATGAACCCGGCCCATGGCGGCAGCAGGTCGCGTGCGTCGTCGTCGAGCAGCATCCCGCGCACGAACACCGACAGGTTGCGGTTGTCGCTGGTGCCGTAGGTCGCGCCGTCCTGCACCCACAGCAGCCCCACCGCGTCGCTTCCGCCTTCGGCGCGCAGCGGCATGCAGGCAATCGGCTCGAAGCTGCGTTCGAACTGCGCGGCAAATTCCAGCGCGCGGCGCTGTGCCTGCAGCGGATGCAGCGCGACGCCCGCCTGCGGGCGCCACGGCGGCGGCTCGGGATTGATCGCACGCGCGTCATGGCCGATATGGATGGGTTCGCCCAGCAGCGCGCAATAGCGGCCCAGGATGTCGCGCAGGGTCTGCTCCTGGGCCAGGTGCGTGTAGCTGCCATGCAATTCCAGCACCACCTCGGTACCCACCGCACGCGGAGGCATCGGCGACACCGTGTACTGCTCGGCATTGCTGGACACATAGCAATGGCCCAGCCCGGGTTGCTGGTAGGACGTGGTACGCACGGTGACCCGGCGCGCCAGCACGAATGCGGACAGGAAGCCCAGCCCGAACATGCCGATCAGCCCCTCGTCATCCTCGCCCGCCTGGCGCAGGCCACGGGTATAGCCCACGCCGACGGTGGCCAGGTAGTCGTGGATTTCCTGCTGGGTCAGGCCCGCGCCGGTATCGACGATGCGCACGATGCCGCTCACCGGATCGCCATGCACCTCGATCCGCCCGGCCTCCTGCCAGTCCGCCTGTTCCAGCCGACGTCGCACCAGCGAATCATGCGCGTTCTGCACCAGTTCCCGCAGCGCCACCACCGGGGTGGAATACAGGTGTTTGCCAAGGACCGTCATCAATCCGTTGAGGTCGACACCAGCGCGACGGATCTCGCTGGCGCCCTGCGTGTCCAGGGGAGTCGCGTGCATGTAATCGTTTTCTCTGGCGGGAACGGAAAACTAGCACAGCCCGGCCACGGTTTGCCTGCGCGGCCGCGTGCGCCGGAAATGCCCGATTCAGATCGCGTCGATGGCTTCGGACAACCGTTCCACGGCGATGACTTCCATGCCCTTGACGCTGCCGGTCTTCGGTGCGTTCGCCTTGGGCACGATGGCGCGCTTGAAGCCATGCGTGGCCGCTTCGCGCAGTCTGTCCTCGCCGTTCGGCACCGGCCGGATCTCGCCGGAGAGGCCGACTTCGCCGAACGCGATGGTCTTCTCCGCCAGCGGCCGGTCCTGCAGCGAGGACAGCACCGCCAGCAGCACCGGCAGGTCCACCGCCGTCTCCTGCACGCGGATGCCGCCCACCACGTTCACGAACACGTCCTGGTCGCCGACGAGCACGCCACCGTGCCGGTGCAGAACCGCCAGCAGCATCGCCAGGCGGTTCTGCTCCAGCCCCACCGCCACCCGGCGCGGGTTGGACAAGGGCGAGGCATCCACCAGCGCCTGCACTTCCACCAGCAGCGGGCGGGTGCCTTCCCGGGTGACCATCACGCAGCTGCCCGGCTGGCGGGTGCTGCCGCCGGACAGGAAGATCGCCGAGGGATTGGAGACTTCCTTCAGCCCCTTCTCGCCCATGGCGAACACGCCCAGCTCGTTCACCGCGCCGAAGCGGTTCTTGAACGCGCGCAGCAGGCGGAAGCGGCTGCCGCTCTCGCCCTCGAAGTACAGCACCGCGTCCACCATGTGTTCCAGCACGCGCGGGCCGGCAATGCCGCCTTCCTTGGTGACATGGCCGACCAGGAACACGGCGGTGCCGGTCTCCTTGGCGAAGCGCACCAGCCGCGCCGCGCTCTCGCGCACCTGGCTCACCGAGCCCGGGGCGGCGGTGAGCGACTCGGTCCACAGGGTCTGCACCGAATCGGCCACGATCAGCTTCGGCTTCGCCGCACTGGCGTGCTGCAGGATCGCCTCCACCTGGGTTTCGGCCAGCGCATTGACGTTGTCCAGCGGCAGGTCCAGCCGCACCGCGCGCCCGGCCACCTGCGACAGCGATTCCTCACCGGTGATGTACAGCACCGGCAAGCCGGCCGCCATCTTCGCCACCGCCTGCAGCAGCAGGGTCGATTTGCCGATGCCGGGGTCGCCCCCCACCAGCACCACCGCGCCTTCCACCAGGCCGCCGCCCAGCACCCGGTCGAATTCGCCGATGCCGGTGCTCACGCGCAGGTGTTCGGTCTGCTGCACGTCCTTGAGCGCCATGATCTTCGGCGCATCGACCTTGCCGGCCCAGCCGGAACGGCGCGCGGCCGGCGACTTGGCCGCCGTGGCGCTTTCCAGGGTGATCTCGGTCAGCACGTTCCAGGCGCCGCACTCGGTGCACTGCCCCTGCCACTTGCTGTATTCCGCGCCGCATTCGCTGCACACGTAGGCGGTAAGCCGCTTGGCCATGTCAAATCCAATTCAGTTGCTGCCGGGCAGGATAGCCGAGCCGCGTCGCAGCAACCGAGACGTGCGCCAAACCGCAGCCCGGACGCCGCTCAAGCAATGCCGGGCCCGGCCGATACCGTGGCGGGCTCCCCTGCCTTTCCCTCTTCGTACCTCCAGGCGTTTCCATGACCGGCACCTACAGCCAGAGTCTCGTCGTTTTCTCGCTGCTGGTTGCCATCCTCGCCTCCTACACGGCGCTGGACATGGCCGGCCGGCTGGCCAGCACCGAAGGCCGCGTGGCCCGCTGGTGGCTGGCCGGTGGCGCTGCCGCCATGGGCCTGGGGATCTGGTCCATGCACTTCGTGGGCATGCTGGCCTTCCACCTGCCCATTCTGGTGGGCTACGACCTGGCCATCACCCTGTACTCGCTGGCCGCATCGGTGGGCGCCTCCGCATATGCCCTGTGGCTGGTCTCGCGCGCCGAACTGCCGTGGCCGCGACTGATCGCCGGCGCCGTGCTGATGGGGCTGGGCATCGCCTGCATGCACTACCTGGGCATGGCCGCGATGCGCATGCAGCCCGGCATCGACTATGACCCCGCATGGTTCGCCGCCTCGCTACTGATCGCCATCGTCGCCGCCGGTGCGGCGCTGTGGATCGCCTTCCGGCTGCGCACCGAACAGCGCCGCCCTACCCTGCTGCGTGGGCTGGCCTCGCTGGTGATGGGCCTGGCCATCGTCGGCATGCATTACACCGGCATGGCCGCCGCCCGCTTCCCCGAGGGCAGCATCTGCGGCGCCGCCAATGCGGGTGGCCTGGACAGCAAGTGGCTGGCGGTGCTGGTCATCGTCACCACCCTGGCCACGCTGGGCATCGCGCTGATCGCCTCGCTGTTCGACCGGCAGATGCGTACCCGCACCGGCCTGCTGGCCGAGTCGCTGGCGCAGGCGAATGAAAAACTGCTGCAGGCCGCCCTGCACGACCCGCTGACCCAGCTGCCCAACCGCATGCTGCTGCAGGACCGGATCGAGCAGACCATCGAAAAAGCCAAGCGGCGCAATTTCAGCTTCGCGGTGATGTTCTGCGACCTCGACGGGTTCAAGGCCGTCAACGACGCCTACGGTCACCAGCTCGGCGACAAACTGCTGATCCAGGTCAGCGACCGCGTGCGCGGGCTGCTGCGCGGGCACGACACCTTCGCGCGGCTGGGCGGCGACGAGTTCGTCATCGTGTTCCAGCTTGACGTACCCGAAGATGCGGCGGTGATCGCCGAACGCATCATTGCGGCGGTGGCCGCGCCGTTCGAGATCGACGGCCTGGACCTGCAGGTGACCGCCAGCCTCGGCATTGCGCTGTACCCGGCCGACGCCGGTACCGAACGCGAGCTGATGGCACACGCCGACGCGGCCATGTACCACACCAAGGAGTCCGGCCGGAACGGCTATACCTTCTTCACCGAATCCATGCACGTCAGCGCCAACCGCCAGCTCAAGCTGCTGCAGGAGCTGCGCCACGCCATCCAGCGCGAAGAGCTGGTGCTGCACTACCAGCCCAAGTTCCGCGCCGACGGCGGCGGGGTCATCGGTGCCGAAGCCCTGGTGCGCTGGCAGCATCCGGGATTGGGGCTGCTGGGGCCCGATGCCTTCATTCCCATTGCCGAACGCAGCGGACTGATCCTGCCGCTGGGCGACTGGGTACTGGACAATGCCTGTGCGCAGCTGCGGCAGTGGCATGACGCCGGGCACGCAACGTGGTCGATGGCGGTGAACCTGTCGCCGCTGCAGTTCGCCTCCACCACGCTGCTGGGTACGGTTACGCGCACGCTGGAAAAGCACGGCCTGGCGCCGCATCACCTGACCCTGGAGGTGACCGAAACCACCGCCATGCAGGACGTGGAAGCCAGCCTGCAGATCCTGCACGGACTGACCGCGATGGGGGTCAAGATTTCCATCGACGATTTCGGTACGGGCTATTCCAGCCTGCTGTACCTCAAGCGCATGCCGGCCACCGAGCTGAAGATCGACCGTGCGTTCGTGCGCGACCTGGAAGACAACGCCGAAGATGCGGCGATCGTGTCCTCGATCGTGGCACTGGGGCGCTCGCTGCAGCTGCAGATCGTCGCCGAGGGCGTGGAGACGGCCGGACAGCGCGCGTATCTCAACGAACTGGGCTGCGACCTGCTGCAGGGCTACCACCTGGGCAAGCCGGTAGACGCCGAGGCGTTCCTGCGCAACGCGGCGTAGCCGACGGGTAGCGCCGACGGGTAGAGCCGACTGTTAGTCGGCTGCTCTTCGCGCGCACCTGCCCCCGCATGCTTCATGCATGGCGTTGCCGACTAACAGTCGGCACTACCGTCCGGGGCGGCGTTTCCGTCCGGAGCAACGCGGCGTAACCGACGGGTAGAGCCGACTGTTAGTCGGCTGCTCTTCGCGCGCACCTGCCCCCGCATGCTTCATGCATGGCGTTGCCGACTAACAGTCGGCACTACCGTCCGGGGCGGCGTTTCCGTCCGGAGCAACGCGGCGTAACCGACGGGTAGAGCCGACTGTTAGTCGGCTGCTCTTCGCGCGCACCTGCCCCCGCATGCTTCATGCATGGCGTTGCCGACTAACAGTCGGCACTACCGTCCGGGGCGGCGTTTCCGTCCGGAGCAACGCGGCGTAACCGACTGGTAGAGCCGACGGGTAGAGCCGACTGTTAGTTGTGATCTCTCAGTAGGTTGTTCATCCGGGACATCTTTGGAAAATGGTGGTTACCACACCTGTCCACGCCCAAAGAGCCCGGATGAACAACCATAAAAATGCCCGTTTGACGCCCTATAGTCGAGAA
>Ga0209257_1000202_pt1 | contig 147246 bp, 119 predicted proteins | sample AraplaCvi_mCL_r2_FD_184277 | JGI IMG/M metagenome (GOLD analysis project Ga0209257, IMG submission 184277) | Arabidopsis root microbial communities from North Carolina, USA - plate scrape MF_Cvi_mCL_r2 (SPAdes) (version 2) | ecosystem: Host-associated > Plants > Roots > Endosphere | place... | reverse complement strand
TTTGTTACCGAAAATTCTTGAGGTGTTTTTGGAGTTCGGATAATGTCTAAAAACCCGCAGACTTCTGCGGGTTTCGGCTTGGCTGTGGCTAAGGGATTTGCGCGGAGACGGCTTTTGATGCCGCCATTCGCAGGTTCGAATCCTGCCGCCCCAGCCAGCCGGTGCTGATCCCCGCATATCAATCGGCGATCGCCGAAAACGCATCGACAGATTATGCGAGCTGGCAGATGTCGAGGACGTTCATGTCGTCATAGTCCTGGTTCTCGCCCGCCATGACCCAGATGAACGCGTAGGCGCTGGTGCCGGCGCCCATGTGGATTGACCAGGGCGGGGAGATCACGGCCTGGCCGTCCTCCATGACAATATGGCGGGTCGCGTCGCCCTGACCCATGAAGTGCATCACCCGGCCATTCTCGGGATCGTCGAGGTCGAAGTAGAAATAGATCTCGCTCCGCCGTTCGTGGACGTGCGGCGGCATGGTGTTCCACACGCTTCCCGGCTTGAGGATCGTGAGGCCCATCGCCAGCTGCGCGCTGTCGCACACGCCCGGGATGACGAGCTGGTGGATCGTCCGGTCGTTCGCTTCCTCCAGGCTGCCGCGCTTGAGTATCTTCGCGTCCGCGAGCGGCAGTTTGCGCGTCTCGAAGGCGCGGTGGGCGGGCGACGAGGCGAGATAGAAACGCGCGCCATCGCCCGAGAAGCGGACGTCTTTGGCGCCCATCGTGACGTAGAGGCTGTCCTTTGCGCCGAGCGCAAATGGTTCGCCATCGACGGTGACGGTCCCCGCGGCGCGGCCGACATTGACGATGCCGAGTTCGCGGCGTTCGAGAAACGGGTGGCCGGCTGCCGATGCAGGCTCGGATTGATCGGGCAGGCGGACACTCCCGCTTTCGACCAGCACACCGCCGATCACCAGCCGATCGGCATGGGTGTAGTTGAGCACGCATGCGTTGGGGCGGAACAAATTTTGGATGAGATAGCGATCGCGCAATTCGTCATTGGACACGCCCGCCATCATGTCGGGATGGGTGGCGTAATAGGTTCGATCGAACATGGCTGCTCCGAAGAAGGACCGGGCTGGATCGGCACCGCTCCGCAATCAAAAGGCCACGTGCAGTCGTCAGGGCCGAAGCAATGACGACTGCACGGGCAGGGGAGGTTCTATTTCCCTTTCAGGAATACCGGGGGCGTGTAGGCGCCGTTCGTGGCGACGTCCCACACCTCGATGCGCGCCCATTTGCGGCCGCTGAGGTTGACGCGCTTTTCGATCGTGCGCGCGCCGAAGGGCGCGGCGCCGGTCAGGTCGATGCGGTCGCGATAGACCTTGGTGCCGTCGCCGCTGACAATCTCCGCGAAGGCCGGCGGGAAGGTCCATTCGATCTTCGCCCGCACCACGGCGTTGCGTCCGAAGGCGGCTTCCTCGCCGCTCTTCGCGCCATCGATCGTGAATTCGGGGATCAACACTTCGCCGGTGGTGGTGAAGAAGCGGCCGCCGCGCAGCGCGTCGAGGATGCTCTGCCAGCCATCGGCATAGCGTGGCAACGGTCCGTCGAGCCGCAGGTAGTTGATGTTCATATGCGCATAAAGTTCGCTGTCCTTCGAGATCTGGAACACATCGACCTCGCCGGGGGCGAATTTGCGCTCGGACGGTTTCGCCGCCCAATTGTTCATGTCGTCGAGCGTGTCGAGCACGCGCGTGCCGAGGCGTGGCAGCGAATAATCCGACGGCATATTCTTCCACGCGCCGCCGAGGAAGCGATCGCTCTTGAAGAAGGGCGTGTCCTTATGCTTGTCGGGGAAGCCGTAGCTGCCCTTGATCCGGGGATGCGCGGTCCACATCAGTCCTTTTTCGTCCTGCATCAGTTTCAGGACGTCTTCCTGCGAACCGACATGATAGATTTTGCCGAGCTTTGGATCGGTTTCGACGAAGGGTTGCCCCTCCTTGCGGTCGAGCGTCCAATAGACCGGCTTGGGGAAGAAGCTGATCCAGTGTCCACCGAGCTGGACATTGGGCTCCTCGCCCGGGAGCAGCAGCAATTTGTCATCCGACAGGCGTTCGGTCTCCGCGTGCATCGTCTTGAGCAAGGTCAGCCGGTCGCCCGCGCGATCGAGCGCTTCGCGGCCGAGGTGAAGCTCGGCGAGATGGACAATCTCGACGTTCATCGCCTTGAAGCGTTTGACGAAGTCGGGGGACTCGAGCCCGTCGGGCACGCCGGTCGATTGCTGGAACCGCGCCGTGTTCAGAAAGGCTTCGGTGTGCTCGACATGATAATGGCTGGTGAAGGTGCGATGTCCGTCGAGCGCCTTGAAGCGGTCGCCGCGCGTATAGTCCAAGGCCGCCTTGGTGACGCTGGCCGCATCGCCCGTGTCGGGTAGCAGGAAGACGCCCATGTCCTGCTTCGTGCCCGGCGGCGCGTTGACCCACGGCACATAACGCCGATCGCCCTCGAGCGTCTGGCGCACGCCGAAGCCGGTGCGGCCGGCGAGGTTGCGATAGTCGCTGCCGTACCAGGCCGAATTGTCGTTGTTGGCGTAATCGAGCGGATAGTAGAATTGATGCGGCGGCGGGACGACGCCGAGCGACCCGCCCGCGGTGCCCTCGGCGACGATCATGCGGGCGCGTACCTTGGGCGAGATCGCGGGTTTGCGCGATGCCTCGCCCTCCGCGCGCACCACGGTGTCGGACAGGCCCGTAAAGGCGATCGCGCGCCACGGCAACGCCGCCGATGTCGCGGCGCTGAGCCCGGCATCGAAGGTGTAGGCGGTCGCGGGACGCTCAGTCGACATCACCATCGCCGCACGCACCAGCCGCGAGCCCGGATAGATGGTGAACTCATAGGTGCCCGAGAAGGGCCCGGCCGCCGCGCCGCCGACGATCACCTTCGTATAGCCGCCCTCGGCGCGCACGCTGATGTCGCTCCTCGCGAGCGTCAGTGGGAAGCTTTCGAACGGCCGCGTCCGCGGATTGTCGAAGAAGACCGTCCAGCCCTCTTTGAGATCGCGGGTGCCGACGGTGACGACGCCGGCGGGATCGATCCCGCCGAGCACCGTCTTGCCGGCGACCGAGATGGCCTCGATCAGCGGCTTGCCGGGATCGAGCGACAGGGCGAGCTGCGCGCGCTCACCCTGTGCCGAGGGCCAATCGATCGTCACCGAACCCTGCGTCCGTGCGACGCGCACGTCGCCGGGCAGCGCCTTACCGGGCGCGTTGAGGGCCGTCGCTGGTGCCTGTGCATGCGCCGTGCCGGCGATCGCCAAGCTGGCGGCCGTCAGCGCGGTTGCCATCCCGAGCGCGGTGAAAATCCGTTTCCTGTTCAAACCATCCTCCTTTTTTTCGTCATTCGCGGTGGCGTCTTGCACGTCAGAAGTTGAAACGCACACCGAGCGAGTAGGTCGTGTCATCGTTGCGCACTTCGCGGACGAAATCCTCGCGCGATTCGAAGTTGCGCGTCTTCTGGCCGGTGATATTCGTGCCGGCGAGGCTGACCGTGATATTCGGCGTCACATCGTAATTCAGGCCAAAGTCGAGCCGTCCCGCGGCGCGAATGCCGTTGAGCCCGACGGGGATCGAGACCGGCCGCAGCGAGAGGCCGTTGGTGATGTCGCCGTCGAAATATTTGGAGCGAAAGGTGTAGATCATCCGCGCCGAGATGCCGTATTTCTCGTAAATCAGGCCGATGTTGTAGTTATATTTGGAGACGCCGAGCAGCGGCAGGCCCTCGAGCCGGTCGCCGGGAGTCGTCACCTCGCTGTCGATCACCGTGAAGTTGCCGATCACGCCCGCGCCGTCGAGCCCTTCGGGAAGGAAGTCGAGGAACAGCTGGCCGCCGACTTCGACACCCTTGATCTTGGCGGACCCCAGGTTGCGGGGGGTCGAGATCACATATTGCAGGCCGTCGATCGTCCGGACCTCGGTGCCGTTGATGATGCGATCGGTGATGTCGCGATAGAAGCCGACCACCGAGACATAATTGCTGCGGCCGAAATAATATTCGAGCGACGCGTCAAAGCTGTCGGCCTTTTGCGGCCGGAGGTCGGGGTTGCCGCCCGATCCGGAGTTCTGGATCGTGTTGACGTAAGAGACGACATAGCTGAGGCCGGGATTGAGCTGGCCGAAGCTGGGCCGCGACAGCGTCTTCGAGTAATTGAAACGCGCCTGAAGGCCGTCGCCGAACTGGATGCGCGCGCTGGCATTGGGCAGGAGATCGGTGTCGCTGGTCGAACGCTGGACGAGCACGACCTGCGAGGTGCCCGTCGCCGGATCGGTCACGCGCCCCGAACCCGCAATGTCGCGGTCGGTGCGGGTCAGGCGGGCGCCGACCATGCCGTCGATCGAGATCGCATCGGTCAGCGAGAATTTATATCCCGCCTGCAGGAAGCCGGCATAGCTTTTTTCCTGCGCATCATAATCGCGCGTCGGGTCGAAGGCCGGCGCGTCCGGCGAGACGCCGTAGAGCGTCCTGAGCTGCCGCCTGATCGATTCCTGCGCCAGGTATCGGGGGTCGAGTTGCAGGAAGGATGCACCGCCATTCATCTGCGGCACGCCGGGAGCCTGCGACAATATGTCGGAGGGAAGGCCTGCAGTGGCCAACGGCGTCACGAACGAGCCGCCGGGCGCCGGCGGGCCACCGAGAAACTGCTCGAACCCGGCCTTGCGCTTGGCGACGCGAACGCCGGCCTGAACATAGTCGAGGACCCCGTCGAAGTCGTATTTGGCGTCGCTCATGATCGCCCACAAGGTGCCGCGGCTGCGGTTGATGTCCTGGCTCATGCCGTTGACGAATGTCAGACCTGCCGGGTCATTCATCGGGTTGCCCGGCATCGTCGCCTGCACTTCGTGGTTGACGTCGCGGACCTGAACCAGCTCGGCGATGCGTTTGCCTATATCGACGCGAAAGCTGCTGTTCTTGTTGGTCGAGGATTCATAGGAGATGTCCGTGTTCCAGCTGAGCGCGCCGATCTCCTTGTTGAAGCCGGTGGCGACCACATAGATGTCGGTGCGCGCCTTGTTGGCGACGGTCGCGGTATAATATTCGAGGTTGCGCGCGGTATAGCCGGTGGCGTTGCACAGCTGGCGGATCGTGCCGGTGCCCGTCGGGTTGGTCGGGCTGCGCACATTGCCCGAATAATAGCCGTCGGGTCCGACCGCGAAATCCTCGCAGGTGTCGCCGGCGGTGGCTTCGAACGACGTGCCGGTGAAGGCACGGAACGTTGGGCGTGCCTGATAGACATCGCCGCGATAGCCCGCGAACAGGCCCTCGACATAGATTTTGGTGTCGGTGTCGGGTGCCCATTCGAGTGAGAAATTGCCTTGCGGGCGCTCATATTTGCCGAATTCGATCGCGGCGGCGAAACCGGTGGGCGAATGCAGATTCTGCGGCGAGCCGGCAGGGCCCGCGCTGGTCGCGCGGGTCCAGTCGTTCCACGCGACCGGACGGGCATATTTGTTGCGCTGATAGGATATGCTGGCCATCGCCGCGATCTCGCCTTCACCGGCGTCCCAGCGGTTGGCGACGAGCAGGCTCACCGCCGGATTATAGGTGTTCTTCGATCCGGCCTCCTGCAGATAGGTCGCGCGTGCGCTGCCCGCGATCGTCAGTTCCTTGAAGTCGAGCGCACGGCGCAGACGCATGTTGACGCCGCCCGCGACGCCGCCTTCGAGCCGCTCGGCTGAGTTGGACTTGTAGACATCGACGCCCGCAAGCGCTTCGGCCGGCAGATCCTGGAACGAGAAGCCGCGGCCGACCCCGGTGAAAATCTCGCGCCCGTTGAGCGTGGTGATGATGTCGTCGAGGCCGCGGATACGCGCGCCGACAATCTCGTTGTTGCCGCCGACGACGACCTGCACACCGGGCACGCGCTGGAGCGCCGATGCGGTCGTCATATCGGGAAGCTTGCCGATATCCTCGGCGACGATCGAATCGACGACAGCGGTCGACTCGCGTTTGATCTCGGCAGCGCGGGCGAGGCTCTGGCGGATGCCGGTGACGACGATGTCACCGTCCTGCGCATCACTCGCCCCCGTACTCGCCGCCGTCTGATCGGCGGATGGTTCGGCGGTCGGCGCGGTCTGCGCCTGTGCAATATGTGCGCCGCTGGCGAGCGCGATCAGCGCCACGGAAGCGCGAAGACTGATCTTCATTGTCCCTCTCCCTATAAGACATCATACAAGTTAAGCAGATTGATATTATAATTCTTTTGGACGTAATGCGGTGCCTGAGTTGTCCTTCAGGTCATTGATGTTGGTGTGGTTCAGCCCGTCGGGCTGTGCGAGGACATGAAATCTTGCAGATCGCGGTGCCGCTTGAGGCTGCTGCTCATATGGGCCCGCGCCGCCACCCGAGCAGCGTCGGGATCGCGGTGGATAATGGCGTCAAGGATTGCCTCATGCTCTTCGCTGATCACCGCCTTGTAGCGCGCGCCGACATAGCTCTGCCCCTGACGCAGATAGAGCGAGCGTGGCGGAACCAGGCGGACGCCGAGGAAGTCGATGAGTTTGGCGTAGTAAGTGTTCTTGCTGGCCCGCGCGATGACATTGTGGAACTCGACGTCGGCCTTGACCGAATCCTCGAGTCCGATCGCCGCCTCGCCAAGAATCTTGAGCTGTTGGCGCATGCTCATCACGTCGACCTCGTTGCGGCGTTCGGCCGCCAGCGCGGCCATTTCGGTTTCGACGCTGAGCCGCAGTTCGAGGAGCTCGATCACATCGCTGAGATTCTCGACCTCTTCGCGGGTGATCTGGAAGGCCTGATAACGTGCGGTCTCGCTGACGAAGAGCCCCTTGCCTTGGCGGGCCTCGACCAGTCCGGCGGCGGCGAGGCGGGCGATCGCTTCGCGGATAACCGTCCGGCTCACGCCCAGCACGTCGACGAATTCGGCTTCGGTCGGAAGCTGCGATCCGGGCCAGTGGGTGCCGGAGAGGATGCTGGCGCGGATATGTTCGCACGCAGCATCGACCAGCGACGGCCGCCGCTTGCGAAGCGCCACCCGTTCGTCGTGCACAGCGTCGGTTCCGCCCTGCCTCACGCGCCATCTCCCCGTCGTCAGCGCTTGATGCGCCATACCCGAATCACTTTATCAATTATCAGTCATATGACAACTTAAATAATTTCATTTCATTTTAAAATGATGTTCGGTCGGGCCGCTGACCGATACTTGTCGCCGCGCGGGGCGGGCCGATGTCCTTGTTTTTGGTGGAGTTTTACGGGAAGCTTTCATTCTGGTCGCACTTATATTATAAATGAAAGCTGTAACATAAGGGAGGGATGCATGCGTTTTCGGGGTTCGGCGAACCATCCTGCGCGCCGTTTTGGGAGGGCGTTCGTGTGGAGCGTTGCGATTGCGGCGATGGCCGGTGCCCTATTGCCTGCAGCCGCCGCTGAAGAAGCAGGCGTTGCCACCTTCTCCAATCCGTTGCTTCCTTCCGGGCCTGATCCGTGGATCCTGCAGGTCGGCGGAACTTATTATTACACCCACACGCTCGGCGACCGCATTGCGCTCTGGCGCACGGACAATGTCGCAAGGCTGGGTGAGGTCGCGCCATTGACGGTCTGGACGCCGCCGAAGGAGGGGGCGAACGCGCATTCGATATGGGCGCCCGAACTGCACCGCATCGATGGCAAATGGTTCCTCTATTATTCCGCGACCCGCAGCGGTTTTACCGACGACGATCATCGCGCGATCTTTGTCCTGGAAAATGCGGGACCCGATCCGATGCAGGGGAAATGGATCGACCGCGGGCGCGTCAACACGGCGCATGCCGGGATCGACGGCACGATTTTCGATCACGGCGGCAAACGCTATTTCGCCTATTCCCCCTACATCGGGCCGGACAGCGCCATCGCGATCGCCGAGATGGAAAATCCCTGGACCTTGAAAGGGCGCGAGGCGGTGATCGCGCGGCCCGACCATCTCTGGGAAAGGCAGGGCGGGCGGCAGATCGTCGAGGGGCCCGAATTCCTGCCCGGACCGAAGGGCGACCTGTTCCTGACCTATTCGGCCAGCGCCTGCTGGTCGGACGATTATTCGCTGGGGCTGCTCAGCGCGCCGCCGGGCGCCGATCCGCTTGATGCCGCGGCGTGGAGCAAGTCGCCGCAGCCCGTCTTCAAAAGCGCCAATGGTGTCTATGCGACCGGCCACAACGGTTTTTTCCGGTCGCCCGATGGGCGCGAAAGCTGGATCATCTATCATGCCAATCCCGCCGCCGGCATGGGGTGCACGGCGAAACGCGCGCCGCATATCCAGCGTTTCGGGTGGACCGCCGAAGGCTGGCCCGATTTCGGTGGGCCAGCGTCCACCGGAACAAGGCTTCCGGTGCCTTCGGACGGTCGCGCGCGTTAGGCGCGCGGACTGCCTTACCGCAGAAGATGGTGGGCGGTCGCAAAGGCCAGAAGCAGATCGGGCCAGCGCGACGCGGGGCTCGCGGCGGGCAGGTTCGGCCCAAAGCCATGTCCGCCGGTTTCGAACAGGTGCATCGACGCGCTACGCCCCTGCGCGAGCATCGCCCGATAGGCGAGGATGCTGTTTTCGACTGGCACGACGTCGTCATCGCCTGCGGCGGCGAGAAACATCGGTGGGGTATCCCGGGTGACGCGGCGATCGACTGAATATCGGTCGACAAGCGACGAATTGGCGTCCGCGCCGATCAGCGCCGCACGCGAACCGGGATGCGTGATGTCCGCCTGCATCGAGATGACGGGATAGAGCAAAGCCGCGAGATCGGGCCGCGCCGATTGGCGGTCGGCCGTGTCGACGGGGGAGTAGACGTCTTCGCCGAAACGCGTTGCGAGCGATCCTGCGAGGTGGCCGCCCGCAGACGAACCGAGGAGCATGATGCGGTCGGGCGCAATGCGATAATCGTCGGCGCGGGTGCGGATCAGCCGCAGCGCCCGCTGTGCATCCTGCAAGGGAACGTCCGAATGCCGGACCCAGCCTTCGCCGGGCAGGCGATAGACGAGGATGAAGGCGGTGATGCCGCGGGCCGTCCAATAGTCGGCCTCGCGCATGCCGTCGTTGTCGACATATTCGACCCCATAGCCGCCGCCGGGCATCAGCAATATCGCTGTGCCATTCGGTCTGGCGGGACGGCAGACGATCATCGCGGGATCGCGGATCCCGGTCACGACGCGGTTGAGGAAGGTCGGGGTGCCGCGGTCTTCGATCTTGAACGGCGGCAGGCGTGAGGCCGTGCCCGGCGCCGCCCCGGGCCAGAGCCGGACAAGTTCGCGGCCCGGCCAGATTTTCGCAACGCCGGGCGGCGCGGAACTGGCGGCGAGCGCGCGGGGCGCTCTCATCGCCAGCGCCGCGCCGCTGGCCAAGCGCAAGAGGGCTCGCCGGTCGAGCGCTTCGCTATCGGTCCGCATCACGAATCTCCTGCCGGTTCCCGCTCAAAATTCAAACGGCGGGGCGCTGCGGCGCGTGCCGATATCATAGGCTTGTTCGACGAGTTCGAGCGGAGCGGTGTCGGCCTCGATTTCCGCCGCTTCGACCAACGCGCGAAAGCGGTCATAGAGGCGCGGGTATTCGCAATTTTCGCCGCTATGCGGCGCGGCGTCCGGCAGCTCGACCGTCGCGCCGCCGTCGCGCAGGATCAATCTCCCGGCTTCGGTCGCAATTTCGATGTCCCAGCGTGGCGCGCCACCGAAGAGGAAATCGAGCTCGGCTTCGATCGCATAGCCTTCGGCGCTGCGCAGTGTGCAGGCGGCAGCGATTGCCGCCGACCGGTTGCCCGGAATGTCGAGGGTCGCGGCCTCGACCTCGAAGTCTGCGGGCAGGATGCGCGTCAGAATCGAGAGCGCGTTGATCGCCGGATCGAAGACGCCCATGCCCGCGCGCTCAAGAATCCACTCCTGCCCGGGATGCCACTGGCGGATATCTTCCTTCCAGATGATCCGACCGCCGGTGACGGTACGATCCGACAGCCAGTTGCGCGCCGTGTCGACTGCGGCGGCTTCGCGCGAGTGCCAGGACGCGAACAAAGTGACGCCCTTTGCCGCCGCGTAGCGCTCGAGCGCATGCACTTCGTCGGCGGTCACGCCGGGCGGCTTTTCGAGCATGACGTGCAGGCCGGCATCGATTGCGCGGCGCGCGATATCGGCGCGTCCTTCGGGAGGCGTACACAGCGACACCGCGTCGAGTGGGAGGCCGGCATCGAGCAACTCGTCGATGTTGCGATAGCCGGGCACGCCGTCGACCGAATCGTTGCGGCTTGCGGTCGCGGCGAGCCGGAAACGCGGATCGGCGGCAATTGCGGGCAGGTGCTGATCGCGCGCGATCTTGCCGATGCCGACCAATGCGAGGCGGATTTCCGCGCCTTTGCGCGCTCCCGAAAAATCTTTCCTCTCGTTCATCACGTCCTCTTTATTTATAATATATATCCGCTTATACAAGATCGAGGCTTATGAAAAGGGTCGATGCAGGCCCGAACAGGGGAGAGATCATGTCGCTACGCAGACTGTCGATGGCCTGCTTCGCGCTCGCCGCGCTGATTTCGCCCGCACTGGCGCAGGATAATACGCAGCCGTCCTCGGCGCCCGACACCTATGTCCATCCCGACAAAGCCTATCTGTTCGCGCATATGAAGACCGGCCATTACGGCATCCTCTATTATTCGGTCAGCCGCGACGGCCTCTATTGGACCGAGCTGAACAGCGGAAAGCCGGTGTCGAAGGACTATCACGGTCACGCTTCGATCGCACAGGGTCCGGACGGGCGCTATTATCTGGTCGGCAACAAGAGCGACGAGGATCCGCTGATCCGCTTCTGGGTGTCGGACGATCTTGTGAACTGGACGCCCTATGGCAACTATCAGCCCGATCTGCAGTCGGCGGTTGGGCTCGCCAACCCGCTGCAGCGCATCGGCGCCCCCAAACTCTATTTCGACAAGCCGTCGAAGCGTTTCCTGTTGAGCTGGCACACGCCAACGGTGCCGGGGTCGGCTAGCGACCCCGAGCGTTATTGGGAAAGCCAGCGCACGCTTTACGTCCTGTCGCCCGATCTCAAAAGCTTTGCCGGGCCGCCGCGGCGCCTGTTCGAATGGGAGATGGCGACGATCGACACCGTCATCCAGCCGAACCCCGAGGGCGGCTATTGCGCGATCCTCAAGGATGAGCGTTACCCCTCCTATGCCTGGACGACGGGCAAGACCGTCCGCATCACCTGCGCAAAGGAGCTGACCGGACCTTATCCGACGCCCGGACCGTCGCTCAGCCCCAATTTCCGCGAGGCGCCAACGATCGTTCGCGCGCCGAACGGGGCGGACTGGCTGCTTTATTATGAGCAATATGCCGGCACCAGCTATGGGCTGTCGAAGGCGCCGCGGCTGGAGGGTCCGTGGTTCCAGATGTCGGGGAACAGCGGCGTGACCGAATGGAACCGCTACGCAGTGCCCGCGGGCGCGCGGCACGGATCGATGATAGAGATCAGCAAGGCGCAGTATGACCGGCTGGTCGCGGCCTTCAAATGATATTGAGCGAAGTCAGGAATTAATGTGGCGGACGACAAGCAAGACGGCGGATCGAAGCGGCCGGCACTGAGGTCGCGGTCGTGGTTCGACAACCCCGACAATCCCGACATGACCGCGCTCTATGTCGAGCGCTACCTGAACTATGGCCTGTCGCTTGAGGAGTTGCAGTCGAACCGCCCGATCATCGGGATCGCGCAGACGGGCAGCGACCTCGTGCCGTGCAATCGCCACCACATCGTCCTTGCCGACCGGGTGAAGCAGGGGATCCGCGACGCGGGCGGCATCCCGATCGAATTTCCGGTGCACCCCATTCAGGAAACCGGCAAGCGCCCGACCGCGGGGCTCGACCGCAATCTCGCCTATCTCGGCCTTGTCGAGACGCTCTATGGCTATCCGCTCGACGGCGTCGTGCTCACCATCGGTTGCGACAAGACGACCCCGGCGTGCCTGATGGCCGCGGCGACGGTGAACATTCCCGCCGTCGCACTTTCGGTCGGGCCGATGATCAACGGCTGGTACAAGGGGCAGCGCACCGGGTCGGGGACGATCGTTTGGAAAGCGCGCGAAATGCTCGCGGCGGGCGAGATCGATTATAAGGGCTTTGTCGAACTTGTCGCCTCCTCGGCGCCGTCGACGGGCTATTGCAATACGATGGGCACCGCGACGACGATGAACAGCCTGGCCGAGGCGCTCGGCATGGCGTTGCCGGGATCGGCGGCGATCCCCGCGCCCTATCGCGACCGCCAGGAATGCGCGTGGCAGACCGGCCGCACGATTGTCGAGATGGTCCATGCCGATCGCAAACCCTCCGATATCCTGACCCGCGCCGCATTCCTCAATGCGATCAAGGTCAATGCCGCGCTTGGCGGGTCGACGAATGCGCCGATCCATCTCAACGCGATCGCGCGGCACGCCGGGGTCGAGCTGACGATGGATGACTGGCAGCGCGAAGGCGAGGGCGTTCCGCTGCTCGTCAATTTGCAGCCCGCGGGCGAATATCTGGGCGAGGATTTCTATCGCGCCGGCGGCGTTCCGGCGGTGATCGGCGAACTGCTGCGTCAGGGGCTGCTCGACGGGACGGTGCTGACCGCCAACGGCCGCACGCTTGCCGAGAATTGCGGTGAAGCCGTGACGCAGGACGCGGCGGTGATCCGGCCCTTTGCATCGCCGCTTCGCGAGGATGCAGGGCTCATGGTGCTCAGCGGCAATCTGTTCGATTCGGCGGTGATGAAGGCGAGTGTGATCTCCGACGCTTTCCGCGCGCGCTATCTGTCGGACCCCGATCGGCCGAATGTCTTTGAAGGCCGCGCGATCGTCTTCGACGGTCCCGAAGATTATCATACGCGCATCGACGATCCGGCGCTCGGTATTGACGAGGACTGCATCTTGGTCATCCGCGGCACCGGGCCGATCGGCTATCCGGGCGGCGCCGAGGTGGTGAACATGCAGCCCCCCGTCGCGCTCATAAAGCGCGGGATCCATACCTTGCCGTGCATCGGCGACGGGCGGCAGTCGGGCACGTCGGGCAGTCCCTCGATCCTGAACGCATCTCCTGAGGCGGCCGCCGGCGGCGGGCTGGCGCTGCTGGCAATGGGCGACATCATTCGGGTCGACCTGGTACGCCGGACCGCCGACATGCTGGTCGACGACGCCGAGCTTGCCGCGCGGCGGAGCCGGCTCGAGCAGGCGGGCGGCTATGCCTATCCGACTTCGCAGACGCCGTGGCAGGAGATCCAGCGCCAACTCGTCGGCCAGTTCGATGGCGGTGCCACCCTGGAGGCCGCGACCAAATATCAGCGCCTCGCCCAAAATGCCGGCCTGCCGAGGGACAGCCATTGAGCGCTGTCGTGACCGCCGCATCGCGCCGACGCGTTGCGATCCAGCGGCCGCTCTCGTGTCCGCGTTCGTCGCACGCCAATTCGCAAATCAATTATCATATTAAACCGCTTTACTCAAAAAAGGGTGAGTGATAGGTCATGAACAGGGAGAGATCATCATGAAGGCGAAGCTTGCGGCATCGCTCGCAATCGGAGCGGCTGGCTGGGCGCTGGCCCTTGCCCCCGCGGGCGCGGCGGAAACCCAGCGAAAGCCTTTCGGCGCCCTTCCCGATGGGCGACAGGTTGAAGCGGTGACGCTGACCAACGGCAAGGGCGTCTCGGCGACGATCATCAACTGGGGCGCTGCGATCCAATCGCTGATGATGCCCGACAAAAAGGGCGAGGTCGCCGACGTCCAGCTTGGCTACCCCACCATCGACGGCTACCTCGCCAAATCCGAATATTTCGGCGCGACCGTCGGGCGTTTCGCCAATCGTATCGCGAAGGGCAAATTCCGCCTCGACGGCAAGGATTATCAAACGCCGGTCAACAATATCGGCAATTCGCTGCACGGCGGCACCGCCGGTTTCGACAAGGTCTTGTGGGAGGTCGTCGAGGTAAAAAAGGGCGACACGGCTTCCGTCACGCTGCGTTATGTAAGTCCCGACGGCGATCAGGGCTATCCGGGCAAGCTTACGGTGTTGGCGACCTATTCGCTTAACGAGAAGAGCGAACTCGGCATCGAATATCGCGCGACGACCGACAGGCCGACGATCGTCAACATCACGAACCACGGCTATTGGAATCTCGCCGGCGAGGGATCGAGGCAGGGGGCGATGGGGCATGTGCTGACCATTCCCGCCAAAGAGTATACGCCGGTCGACGAAACGTTGATCCCGACCGGCGTATTCCAGCCGGTCGCGGGAACGGTGTTCGATTTCAACACGCCGCATGCCGTCGGCGAACGCGTCCGCGACGCCAGCGATCCTCAGATCGTGACCGGCAAGGGCTATGACCATAATTTCGTGGTCGCGAGGACCGTTTCGAAAACGCTGCGCCAGCTCGCGCGGGTCGAAGAGCCCGTGTCGGGCCGCGGTTTCGAGCTCTGGTCGAACCAGCCCGGAGTGCAATTTTACTCGGGCAATTTCCTCGACGGCACCGTCGTCGGCAAGGCGGGCAGGCTCTATCGCCAAGGCGATGCGATCGTGCTCGAGCCGCAGATTTTCCCGGACACGCCGAACCAGCCGACGCTCGGATCGGCGCGGCTCGCGCCGGGTCAGGCCTATGTGAACAAGATGGTTTACCGTCTCTTTTTCGGAGAGTGAGATGCTTCGTACGCTAATGGCGCTGGTCTGCGCCGCACTGTTCCTGATATCCCCCGCGCATGCTGCCGAACGCTGGACGAAGGCGCAGGCGCATAGCTGGTACGACGCACAGCCGTGGCTCGTCGGGGCCAATTACAACCCCGCGACCGCGATCAACCAGTTCGAGATGTGGCAGGCGGAGACCTTCGATCCCGCGACGATCGACAAGGAACTCGGCTGGGCATCGGCGATGGGCATGAACACCATGCGCGTCTATCTGCACAATCTGCTCTGGGAGAATGATCCCGAGGGGCTGAAAAAGCGGATGGACCAGTTCCTCGCTATCGCGGCAAAGCACAAGATCAAGCCGATGTTCGTGCTGTTCGACAGCTGCTGGGACCCGGATCCGGTTGCGGGCCCGCAGCATCCGCCGATCCCCGGCGTTCACAACAGCGGCTGGATGCAGGCGCCCGGCGCCGCGCGGCTGGCCGACAAGTCGCAGCATGGCAAGCTGGAATCATATGTGAAGGATATCGTCGGCCATTTCGCGAACGACGATCGCGTCCTCGCCTGGGACGTCTGGAACGAGCCGAACAATGAGGGCGGCGGCAATTATAAACCGACGCCGAACAAGAAGGCGATGGTTGCGGGCTTGCTGGGCCAGGTCTTCGACTGGGCGCGGAGCGCGAAGCCCAAACAGCCGCTGACCAGCGGGCTTTGGATCGGCGACGATTGGTCGAACCCCAAAAAGCTCGACGCGGTCGAGACGATCCAGCTCGCGCAGTCGGACGTCATTTCCTTCCACGACTATAATTGGCCCGAAACCTTCGAAGGCCGCGTCAAGCAGCTCCAGGGCTATGGCCGGCCGCTGCTGTGCACCGAATATATGGCGCGCGGCAATGGATCGACCTTCGACGGCGTGCTGCCGCTCGGCAAGAAATATGGCGTCGCGATGATCAATTGGGGCTTCGTCGACGGCAAGTCGCAGACGCGGCTGCCGTGGGATAGCTGGAAAAAGCCTTACACCGGCGACGAGCCGACGATCTGGTTCCACGAGGTTCTGCGCAGCGACGGCACGCCCTATCGCAAGGCGGAAGTCGAGCTGATCAAGCGCCTGACCGCCGCGCCGAAGGGCGTCGTGCCAACGCCATAACGTCCTTACAAACTTCCATTTTTTTGCCCAAATAATTTGTATTACAAATACGACATTTAAACAAGATCGGGTGAAGGATCACCCGGCAACTCTATGGGGAGATGACCGATGAAGACCAGATTGTTCATGTTTACGGGTGCGTCGATGGCAGCCTTGCTCGCATCGACGGCCGCCATGGCGCAGGCGTCCGACGAGCAGGTGGAAACCGGCAGCGTGGCCAGCGAAGGCACCGCCCCGTCCGATAGCGATATCGTCGTGACCGGCCAGCGCGCCAGCTTGCAGGCCGCGCGCAATATCAAGCGCAATTCGGATCAGGTGGTCGAGGTCATCGTTGCCGACGACATCGGCAAATTCCCCGACTCGACGGTCGCCGCGGCGCTGCAGCGCGTGCCGGGCATCCAGACCGTCAACGGCTTCAACAACGAGATCGTCAGCCCGCTGGTGCGCGGCATCGGCGACATATTGACGACGCTCGACGGGCGCGAGATCTTCACCGGCGTCGGCCGCGGTTTCGCCTTTCAGGATCTGCCGGCCGAGGCGCTGGCGGGCGCCGAAGTCTATAAATCCAACTCGGCCAATCTGCTCGAAGGCGGGGTTGCCGGCGTGATCAACCTCAAGCTGCAGAAACCGTTCAATTTCAAGGAAGGCGTCAGCGTCGCGCTCAACGCGCGCGGCAGCTATGGCAAGGAAGTCGACAAGTTCAGCTATACGGTGGGGGGTCTGATCAGCGGCCGCTGGAACGTCGGCGACGGCGAGTTTGGCGCGCTCCTCAACATTTCCTACTCGGACCAGAATTTCAACCGGCCGATCTCGTTCAACTGCGACCCGCGCTCGGGCTCCAACGGCCCTCCGGGTGCAGCGGGGATCGTGCTGCCGACCTGCGTCGGCGGGCTGACCGATACCGGCGGCTATCGCCGCCCGCAGGCGAACCTCGCGCTCCAGTGGAAACCGACCCCCGAACTCGAGCTCTATGTCGACGGCCTCTACAGCGGCTATCGCTCGCGCTTCGCCACCAATTTCATTTTCTCCGACATTTTCGCGGCGCAAAGCATCACCAATGCGGTGGCGGGCAGCGAATGCTTCACGGCGCAGGTCGACGGCGGCGGCTTTCCGACCAATAATGGCGGGACCACCCAGAATCTGTGCCTTGGCGAAAGCGCGACCTTCAACAATGTCCCCGGCCTCACCAGCACGCAGGCCAAGCGTGACAAGACCGACCAGTGGCTGATCGCGGGCGGGATGCGGTACGACAACGACCGCATCCATTTCGAAACCGATCTTTCCTATTTCGACACGACGTTCAAGGCGCGCAACATTATCGTCGATATTGGCAAGACAATCCCCGCAGTGAATGTCACCATCAACGACAATGGACACGGCACGACCGTGATGACGGGCGACCCGCTCAGCGATGCCAATGATTTCCGCTTCGCGAACAGCTTGTTCCAGGACATCAACACCTCGAAAAGCTCGCTGAAGGCGTGGCGGACCGACTTCAGCTATGACGTCGAAAGCTTCATTGACCAGATTCAGGTCGGCTTCCGCTATGCCGACCGCAAGGCGTCGTTCGAAGGCTTTGCCGGTGGCCCCGCCGCGCCCGGCGGCAACCGCGTCACCTTGGTCAATTCGGTTGGCCTGCCGTCGGATTTCCTGATCCTGTCGCCGGCGTCGATCCCCTTCATCAATAACGGCGCGAACTGGTACACCCCCGATCCGGATTTCCTGCGCGAAAACACCGACCTGCTGCGCCAGCTCTATGGCGCGCCATCGGGTGACCCCGCGCCCGATCCGTCGCGCAGCTACCGCGCGAACGAAAAGACGATGTCGGGCTATGCGCAGATCAAATATGCCGCGGACCTTGGCGGCGACGCGCTGATCGACGGCCTCGTCGGGGTGCGCTGGGTGACTAACGACCGCGACCTGCAAGGGACAGGCCGGGTCAGCGGCGTGCTGACTCCGGTACGGCGGTCGACCAGCGAAACCGATTTCCTGCCCAACGCGAGCATCCGGCTGAAGCTTTCCCCCGAGTTGCAGCTTCGCGCGAGCTATGCGCGCACGCTGTCGCGCCCGACGTTCGGCGACCTCAATCCGGGCCTCTTCTACGAGGTGCCGAACAACGCCAACATTCGCCCGAACGGCAGCGGCGGCAACCCCGACCTCAGGTCGCAGAAATCGGACGCGTGGGATGCCACGGCCGAATATTATTTCGGCCCGTCGAGCTATGTGTCGGCCGCGGTCTATTATCGCGAGATCAAGGACCGCGTCGCGATCGGCGTCGAGCCAGAAGTCATCGACGGGATCACCTATAATATCTCGCGTCCGCGCAATCTGGGCGGGGCGCAGCTCAAGGGTGTCGAGGTCAGCGGACAGGTCTTCTTCGATTTCCTGCCCGAAGGGCTCGACGGGCTCGGCATGTTCGGAAACTTCACGATCGCCGACAGCAAGATAAAGACCCCGACCGATCCGCTCGTCGGCGAACCGCTGCTCGGCGTGTCGAAATATAGCTATAATATAGGCGGCTTGTACGAGAAATACGGCATCACCGCGCGCGTCGTCTACACATGGCGCGGCAAGTTCAACGAGGGCCTGTTCGGCGGTGGCTTGCTGGTGCCGGGCGACGGCGCGAAGTTCAACCGCGTCAAGGCGAACGGCCGGCTCGATTTCTCGGTCAGCTATGACATCAACGAAAATCTGGCGGTCAGCGTCGACGGCGTGAACGTGCTGCGAAGCAAATATCACAGCTATTTCCACACGCCGGGCTTCCCGCACGATATCCGGGTCGACGACAGCTTCTATGGAGCGAGCCTGCGCGCACGCTTCTGATATGATATCCTCGTGCCTTTGGTGGGCGTGGGCGGCCGCGGCAGCGATGATGCTGCCCGGTCCGGCCACGCCCGCCGACTCTTCCGAGACGGAATCGATTGTCGGGGCCGATCCGCATGCGGTGGTGATCGGCGACGAACTCTGGGTCTATCCGACGGGCGGGGACGGCGGAGACCGGCTGTCGGCTTGGACGACGCGCGATTTGCGGCACTGGCACTTTCGCGGCGTCATCCTGCGCCGTGACGCGATCGGCTGGATCGACGATGACGGCGCGCCGCGCCACCATCTTTGGGCACCCGCGCTGTTCTCCGCGAACGGCCGCTATTATCTCTTCTATTCGGTCGGTCCGCAGAACCCCACGCCCAGCCGTATCGGCGTCGCGGTCGCCGATCGGCTGCAGGGCCCGTTCACGGACTCGGGACGCCCGCTGCTCACCGGGGGCGAGGGGTTCGAGGCCATCGACCCGATGGTCTTTCGCGATCCCGCGAACGGCCATGTCTACCTCTATGCCGGTGGCAGCGCCGGATCGCGCCTTCGGATCTATCGGCTGGCGGACGACCTGCTGTCGATCGTCGGCGAGGTCGCCACCGAACAGCCGCCGCATTTCACCGAGGGGGCGTTCATGCACGAACGTGGCGGCGTCTATTATCTTTCATACAGCCACGGCGCCTGGAACAGCGCGGGCTATTCGGTTCATTATGCGACCGGCCCTTCGCCCGTCGGCCCCTGGCGCTATCGCGGGGTGCTGCTGCAGGCCGATGCGGCGCATCAGGGGCCGGGACATCACAGCTTCGTTCGCGCGCCCGTCAGCGGCGACTGGCTAATCGTCTATCACCGCTGGCCGACGCAGGGCAAAAGCGTACCGTTACAGGGCGAACGTCATATCGCCGTCGAACGCGTGGGCTACGCGCCCGACGGGGCGATCCTGCCGATCACGATGACCGACTAGGTTTCGCTCGTTTCGATGAGGTCGAGGACGTCGCCGATGATTTTCTTCATCGCCTTGCGTGCGCGGTCGGGGTTGCGGCGCGCAATCGCGTCGCTGACCGCGGCGTGATCGGGAACGCTCGCCGACCGGCCCTTGATCCGGTTCGTGAAGCGGATCGAACTGCGCAGCGCGGTCGTCACCACGTCGCGGAACTGGACGAAGAACGGGTTGCCCGACGCGCGCAGGATCGCGACATGAAAGGCGATGTCGGCGTCGAGCGGATCGTCGAACCCGCGCTCCGCTGCTTCCATGCGCTTCAGGCCGGCGAAGATCGGTTCGAGATCGGAGTTGCTCGCATTGGCGGCGGCGAGCGCCGCGGCCTCGGGCTCGATCGCGACGCGCAATTGATTGAACTGGCGCAGCAGGTCGACCGAGAATTTGCGCTCAAGAAGCCAGCGCAGCACGTCGGTATCGAACAGGTTCCACGTCGTCGGGGGCTGGACGATCGTCCCCTGGCGCGGCCGCGCGCTAAGCAGGCCCTTGGCGGTCAGCATCTTCACCGCCTCGCGCGTCACCTGCCGGCTGACGCCATGCTGCTTGGCCAGTTCAGCCTCGGTGGGGAAGGGCTTGTCCTCATAAGCGCCGATGACGATCGCGCGGCCCAGCGCGTCGAGCAGGCCATAGGTCAGGTTGCGCCCCAATTGGGTTCGCAGTTCTGCCGGATCACCTGGTTGCACGCTTTCCCCTCTCTTGCTCTCCGCGCCGGATCGCGCTTCGCAGCATCCCGTCAGGCGCAGTTCGCTCGCGCTTCGTATCGCTCGCAGCTAGGCTCTAGACAAGAGGCATAGACCATATAAATAGAAAGTCCTATAAATCGTATAAATAAACGATCGCGCGTTTTTCGGCGCGGCGTTTGCGGGGATACCGCGGGAAAGGGGATGCCGAAGATGACGCTGACGACTCTCGATGTGATAGTGATCGTCGCATATGCGATCGGGATTTTCGGGTTGGCGCAGTGGGTCAGCCGCGAAAAGGGCGGCAAGGCGAAGGACAGCACCGACTATTTCCTCGCGTCGAAGAACCTGCCCTGGTGGGCGATCGGTGCGTCGCTGATCGCCGCCAATATTTCGGCGGAACAGATCGTCGGCATGTCGGGCTCCGGCTATGCGATCGGCCTCGCGATCGCGTCCTATGAATGGATGGCAGCGCTCACCTTGCTGATCGTTGGCAAATTTTTCCTGCCGATCTTCATCCGCAACGAGATTTTCACGATGCCGCAGTTCCTGGAGCAGCGGTACGGCACCAATATCCGCACCTTGATGGCGATCTTCTGGCTCGCGCTTTATGTCTTCGTGAACCTCACCTCGATCGTCTGGCTTGGCTCGATCGCGGTCAACAAGGTGGCGGGGGTCGATCAGGATGTCGCGCTGTTTGCGCTGGGCGGCTTTGCGCTGCTCTATCAGCTCTATGGCGGGCTGAAGGCGGTCGCGCTCACCGATATCGTCCAGGTTACGTTGCTCGTTCTGGGCGGGCTGCTGATTTCGGGGATCACGCTCAGCGAAATTGGCGGCGACGCGGGCATCATAGGGGGCTTCAGCCGCCTGACCAGCGAATTGCCGGGGCATTTCGACATGATCCTGACCGCCGACAATCCCTTCTATAAGGATCTGCCGGGCATCTCGGTGCTGATCGGCGGCATGTGGATCGCGAACCTGTCCTATTGGGGGTTCAACCAATATATCATCCAGCGCGCGCTGGCCGCGAAGAATCTGGCCGAAGCGCAGAAGGGCATCGTGTTCGCGGCCTTCCTCAAGCTGCTGATGCCGGTGATCGTCGTGCTGCCGGGGATTGCCGCGGTGATGCTCGCCCCCGACCTCGCGAAACCCGACGAGGCCTATCCGACGATGATGCGGCTGTTGCCGGCGGGCATATTGGGCCTCGTCTTTGCCGCACTGATGGCCGCAGTGGTCGCGTCAACCGCGTCGAAGATCAATTCGATCGCGACGATCTTCACGCTCGATCTCTATGCCAAATTCTCGCCCGCGCATGCGGGCGAGCGGAGCGAAGCGGGCGAGAAGAAGCTGGTGCTCGTCGGGCGCATCGTTGCCGTCGTCGCGACTTTGCTCGCGATGATCACCGCGCGCCCCTTGCTCGGCGGGTCCGACCAGGCATTCCAGTTCATCCAGGAGTTTTCGGGCTTCTTCACCCCCGGCATCACGGTGATCTTCCTGCTCGGCTTGTTCTGGAAGCGCGCGAGCGAAGCGGGCGCGATCGCCGCGGCGGTGGCGTCGGTCGGCTTCTCCTATCTCTTTAAGGTGGTCGCGCCTTCGATTCCGTTCATGGATCGTATGGGGATCGTGTTCCTGATCGCGCTCGCGCTGGCGGTCGGCCTGTCGCTGCTGATGCCGGCGACCGCCGACAAGGATCGCATCACCGCCGAAGGCGTCAGCTTTCGCACCACGACGAGTTTCAACGTGGCAAGCGGTGCCGTGATCGCGATCCTGATCGCGCTCTATGCGACTTGGTGGTAGGTAGTGCGGCGGATGGACGGGTATTTCTTGCCGTAGGCCTGGGCGGGACGCCACCGACCGCTGCGTGTACAGCATCGGCGCGGCGGCTCGGTCGTCAAAATCAAGCGTGACGATCACCGGGTGCTGCCGCTTGAGCAAAGCGCGTCCTTCACCCGTGGATTGGTTATCGGCCGTCGGCGACCAGATGGTTGTCGGCGCAGGGCGGCATTGTCGCGCAACCAATTACCCTAAATCGCCGCGTTGGACGGCGGGATTGTCGTGTCTGGATGCCAGACTGCTCCACCATCATTGACGGCGCCCCCACTCGCCTTTATCGAAAATCGAATTATTAAAGTGCCTATGCTTTATGGATCGAGTCTGTTTGGCGGGGGGCGCCGGGCATTCGGATAAGCTTGAAGGACAATCCAGCGATGACGCTTAACCTTCCGGGTCTTGACCGGCGGCAATCGACGAAAAATGGTCCTGAAGCGCGCGACGCCCGGCTGACGCTCAGCCTTTCGGGCACCAATCTGGAGCGCGCGGGCGACTATAACCAGCGCATCGTGCTCCAGGCCATTCGCCTAACCGAAGAGACGACGCGGAGCGACCTGGCGCGCGTGACCGGGCTGACGCCGCCGACGATCGTCAACATCACCAAGCGGCTGATCGATATGGGGCTCGTCAAGCCGGCGGGGCGGTTGCAAGGCAAGCGCGGTCAGCCCGCGATGCGGATTGTGATCAACCCCGACGGTGCCTTTGCGATCGGACTGAACATCGACCGCGATCATATCACGCTGGTGACGCTCGATCTCGCGGGCAAGATCCGTAGCCGTTATACGCGCGAGATCGCCTTTGCGCTGCCGGGTACGGTGGTCGATCATGTCCGCGATATCCTGCCCGGACTGCTCGAGGAGGGCGGCGTCGATCGGACGCGCATCCTTGGCGTCGGGGTCGCGCTTCCCGATGATCTCGGGCGGATTTCGCTTCCGCATCGGCCGACCGAATATGACGCCTGGGACGACATCGATCTGGGCGCGCTGCTCGGTGAGGTGCTCCCCTGGCCGCTGCACGCCGACAATGACGCCGCGTCGGCGGCGCTTGGCGAGGTGCATCTGGGCAATGGCATCATACTCTCGAGCTTTTTCTACCTGCTGATCAGTGCGGGTCTGGGCGGCGGTCTGGTAATCGACCGCAGCTATGTTCGCGGCGCCGATTCGCGGTCGGGCGAGATCTGGGCGATGCCCGATCCCGTTCGCGAGGGCGCGAATGTGCAGGATACGGTTTCGCTGTCGGCGCTTTATGCGCGGCTGGAGGCGGCGGGGCACCGCGTCGACCGGCCCGAGGCGCTGCTCGACGGATCTGCCGAAATGGAGGCCGTCGTCGTCCAATGGCTCGACGATGCCGCCGACGTGCTCGTCCAGCCGCTGATCGCGGTCAATTGCCTGATCAACCCCGCCGCGATCCTGATTGGCGGGCGGCTTCCGGGCCAGTTGGCGGATGCGCTCGTCGAGCGGCTCAACGCCCGGATGGCGGGGGCCAAGCTTCCCGTGCTGGCACCGGTGCGGCGCGCCGAGGCGGCCGACGATGCGTCGGCAATCGGCGCCGCGATCATCCCGTTCCTCGACCATGTCCTGCCTTCCGAATCGATCCTGATGCAGGCTGGGCGCTGACGCTCTACTCGATCCGCTCCGCCATCTCGTCGAGATCGACGCCGCGCGTTTCGGGGAAGATCGCCGCGACGACGATGAACTGGACGACCATCGCGGCGGCGAAGATCGCGAACGGCGCGCCGGGCGACCACGCCACCAATATGGGGAAGATGCCCGCGATCAGCGCGTTCATCAGCCAGTGCGTGCTGGCGCCGAGCGCGCTGCCGCGAGCACGGACGGGGGTCGGGAAGATTTCCGAGATATAGACCCAGATCACCGCGCCTTGGCTCGTCGCGAAAAAGGCGATGAAGCCGATGAGCGCGGGCAGCATCAGGCCGTTACCGAGCGCGCCGTAGAGGACCCCTGCCGCTGCGGCGAGGCACAGGGTCATGCCGGCGGCGCCGGCGAGGAGCAGCGTCTTGCGCCCGATCCGGTCGATCAGCGCCATGCCGACGAGGGTGAAGACCAGATTGGCGATGCCGATCAGCACGGCCTGACGGTCGGGCGACAGCGAGCCGGCGCGCGCGAAGATGTCGTTCAGATAATAGAGCACGGCGTTGATGCCCGCGAGCTGGTTGAACATCGCGACGAGGATCGCGAGCGTCATCGGGCGGCGATGGCGGTGCCAGGAGAGTTTCTCGCCGGGCGGGTCGCGTTCGAGCGCCTGCTCGACGCGGCACAGTTCGGCTTCGGCGGCATCGGGTGCCGTGCCGATCCGCGCGAGGGCGATGCTTGCTTCGGCCCGGCGGCCCTTCGCGACGAGCCAGCGCGGGCTGTTGGGGATCGCGAACAGCAGGATGAAGAACAGCAGGGCAGGGGCGGCGGTTATGCCCAGCTTCCACCGCCAAGCGATATCTCCGCCGACGATCCCTGCAATTGTCGCATTGCTAAGATAGGCGACGAGGATGCCGGTGACGATCATCAGCTGGAACAGGCCGACGAGGAAACCGCGGTGCCGCGGCGGCGCGATCTCGGCAATGTAGACCGGCGCGAGGACCGACGAGCCGCCGATTGCGAGCCCGCACAGGAAGCGGAAGAGGAGGAACAGCGGCCAGCTTGGCGCCAGCGCGCAGCCGAGCCCCGCGATGAAGTAAAAGGCGGCGAGCATCCGCAGGCTGTCGCGGCTGCCAAAGGTATCGCCGGGCTTGCCCGCAAACAGCGCGCCGACGAGGGTGCCCCATAAAGCCGCCGACACGGTGATGCCAAGTGTTTCGGGGGTCAGCGAAAAGAGGCCGGTCAGGTCACTGGTGACGCCAGCGATCACCGCGGTGTCGAACCCGAATAGGAGGCCCGCGAGCGCCGCGGTACCGATGGCAGCGGCCAAGGTACTGCTGCCTCCGATGCGCTGCGATGTGTTCGGACCTGAATATGCGTCGCGGTTGGGCTGCCCTGTCATCCACTCTCTCCAACGGCGGGCGTCAGCGCCCGTCCTGATTGTCAGACAACATGCCACAAAGGCGATTTCGATCAAATAAATTAATTTTCATTATTATCTTGACGGGGAGCGTCTCGCCGAGGCAGTTTTCGAGCGACCAGACCCGGAACGGCGGCTGGGAAACAGGGAGAGACTCGTGTCCGCGACATTGCTTGCGACCCATCGCGTGGAGAAGCCTTGGGGGCGCCACCAGCTATGGGGGCCGTTTCGCGATTCGCCCGCGGGCGGCGATCCGGTGGGCGAGATCTGGTTTCAGGCGCCCGGCGACAGCACGCCCGATCTGCTGATCAAATATCTCTTCACCAGCGAAAAGCTGTCGGTGCAGGTCCACCCCGACGACGAACAGGCGCATGCGCGCGGACTGCCACGTGGCAAGGACGAATGCTGGCTGATCCTGGGCGCCGCGTCCGATTCGACGATTGCGATGGGAACAAAAGCGCCGGTCGATCCCGCAGTGCTGCGCGACGCCGCGCTCGACGGCAGCATCGAGCAATTGCTCGACTGGAAACCGGTGAAGGCGGGCGATTTCTTCTACGTGCCCTCGGGCACGGTGCATGCGATCGGCGCGGGGCTGACGGTGATCGAGGTGCAGCAGAACAGCGAGACGACCTACCGCCTCTATGATTATGGCCGCCCGCGCGAGCTGCATCTGGAGGACGGCATCGCGGTGTCCGATCCGAACCCCTATGCCGCCTATCCTTCGCCCGGCCGCGTCGCTGACGACCGGACGATCCTTGTGGACGGACCGAAATTCGTGCTCGAGCGGCTCGCGGGCGGTGCGCGCACGATCGATCTCCCCGATGGCGTCACCGCATGGCTGATCCCGGTTTCGGGCAAAGGTACCGTCGACGGCGTCGCTTTCGCGGCGGGTGAATGCCTCGCGCTTACGGGCTCGGTGCAACTCGATGCCGATACCGGCGCCGACCTGTTGCTCGCCTATCCGGGCGCGGAGCGATTGGCATGACAGCCGGCCGCTCGGGCACCGCCTGGACCTTCGCTTATGTCACGATGCTCTTCTTCATCTGGGGCGCGGTCACGGCGGTCAACGATATCCTGATCCCGGCGGTGAAGGCGATCTTCGCGCTCAGCGATACCGAAAGCTTCCTCACCCAATTCGCCTTTTTCATGGCCTATGGCGTCGTCTCGCTTCCCGCGGCGGCGCTCATGGGACGGCTTGGCGCGGCCAATTCGATCATTGTGGCGCTCGCGACGATGATCGTCGGCTGCCTGATCATGCCGTTCGCGACGATCGTGCGCGAATATGCGATCGTGCTCGTCGGCCTGTTCGTGATCGCGTCGGGGATCACGTTGCTGCAGGTCGCGGCGAACCCGCTGTCGGCGTCTCTTGGCCGACCCGAACGCTCGCATTTCCGGCTGGTGCTCAGTCAGGCGTTCAACTCGCTTGGCACGGTCATCGCGCCCTATCTCGCCGCCCGCACATTGCTGCAGGGCGGGCTGTTCGAAGCGGGGCCGGTGACCGAGGCGAAGATCGCCTATTCGCTCGGCCGGATCGACGTCGCCTATATTTTCATCGCCGCGGTGATCGCGGTGCTCGCGATGTTCCTCTACCGCGTCCGGCACGAAATCACCGCGGCCGCGCCGCCCGCTGAAAAGAGTACGGGCGTAGGAAGCGCCTTTGCTTCGCCCTGGGCGCTCGCGGGCGCCCTCGCGATCTTCCTTTATGTCGGCGCCGAGGTCGCAATCGGCAGCGCGATGGTCAATTTCCTCGAGCAGCCCGACGTCCTCGCGGTCACCGCGGTGCAGGCGGGCAGCCTCGTCAGCCTCTACTGGCTGGGCGCGATGATCGGGCGCTTTATCGGTTCGGGCCTGCTCTACAAGTTGCGTGCGGGGCCGTTGCTCGTGGTGGCGGCGATCGCGGCGGCGCTGATGTGCCTGACCGTCAGCCAGACGAGCGGGCAACTCGCGGGCGTGCTCGCGATCTCGGTGGGACTGTTCAACTCGATCATGTTCCCGGTGATCTTCTCGCTGACGATCGAACGGTCGACCGCGCCCGCGTCGGCGACGTCGGGGCTGCTTTGCATGGCGATCGTCGGCGGTGCGCTGGTGCCGCTTATCTTCGCGCAGGTCGCCGACGCCAGCGGCAGCCGCTTCCTCGCCTTTCTGGTGCCGATGGCCTGTTACCTCGTCATCGCGCTGTTCGGCTGGCGCGCGTCGCGCGTGCCCGCGCGAGCGCAAGCCTTCGCAAATTCGCTGCACTGACCAAGCAAACAACAAAATATTCAGGGAAGAGGGTCGCAATGAATATCGATATGCACTTAAAGCGTGGGCGAAAGATCGGCGTCATGCTCGCGTCGGCGGCGGCGATTGTGCCGCTCATGCTCGCTTTCTCGCCGGTGTCGGCACAGCAGAAATCGGGCCAGTCGCCCGTCGACCTCGCCGATCCGCTCGTCGGTACCGCGCCGCTCGACGATCCGCAGCTGATCGGCAATGCCCCGCCGCCGGGCGAGCCCGTCTATTCGGGCCAGACGACACCCGCCGCGATGCTGCCGCACGGTTCGGTCGCCGCGGCGCCGATCAACAATAATATCGAGCTCCAATATCCGAACGGCGTCCCCGTTCCCTATTATTACACCAACCCGACGATGATCGGCTTCACCGGCGGCGGTGGGCCGACCTATGGCGGCAACGCCGAACCGATCATCATGCCCGTTGTCGGCGACTGGTCGCCGCCGCCCGCATACAGCCAGTCCTATTATGACAAGTCGCGCGAGAAGGCGCGGCCGGGCTATTATTCGGTCCATCTCGACACGTTCAAGACGCAGGCCGAGCTGACGGCGACGCGCTGGGCGAGCGTGATGCGCTTTACCTTCCCCCAGAGCGAGCGGTCGAACGTCATCATCAACTTCCCGCGTCACGGCGGCACGGTCGAGGTCGTGGGCGACAGCATCGTTCGCGGCAAGTCGGGCAAGGGGCATGGCGGCGAGGGCGTCGACGGTGCCTATTTCGTCGCGCATTTCTCGAAGCCCTTCACCGCACTCGGCACGTTCCGCAAGTCGCCCGGCGACAATCAGGGCTGGGGTATCGGCACCAGCGACGTCCAGCCCGGAACGCGCACGCTCTCGGGCAGTTATGCCGGCAGCTATGTGACCTTCCGGACAAAGGCGAACGAGCAGGTGCTGGTGAAGATCGCGCACGGCACCAGCTATGAACAGGCCGAGCAGCGACTGGCCGCCGAAGTGCCGGGCTGGGATTTCGATGGCGTCCACGCCGCCGCGCGCGACCAGTGGGCAAATCTTCTGGGCCGCGTCCGCGTGTCGGGCGGCACCGACAAGCAGCGCAAGCTTTTTTACTCGACGCTCTATCAGTCCTTTGCCAGCCCGCGGCTGATCGCCGCGAAGGGCGAGAAATTTGCAGATACCAATGGCAAGGTCCAGGTCGCGACGCACGACCGTTACGGCCCGGTGCCCTTTTGGGATACCGGGCGCAACCAGATCGTCCTGCTCGAACTGATGGAGCCCGAGGCGGTCCAGAACATCATGGCGTCCGAACTCGCGATGGCACGCGAGAAGGGTTATATGAACACCTCGTTCCACGGCGACAATGCGGTGTTCCTCTACCTCGGTGCGTGGGAGCGCGGCATCGAGTTCGATTATGAAGCCGCCTACGAATATATGCGCAAGAATGCGACCGACCCGAATGGCCCGCGCGGTTACCTTGCCGAATATATGAAGCAGGGCTGGATTTCGGACATCGTGCCCGATCACAATCCCAGCCCGCCTTATGCCGGGGGCAAGGCCGGTGCGGCCAAGACGCTCGAATATGCGTGGGACGATTATGCGCTCGCGCTGTTCGCTAAAAAGCTCGGCAAGGATGCCGACTACAAGATGTTCCTGAAGCGCGCGGGCAATTATGCCAACGTCTTCGACAAATCGATCGGCTTCATCCGCGGGCGCACCGCCGACGGCAAATGGATCGCGCCGTTCGATCCCGCCGAACCCTATTATAATTTCATGATGAAGGAGGCGTCGGGCTGGTCGACGCTGTGGCTGGCACCGCACGATGTCCAAGGGCTGATCGGCCTCCTCGGCGGGCGCGACGCGTTCAATGCCAAGCTCGACGAGTTTTTCACCAAGCCCTATAATCCGACGGGCATCTGCCGCGACTGCACCGGCGTGATCGGCCAATATGTGCACGGCAACCAGCCCGACCAGCAAGCGCCCTATTATTATAATTGGAGCGGCCAGCCGTGGAAGACGCAGGCGCTCGTGCGCCAGATCCTCGACCGGACCTATGGCAGCGACGCGTCGGGTTACGGCTATCCGGGGATGGACGATCAGGGCGCGACCTCGTCCTGGTACGCGCTTTCGGCGCTCGGTTTCTATCCGGTCGATCCGTCGAGCCAGGACTATATCATCGGCAGCCCGGTGTTCGACGACGCCAGCCTCGACATGGGCAATGGCAAGACGCTGCGGATCGTCGCGAAGAATAATTCGGCGACCAACGTCTATATCCAGTCGGCGACGCTGAACGGCAAACCGTGGAACAAGCCGTGGTTCCGGCATGACGACGTCAAGGACGGCGCGACCTTCGCCTTCACGATGGGCGCCAAGCCGAACAAGGCGTGGGGCGCCGCACCCGACGCCGCGCCGCCGTCGATGTCGGACAAGCGCTAACCAGCCCCCTCGCCCCCGCGACCCACGCGGGGGTGCGAGCCCAGGACCCGCCATCCCCCTTAAGGGTCCTGGGCTCCCCCATTCAACAGGAGAGTTATCATGCGCAGCCTCTTGATCACCGCTTCCCTTCTCGCCCTCGCACCCGTCGCGGCACAGGCCCAGACCACCGCCGCACCGCCGACCGGTGACGTCGTTTACACCAGCGACCTGATGACCCGCTGGGGCAAGGAAGTGACGCCCGAAAACGCGTGGCGCCTTTATCCGCGACCGCAGATGGTGCGCGAGCGCTGGGTCAATCTCAACGGCCTGTGGGACTATGCGATCGCGCCCAAGGCGGCAGAGCAGCCCGCGGCGATGGATGGCAAGATCCTCGTGCCGTTCCCGGTCGAATCGAAATTGTCGCGCGTCGCGCGCAAGGTCACGCCCGACGACCGCGTCTGGTATCGCCGTAGCTTCACCGTCCCCGCCGACTGGCGCGGCCAGAATGTCATGCTCAACTTCGGCGCGGTCGATTATGAAGCGACGGTGCGCGTCAACGGATCGGTCGTCGGGTCGCACAAGGGCGGCTTCGACGCCTTCGGCTTCGACATCAGCCCTTATCTGAAACCCGGCGCGAACGAATTGGTCGTCGAAGTCACCGATCCGACGAGCGCGGGGACGCAGCCGCGCGGCAAGCAGATCCTCGACCCCGCGGGCATCTGGTACACCGCCGTCAGCGGCATCTGGCAGACGGTGTGGATCGAGCCGGTGCCCAAGCTCCATATCGCTGAAGTGCGCGCGACCCCCGATATCGACCGCGGCACCGTCGATGTCGCGGTGGCGCTGTCCGGCTGGGCGAACGACAATGACGCGGTGCGTCTGACCGCGAGCGCGGGTGGCAAGGTGATCGCCTCGACGATCATCCGTGCGAACCGGCAGGCGACGCTCGCGATCCCGAACGCGCATCTCTGGTCGCCCAGCGACCCCCATCTCTACGACCTCAAGGCCGAGCTGGTGACGATCGCCGACCCCTATGCGGGGGAAGCCGAACGCGACCGCAAGGCCTATGACTCGCGCTTCACCGACCATGAAAGCCGCGTCTATGCGAAGGCGAAGGTTCAGGGCGCGCCGCGCGACAGCGTCGCGGCCTATTTCGCGATGCGCAAAGTGTCGGTCGGACCCGGCCGCGTCGCGGGGCAGCCCGCCATCCTGCTCAACAACAAACCTTTGTTCCAGCACGGCACGCTCGATCAGGGCTGGTGGCCCGACGGGCTTTATACGCCGCCGTCGGAAGAGGCGATGAAGAGCGACATCGTCTTCCTGAAGAAGGCGGGGTTCAACATGCTGCGCAAGCACATCAAGGTAGAACCCGCGCGTTACTATCACGACGCCGACCGGCTCGGCATGCTGATCTGGCAGGACATGCCCTCGGGCGGCGGCGAAGACCAATATCTTGCCGGCACCAGCCAGTATCAGGCGATCTTCCCGTCGGAGACGCTCGCCGAGCAGCAGAAGCAATTGTCCGAAATGATCGGCGAGCTGCGCGCCTTCCCCTCGATCGTGACGTGGGTCGTGAACAATGAGGGGTGGGGCCAATATGATTCGGCGACCCTCACGCGATTCGTGAAGGGGATCGATCCCACCCGGCTCGTCGATGCCAATTCGGGATGGCTCGACGTCGCGCCGAAGGATTCCGACATGCTCGACATCCACACTTATGAGGATGTGCCGAAGACGCCGCCGCTACAGACGAATCGCGCGATCGTGCTCGGCGAATATGGCGGGGTCGGCTTCCCCGTGCCGGGACATATCTGGAAGCCGGGCAAGGGCAATTGGAGCTACCAGGTCGCGCAGGACGAGAAGGAATATCTCGTCCGCTTCCGCCGAAAGATGGAGGGCGTGATCCGGCAGGCGAAGGAGAACGGGCTCAGCGCCTCGGTCTACACCCAGACGACCGACGTCGAGGACGAGATCAACGGCCTTTTGACCTATGACCGCGCGGTGCCGAAGGCATCGGCGGAGGCGCTGGCAGCGATCGCCGCGCCGCTGTGGAGCACCTCGACTCCGGACTGACCCGGAGCGGGCGAAAGCGCGACCGCGCCTGCCGTCCCCGGAGTCGGGGATGGCGGGGGCGGTGATCCGTGTCCGCGAGTCAATTTCCACGGAAAACTGGGAAAAATTCGGCGTTTGTGACGGGTTTGTAACGGTTCGTCGCGTCCCGCCATCGGCTCGCAAAATTTATTTTGACAAATTGTTTTTTATATTCTGATAGAGGCTCAACGGGTCGGAGTGATCCGCTGCTCGGCGACTCTGAAAGCGCCGAATAACGAGTGGGGGCGAACAGCCCCTCGAACAGGGAGGTCGATGTGATGAAGGCAGGACAAATCCATTCCGCGAAAGCGTCGCGGCGCTCGGCGCTGGTACGCGAACTGATGCTGAGCGCGGGCACGCTCGCGGCGCTGTGCAGCGCCGGACAGGCTTATGCGCAGGCCGCGCCCGCAGCGCAGCCGCAGCCGCCGGCAGACGAAACGGCAGAAGCCCCGGGCGACGCGATCGTCGTCACCGGCTATCGCAAGTCGATCGAGCAGAGCCTCGAGCAGAAGCGCGAAGCGAACTCGCTGATCGAAGTCATCACCGCCGAGGACATCGGCAAATTCCCCGACAAGAACGTCGCCGACGCGCTGCAGCGCGTCCCCGGCGTGATCATCACGCGTGACGGCGGCGAGGGCAGCCGTGTCAGCATCCGCGGCCTGCAGTCGGACCTGACGCTGACCCTGCTCAACGGCAATTTCATTGCCGGTGCCGACAGCGGCGATCCGTCACGTTCGTTCAACTATGTCCTGCTGCCGTCGAACTTCATCGCGAGCACCGAAGTCTATAAATCGTCCGAAGCGCGGCTCGAAGAGGGCGGCGTCGGTGGCACCGTGATCCTCAACACCCGCCGTCCGTTCGACCTGCCGGCGTGGTCGGGCTTCGTCTCGGCCGAGGGCACCTATTCGGACACCACCAAGAAATTCGACCCCCAGATCGCTGGCCAGATTTCGTGGAAAGACCCCGAAGAGCGCCTCGGCTTCCTGATCGGTGCGACCTATCAGGAACGCGCGAACCGCGAACTGCGCGGCTCGACCGAAACCTGGCGCTGGTGGAGCGACCGCGACGCGAACGGCGACATCATCACGCCTGCGACCGACGTCAACGGCAATCCGTTCGAGAATGACGACGCGATTTCCTATTGGCCGGGCACCGGCGTCACCGCGCGCGACGGTACGCATTATTCGGGCTATTGGGCGCCGCAGTCGGTCAACGCCGAAGTCTTTTCGCAGCAGCGCAAGCGCCTCGGCATCCAGGCGACCGCGCAGATGCGTCCGATCGAAAATCTGACCGTCACCGCCAACTATTTCCGTTTCGACTATAAGAGCAACTGGCAGAGCAATGTGCTGAAGATCCCCGAATGGGGCTATGGCAATTTCTTCACCGGACCGACGTTCGACGAGAGCGGCACGATCTTCCAGTCGGCGAATTTCCAGGTGCCCGCCGCGGGAACCGGATGCTCGGCCAATCCGACGCCGTGCACGATGGAAACGCCGCAGATCGCCGGTACATACAGCCGCGAAAAGCAGGTTTCGAACACGTTCGAAACCGAGGTGGCCTGGAATCAGGACAATTTCGACGCGGTGCTGAAATTCGGCAAGACGAAGGCGACCGGCGGTCCTTCGATGCGCTTCGGCGTCGCCGCGAAGCCGCGCCTGACGGTCACCGGTCAGGAGCAGAACGGCAACTTCCTCAGCATGTGGGATTTCACCGGCGGCAATCTCAACATGGAATTCTCGCCCGAGCTGCAGGAAAATATCAAGAACGGCATCGCGCAGATCGACGTCGGCTCGACGGGTTCGGGCTTCACCAACAGCGCGATCTCGCAGCGTTATGCGCAGCTTGATCTCGTGCGCCGCTTCGACGGGTTGCTGAGCGCGTTCCGTGTCGGCGGAAAGTGGCGCGAAATGAGCATCCACCGCGAAACCGGCCGCAACGAATGGTATGCCGATCCGGCGACCAAGCGCCGCTATCAGGATACGCCGGCGGGTGCCGTCGCGCGGCCCGAATATTTCTATGACAAGCCGATCGGCAACATCGGCGGCGGGTTCAACGCCAACCTGTTCCCGGGCATCAACTTCAGCAATTATCTCGACTATATCAACGACACCTATGGCCCGTCGGTGCGCGTGCCCGAGCCGAACAACACCTATGACCTCAAGGAAAAGGTGTTCGCCGGCTATGTGCAGGCCGATTTCGCGACCGGCCCGCTGCGCGGCAATATCGGCGTCCGCGTCGCGCATACCAAGCAGTCGGGGCTGACCTCGGACCGCCTGCAGTTCCTCAACGATTATTGCGTCGACGGTCCGGGCGGCCCGCTCGATCCGAACGTCCCGCTCGGCCCCGACGGCAACTGCCAGGTGCGCCCGCTTTCCGAGCGCGAAGTTATCGTCAACACGCAGGTCGATCAGTCGAAGAGCTACACCGACTGGCTGCCCAGCCTGAACGTCGTTTATGAAGTCACCCCCGACATCGTCGTTCGCGGCGCGGTCGCCAAGGTGATCTCGCGTCCGTCGTTCAACGATCTCGGATCGCAGCGCTCGCTGACCTATCGTTCGGAAGCCTATGCGTTCGACCGCGGCCAGTTCGGCGAGTTCGAAGGCTGGTCGGGTAGCGGCGGCAACGCCGACCTGCAGCCCTTCTCGGCCTGGCAGTACGACCTTGGCGTCGAATGGTATTTCAAGCGCGGCTCGGTGTTCGGCGTCGGCCTGTTCCGCAAGGACGTGTCGGACTTCGTCGTGCCGCTCGTGCTCGACGTGACGCGTGAAGTGAATGGGCAGCAGGTGCTGATCCAGCCCTATTCGACCGTCGCCAACGGTTCGAACGCCAAGTCGCAGGGTGTCGAAGTCTATGCGCAACACACGTTGGACTTTGGCCTCGGTGCGCAGGTGAACTTCACCTATAACGATACGTCGGTTGCCGAGATCACGCTCGACGGCGAGTCGGTCGGCAAGTCGGCGCTCGTCGGTAGCGCCAAGACGCAGGTCAATGCGTCGGTCTTCTACGAAACCGACAAGTTCCTCGTCCGCGCCTCGTACAACCGCCGCGGCGAAGTCGTCGGCGGGCTCTCTTCGGGCCTCAACATCTACACCGACCCCTATGAACAGGTCGACATCAACGCGTCGTACGAGCTGATGGACGGGCTGATGCTCACCGCCTCGGTCATCAACCTGACCAAGTCGGAAGAGCGCCAGCATCTTGGTAACGACACCAAGGACCGCTTCGTCCGCAGCAACTATTTCGGCCGCCGCGCTTACGTCGGCGTTTCGTACAAGTTCTGATGGGGCCCATACCCCAGCTCTCCCCCTCGGGTGGCTCCGCAAGGAGCCACCCGCCTCTTTCCGGGCGAGCGGGTATGACTATGATAATGAACAAAATGGGGAGCGGGACAGGGTGCGTGTCGGGTTGAAATCGCTGGTCTTCGGTGCGGCGCTGCTGATGGGCGGAACCGCCGCGGCAGAGAATCCGATCGTTCCCGGCTGGTACGCCGATCCCGAGATTCGCGTCTTCGGCGACCGTTACTGGATCTATCCGACCTATTCGGACCATGGCGAGACGCCCGACGTCTCGCAGCATTTCAATGAGCAGCAGAAAAAGCTGCGCGAACAGAAGACGGTCCGGCCGTCCTATCATTTTCAGACCTTCTTCAACGTCTTTTCATCGCCCGACCTCGTCCACTGGACGAAGCATGAGCACGCCCTCGACGTCGAAAATGTCGCCTGGGCCGCTTATGCCGTCTGGGCGCCATCGGCGATCGAGAAGGACGGCAAATATTATCTCTTTTTCGGCGCGAACGACATCCAGTCCGACGACCAGCGGGGCGGCATCGGCGTCGCGGTCAGCGACCGCCCCGAGGGACCGTTCAAGGATGCGATCGGCAAGCCGCTGATCGACGCCTTCCACAATGGCGCGCAGCCGATCGACCAGTTCGTCTTTCGCGACAATGATGGGCAGCATTATCTCTATTATGGCGGCTGGAAGCATTGCAATGTCGTCCGGCTTGGCGACGACCTGACCTCGATCGAGCCCTTCGCCGATGGCACGACCTATAAGGAAATCACGCCCCCCGGCTATGTCGAGGGTTCGTTCATGGTGAAGCGCAAGGGCGTCTATTATCTGATGTGGTCAGAGGGCGGCTGGACCGGCCCCGACTATTCGGTCGCCTATGCGATGGGGCCGTCGCCGACCGGACCGTTCAAGCCGATGGGCAAGATACTCAGCCAGGATTTCAAGATCGCGCGCGGCGCGGGCCATCATTCGGTGGTCAATGTGCCCGGCACCGACGACTGGTACATCGCCTATCATCGCCGCCCGCTCGATGAGACGAGCGGCGAGCGGCGCCAGCTCGCGATCGACCGCATGATCTTCAACGCCGACGGCACGATCGCGCCGGTGAAAATGACGAACGAGGGCGTCGCAGCACGCCCGCTGCCGACAAGGGCGGCAAACAGGGGAGAGACGAAGTGAAGACGATCCGCAAGATGATGCTGAGCGCCGCCGCAAGCGCGCTCGTGCTGAGCAGCGTCGGGACGCCCGTCGCGCTCGCCCAATCGAGCGCGCAGCAGACCGCGCTCGTCGATTACGTCAATCCGCTGATGGGCACCGATTCCAGCTATCGCCTGTCGTACGGCAACACCTATCCCGCAGTTGCGGTGCCCTTCGGCATGAACAGCTGGACCCCGGTGACCGGCGAGCCCGGCAGCGGCTGGGGCTATACCTACGACGGCGAGAAGATCAGCGGCATCAAGCAGACGCACCAGCCGAGCCCGTGGATGAACGATTATGCCGCCTTCGCGCTGATGGCGGAAACCGGCCCGGTGAAGGTCAAGCAGCAGGAGCGCGGCAGCTGGTTCAGCCACAAGGCCGAGGTCGCGCGCCCCTATTCGTACAAAGTCTATCTCGCCGACTATGACGTGACCGCCGAGGTCGCGCCGACCGAGCGCGCTGCGCAGTTCCGCTTCACTTTCCCGGAAAGCGACGACGCCCACATTTTGCTCGATGGTCTCGCGGGCGGATCGATGGTCAAGGTCGACGTCAAGAACCGCCGCATCACCGGCTATGTCCGCAACAACAGCGGCGGCGTGCCCGACAATTTCCACAATTATTTCGTCGCCGAGTTCGACCGCGACTTCACGCTCGCGCGCACCTGGGCGGGCGAGAACGCGCCGACGAACGAACTCGCACGCGAGGGTGATCATGTCGGCGCGGTGCTGAGCTTTAAGACCAAGAAGGGCGACAAGGTCCATGTCCGCGTCGCCTCGTCGTTCATCAGCCCCGAACAGGCGTTGCTGAACCTGCGCAGCGAAATCGGCAGCGACAGCTTCGACACGACGCAGGCAAAGGCGAAGGCGGCGTGGGAAAAGGAACTGTCGCGGATCCGCGTTACGGATTCCGACCCCGAAAAGGTCCGCACCTTCTATTCGTCGCTGTACCGGATGCTGCAATTTCCGCGGATGTTCCACGAAAAGGACGCGAACGGAAAGATCGTCCATTACAGCCCGTACGACGGCAAGGTCCACGACGGCTATATGTTCACCGACAACGGCTTCTGGGACACCTGGCGCGCGGTCTTCCCCTTCTTCGCGCTGATGTATCCCGACCTCGACAGCCAGATCATGCAGGGGCTGGTCAACACCTATAAGGAGGGCGGCTGGCTGCCCGAATGGGCGAGCCCCGGCTATCGTAATGTGATGATCGGGTCGAACTCGGCGAACCTGATCGCCGACGCCTATTATAACGGCGTGCGCGGCTTCGACGTCGAGACCCTCTACGAAGCGATGATCAAGAATGCGACGACGAGCGAGGGCCGCCCGAAGGACAAGGCCGGCAAGGTCATCGCCGCGGTCGGGCGCGAGGGCGCCGAATATTACAACCGCCTCGGCTATGTCCCGTACGACGTCGGCATCAACGAGAATGCCGCGCGCACGCTCGAATATGCGACCGCCGACTTCTCGATCGCGCAGCTCGCGACTTTGCTCGGCAAGGATGCCGATGCGAAGAAATATACCGAGCGGGCGCTCAACTACCGCAAGCTCTATGACAAGCAGAGCGGCTGGATTCGCGGCCGCAACCAAGACGGATCGTGGTCGACGCCGTTCAACCCGTACAAATGGGGCGACGCCTTCACCGAAGGGAATGCGCTGCATTACAGCTGGGCGGTGATGCAGGACGTTCAGGGGCTGATGACGCTGATGGGCGGGCGCGAGAAATTCGTCGAGCGGCTCGATGCGATCTTCACCACCCCGCCGATCTTCGACGAAAGCTATTACGGGCAGGTGATCCACGAGATCCGCGAGATGCAGATCGTCGACATGGGCCAATATGCCCACGGCAACCAGCCGATCCAGCACATGCCCTATCTCTATAATTGGGCGGGTGCGCCGTGGAAGACGCAGCATCATGTCCGCGACATCATGGCGAAGCTCTATTCGTCAGCGCCCGACGGTTATCCGGGCGACGAGGATAACGGCCAGACCTCGGCCTGGTATGTCTTCTCGGCGCTCGGCTTCTATCCGGTCGCCTCGGCAACGGGCGAATATGCGATCGGCAGCCCGCTGTTCCAAAAGGCGGTGCTGACGATGCCGAACGGCAAGACGCTGACGATCAACGCGCAAAACAACAGCAATGCGAACGTCTATCTCCAGTCGGTCGCGCTTGGCGGCAAGCCGCAGACGAAGACCTATTTCACCCACAGCGCCTTGTCGCAGGGCGGGACGGTCGATTTCGTGATGGGCGCCAAGCCGAACAAGCAATGGGGCACCGCCCCCGCCGATGCGCCCTTCTCGATCAGCGCACGTGGAAAGTAGGATGAGCATGACCCCCAATCGCCGCGAGATCATGGCCGGTGCCGGCGCCATCGCGCTGGCGGCCGCGATGCCCGCCGCCGCACGCGCCGCTGCGGGCGGCTTCGCCAGCAAGCGTCCCGCGCCCGCCGCGCGAGCCTTCACCAGCCCCGCGATCGAGGCCGAGATCGTGCGCGTGAAGGCGAAGATCGCCGACCCCGAACTCGCGTGGCTGTTCGAGAATTGCTACCCCAACACGCTCGACACGACGGTGCAGACGGGCACGCTCGATGGCCGCCCCGACACCTTCGTCATCACCGGCGATATCGAGGCGATGTGGCTGCGCGACAGCTCGGCGCAGGTGCAGCCCTATATCCATCTCGTCGCCAAGGACGCGAAGCTCAAGCGGCTGTTCCAGGGGCTGATCCAGCGGCAGGCGCGCTGCATCCTGATCGATCCCTATGCCAATGCGTTCGACAAGGATCCGACCGCGCCGTCGAAGCTAGAATGGTCGCAGACCGACAAGACCGAGATGAAGCCCGGCGTCGCCGAGCGGAAGTGGGAAATCGACTCGCTCTGTTACGCGATGCGGCTGTCCCACGAATATTGGACGCGCACGAAAGACAAGGCGCCCTTCGACGACACATGGTCGCGCGCGATGAAGCTCGCGTTGGCGACCTTCCGCGAACAGCAGCGCAAGGACGGCCCCGGCCCGTACAGCTTCCAGCGCCCGGCGCTCCAACCGACCGACAGCCTGATGCTGAGCGGTTACGGCGCACCGACGAAGAAGGTCGGGCTGATTCACTCGATGTTCCGCCCCTCGGACGATGCGTGCCTCTATCCCTTCCTGATCCCGTCGAACCTGTTCGCGGTATCGGTGCTGCGCAAGATCGCCGCCGTTCACCGCGAAGCACGCGGTGATAATGCGGCGGCAACCGACGCCGAGGCGCTCGCCGCTGAGGTCGAGGCCGCGCTGAAAGCGCACGCGCTGATCGACGACGGCAAGGGCGGCCAGGTCTGGGCCTATGAAATCGACGGCTTCGGCAATTATGTCTTCATGGACGACGCCAATGTGCCGAGCCTGTCGGGGCTGCCGCTGATCGACGTCGTCGACAAGAAGGATCCGATCTTCCTGCGTACCGCGGCGCTCGCCTGGTCCGACCGCAACCCCTATTTCTTCAAGGGCACGGCGGCCGAGGGCATCGGCGGGCCGCATATCGGTCTCGACATGATCTGGCCGATGTCGATCATCACCCGCGCGATGAACGCCGACGATGACGCGACGATCCTGCAATGCCTGCGCTGGCTGAAGACGACGCACGGCGGCACCGGCTTCATGCACGAAAGCTTCCACAAGGATGATCCCAAGAATTTCACGCGCAGCTGGTTCGCCTGGGCGAACGCGCTGTTCGGCCAGTTGATCGTCGAGGTCGCTGACAAGCGCCCCGCGCTGCTGTCGCGGCCGCTGTGAGCGGGGAGGCGACGATGATCACCACCAGCCGCCGCCAGCTTCTCGCGACCACGGGCCTGCTCGCGCTCGGCGGGGCGATCCCTGCCGGCTGCTCGCGATCGGTCGCGGGTGGCGCGGCGCTCGCGCCGGGCAAGGCAAACCTCTTCATCGGCACCGGCGGCCATGGCCATACCTTCCCCGGCGCATCGCTGCCGTTCGGGATGGCGCAGCTCAGCCCCGATACCAACACGCATGGCTGGGATGCCTGCTCGGGCTATCACCAGAAAGATGGCTCGATCATGGGGTTCAGCCACACGCATTTGTCGGGCACCGGCATCGGCGACATGCTCGACATCCTCGTGGTGCCAACGCGGCGCGAGCTGAAGCTCGAACCCGGCACGATCGAAAAGCCCGGCGAGGGCTATCGCCAGCGTTATTCGGACGAACATGCCGAGCCCGGCTATTACCGCGTGAAGCTCGAGACCGGCGTGCTCGCCGAGCTTACGGTCACCGAACGCTGCGGGCTGCACCGCTACCGCTTCGGCAAGGGCCCGGGGCATATCCTGATCGATTTCGCGCACGCGATCGAGGATGATTGGGACAAGGGCATCGTCGTCGAAAAGGCATCGCTCGACTTGGGCGAAGACGGCACGCTTACCGGCAGCCGGCAGGTCAACCGATGGGCGAAGGGCCGCCACATTCATTTCGCGATGCAGATGTCGCGCCGCCCCGACCGCGTGCAATTTTTCGGCGACGACGGCAAACCCGCGCCCGACGGCGCCAAGTCGATCGAGGGCAACAAGCTCAAGGTCGCCTTCTTCTTCGACGAGGCGGGCGGCGATCCGATCCTGATCAAGACCGGCCTTTCGGCGGTCGCGGTACAGGGCGCGCGCGACGCGCTCGCCGGCGAAGCGAAGGGCTGGGATTTCGACGGTGCGCTCAAATCGGCGCGCGGCACCTGGGCCAAGGCGCTCGGCGGCATCCGCGTGTCGGGCGGTACCGAGGCGCAGCGCACGATCATGACGAGCGCGCTATATCATGCGCAGCTGGCTCCGACACTCTTTACCGATCGCGACGGCCGCTATGTCGGGCTCGACCGCGAGGTGCACCGCGCGGAGAAGGGCGAGGAGGCGTTCAGCACCTATTCGCTGTGGGACACCTATCGCGCGCTCCATCCGCTGCTGACGCTGATCGATCCCGATCGTGCTACGCTGCTCGTGCGCGACATCTGCCGCCAGACCGCGCAGAGCCCGGCGGGTCCGCTCGTCTGGCCGCTGCAGGGGGTCGAGACCGCGTGCATGATCGGCTGGCACGGCGTGTCGGTGCTCGCCGAGGCGCAGGCGAAGGGCATCAAGGCCGACTATGCCGCCGCCTGGCCCAACATCCGCCGCCGCGCCTTCGACCGCGATTATAAGGATATCGACAGCACGCTCGGCCGGGGCTTCTATTACGACCTTGGCTATATCCCGTGCGACGAGGTGTGGGAATCGGTCAGCCGGACGCAGGAATATGCCTATGACGACTGGGCGATGGCGCATCTCGCCGATGCGGTCGGCGCGAAGGACGATGCGGCGGCGCTGCGCAAGCGTGCGCAAAATTATCGCGGCGTTATCGACCCCGAAACGCGCTTCGCACGCCCGCGCTTCAAGGACGGCAGCTGGTGGAAGGATTATGACCCGGTCCAGATCGGCCACAATGTCAAAAAGTGGCGCGACTATACCGAGGCGAATGGCTGGCAGGCGACCTTCCTCAACCAGCATGACGTCTATGGCCTGATCGAGCATTTCGGCGGCGACGCGGAATTCGAGAAGAAGCTCGACGCGCTGTTCAATGCCCCCTCGACCTTGCCCGACAATGCGCCGCCTGACATTTCGGGGCTCGTCGGCCAATATGCGCATGGCAATGAGCCGAACCATCATGTCGCGTACATGTACGCCTATTGTGGCGCGCCCGCGAAGGCGCAGGCGATGATCCGGCGCCTGCTCGTCGAAATGTACAAGAACGACCCCGACGGCGTGATCGGCAATGACGATTGCGGCCAGATGAGCGCGTGGTTCATCCTGTCAGCGCTCGGATTCTATCCGGTCGATCCGGTGAGCGCGATCTACGTCTTCGGATCGCCTTTGTTCGACGTCGCCGAAGTGACGGTGGGCGCGGGCAAGACGCTGACCGTCCGTGCCGAAGGCAACGGCCCCGACCGGCCTTATGTGCAGTCGGTGCGCTGGAACGGCAAGCCGTGGAGCAAGAACTGGATCGCGCATGCCGACCTGATCGGCGGCGGCGAGCTTGTCTTCGAAATGGGCGCCAAACCGTCGCAGTTCGGGACGGCGAAGGCCGACCGTCCGCCTTCCTTTGGCGCCATATCCCGATAGAGCGGTTTGTAAATGTCAGATAAGATAGAAAAGATTGGAATTCTCCCCGTGAATTGGCGCGTATCGACGCAGCATGGCCGACGCCTTTCCCGTGTGCGGGGGGCGTACTGATGGGAGATGGTTCCGATAGCCCGCGCCTGTTCGCCGGAGTCGAGCTCGGCGGCACCAAATGCGTCTGCATCCTCGCCGCCGGTCCCGACGACATCCGCGACCGGCAGGTGATCCCGACGACCGCGCCTTGGGAAACGCTACCCGCGATCAAGGCGGTGCTCGACGGCTGGTGGGAGACGCATGGCTTTGCCGGCCTTGGCATTGCGTCCTTCGGGCCAATCAAGCTCAACCCTCGCGCGGCAGATTATGGTCATGTCGGCGCGACGAATAAGCCCGATTGGGAGGGCGCCGACCTCCTCGGTCCGCTTAGGGCGGCCTTTCCTGTGCCGACAGGCTTCGACACCGACGTCAACGGTGCGGCGCTCGCCGAAATCCGCTGGGGCAGCGGACGCGGGCTCGATGATTTCGCCTATGTCACCGTCGGCACCGGCGTCGGTGTCGGGCTGATCGTCCATGGCAAGCCGACGCGTGGTTTCAGCCACAGCGAGATTGGCCATATCCTCGTGCCGCGTCTTGCCGACGACGCGACCCCGAGCGTCTGCCGCTTCCACGACGATTGCGTCGAGGGGCTGGCATCGGGCACCGCGCTGAATGCGCGGCTCGGCGGGCGGGTGCTTGCGGACGTCGCGGCGGACGATCCGGTCTGGGAACCGATCGTGCACACGCTGGCGTCGATGGTCCATTCACTCGCCTGCACGACCGGCCCGATGCGCGTTGCGATGGGCGGCGGTGTGCTTGCGGGTCAGCCGCAGCTGCTGCCGCGGATCAACGCGAAGCTCGAAGCGAGCCTTTCGGGCTATATGCAGATTCCGGGCGACGGCGCCTATGTCACCGCGCCCAAACTCGGAACGATGGCAGGGCCGCTCGGCGCGATCGCGCTCGCGATGGATGCGGTGGGCGCGCGCACATGAGCGAGACCGCGCTGTCGACCTTTTCGCAATTGGACAGTTCCGAGCCTTCGCGGCACAAACGCGCGATGAAACGCTTCGCCACCGCTGCCGCGCTGCTCGCGCTCCTGCCGATCCAGTCCTTCGCCGAACAACCCGCGCCTGACCCGCTCGCCTTCGTCGACCCGATGATCGGCACCGGCCCCGAAGGTCACACTTTCCCCGGCGCGACCGCGCCCTTCGGCATGGTTCAGCTGTCGCCCGACACCGACGCGACCTGCCAGATCCGCGACTGCTACGATCATGCGGCAGGCTACAGCTATCACGACCCGTCTATCCAAGGGTTCAGCCACACGCATTTTTCGGGCGCCGGTCATTCCGACCTCGGCGACATCCTCGTCATGCCGCAGGTCGGTGAGGTCAAGCTCGATCCGGGCGATCCGAAACAGCCCGGTTCGGGCTATCGCCAGCGGTTCGACCATGCGACCGAAAAGGCGAGCCCCGGCTATTATGCCGTCACGCTCGCCGACAGCGGCATCCGCGCCGAACTGACCGCGGGCACGCGCGTTGGCATCCATCGCTACAGCTTCCCGAAGGGCAAGGACGCGCACCTGCTGCTGGACCTCCGCTCGTCGCTTTACGACTATCCGGGCAAGATCCTCTGGTCGGGGCTGCATCTTCGCCCCGACGGCACGCTCACCGGCTTTCGCGAGACGCGCGGCTGGGCACCGGGGCGTAAGCTCTATTTTGCGATGCGTTTCTCGGCGCCGCTCAAGTCGCACGCCTTCCTCGATCGCGACGAGAAGGTCGCGTACAAGGGCTTCCAGGCGCCCGGACGCGGTAGCGATGCGCTCGCCGAAAAGCTGGGCAAGGCACTCGAGGCGAAGCTCGATTTCGGCGCGCTGACTGGCCCGCTCGAAGTCCGCGTGGCCCTCTCGGGCGTCGATGAGGCCGGCGCCATCGCCAACCTCGATGCAGAAGGCGCTGGCTTCGACGCCGTCCGCGCGCGCACCGAAGGCGAATGGCGCAAGGCCTTGGGCGCGCTCGAAATTGAAGCGCCCGTGCCGATGCGCACCAATCTCTACACCGCGCTCTATCACAGCCTGCTCGCGCCGAGCGTGTGGAGCGACGTCGACGGGCGCTATCGCGGCCCCGACGACCAGGTCCACGCCGCGAAGGATTTCACCTTCCGCTCGACCTTTTCGCTGTGGGACACCTTCCGCGCGCAGCATCCGCTGCTGACGCTTGTCGCGCCCGACCAGACCAACAGCGACATCGTGAAATCGCTCGTCGCGAGCCGCACGGCAAGCCCGCACGGCATCCTGCCCGTCTGGCAGTTCCACGGGCGCGAAACCTGGACGATGATCGGCTATCATGCCGTGCCCGTCATCGCCGACGCCTATATGAAGGGCGTGGGCGATTTCGACGCGAACGAGGCGCTCGACGCGATGGTCGCGAGCGCCGAATATGCCCCCTATGGCGGGCTCGGCGACTATATGAAGCTCGGCTATGTCGCGATCGACCGCGAGCCCGAGGCGGCATCGAAGACGGTCGAATATGCCTATGACGACTGGACGATCGCACGCATGGCCGAAAAGATGGGCCGCAAGGATATCGCCGACCGCTTCTACAAGCGCGCCGGATACTGGCGGAACAGCTTCGATGCCAAGACCGGCTGGCTGCGCGCGCGCAAGGCCGACGGCAGCTTCCGCACGCCGTTCGATCCGACCGCGATCAACTATGGCTCGGACTATACCGAGGGCAATGCCTGGCAATATAGCTGGTTCGTTCCGCAGGATCAGGCCGCGCTCTTCCGCATCCTTGGCGGCGACGCCAAGACCGTCGCGAAGCTCGACGCGATGTTCGATTACGACAACTCAAAGCTCGACTATAGCCATGCCGAGGATATCGCGGGGCTGATCGGCCAATATATCCATGGCAACGAGCCGAGCCATCATGTCGCCTATCTCTACGCCTATGCTGGCGCGCCGTGGCGGACGCAGGAACGGCTGAAACAGATCGTCGACAGCCAGTATAAGCCGACCCCCGACGGGCTGTCGGGCAATGACGATCTCGGCCAGATGTCGGCGTGGCTCGTCTTCACCGGGCTTGGTTTCTACCCGGTCGCGCCGGGATCGAACCAATATGTGATCGGACGTCCCTTCGTCGACCGCGCGGTGCTGAACCTTCCCGGAGGCAAGCGTTTCACCGTCGAGACGGCGGGGCTCTCCGATGCGAACCGCTATGTCGGCAAGGTCGAACTCAACGGCAAGCCGCTGACGCGTAGCTGGATTTCGGACGCCGAAATCCGCAGCGGCGGCACGCTGCGCTTCACGATGCAGGCCAAGCCCGATACCGCATGGGGCAAGGCCGCAGGTGCGCGTCCTTATTCGCAGTCGATGGGGCGTTAGGTCGGGCCGCCCATCTGTAAGGTCATCGCCAGTTCTTCGACGTCGAGATCGCGCTCAAGTTCGTGGAGAACCTCGTCCTCGATCAATCCGGCGCGGTGAAGCCGGATCAGTTCGGCGCGCGCTGCAGCGATCGCCTGGAGCAGTACGTCGAGGTGTGAACGCATCCCGTCCATCGTGGTGCTGGCGTCGGCCTCGTAGCGCTCCATGAAGTTCATCCGCTTGCGATGCTCCTCGAGCATCATCGGATGGATAAGGGTCCCGCTCTCGTCATAGGCGAGCCGTTCGACGACCGCGAACCGCACGCGCGCCATTGCGCCTTCGGCTGCGGGCATCGCCATTTTCGCCGGCGGGTCGGTGTCGACCGGCTTCACCGCGCGAATGAGCATGCCAAGGCTCGATCCCTGCGCGACCACCGTCACGAAGATCACCGCGAAGGCGCAGATCAGCATCAGGTCGCGGCCGGGCATGTCGACGGGCAGGGTCAGCGGCACCGCCAGCGTCACGACACCGCGCATTCCCGCCCAGCTCAGGACCGTTGCCTGCCGCCAGCCCAGCGGGCGTGCACGCTCCAGCCCGACTTTGCGGGCAATCCCGAGGATGGCCTCCGACCCAAAAATCCAGACGAAGCGCGCGATGGTCACGGTAATTACGACCGCCCCGATTACGATGGTCCACGACAGCGGCATCGCCTCGATTCCGCCGATCCGCTCGATCGCGCCGCGCAGCGAGAAACCGATCAGGATGAAGACGAGCGCCTCGAGGACGAACACCATGATGAACCAGCCCGAATTGGCGCGGAGGCGGACGTCGGCGGACAATATCTCATGCTGGTACCAGCCCATCGCGAGGCCCGAGGTGACGGTGGCGATGACCCCCGACACATGCACGGCTTCGCCAGCGATATAGGCGGCCCAGCAGAGCAGGATCGTGATCAGCATGACGAGCATGCGATCCTGCAGGCGCTTGGCGAGGAATATCCAGCCGGCGGCGACGAGCGCGCCGACGATCACCCCGCCGATCGCGACAAAGGCAAAGCTCTGGATCGCTTCTCCGGTGTGGAACACGCCGCTGAGTGTCGCCGCGACGGCGAAACGGAAGAGGATCAGGCCGGTCGCGTCGTTCAGCAGGCTCTCGCCTTCGAGCAAGGCTTCGAGCCGGCGCGGCAGATGGACGCCCTTCAGCACCGCGCGCGCCGACACCGCGTCGGGGGGCGATACGATCGCGCCCAATGCGAAGCAGGCGGCCCAGGGCAGGCTGGGGAGGATCATATGCACGACCACACCGACGATAAGCGTCGTGAAAACCACCGCGCCGACGGCAAGCGACAAGATACCGGGAAGGTGCCGGCGAAACCGGCCGAGCGCGGTAAAATAGGCGCCGTCCATCAACAGCGGCGGCAGGAACAGCACGAGCGCGAGTTCGGGATCGAGCGAAATCTGCGGCAAGCCGGGGATGAAAGCGAGGCCGCCGCCGCCGACGAGCAGCGCGGTTGCGGGCGGCCAGCGCAGCTTCAGCGCGAGCCAGTGCAGCCCGATAACGAGCGCGAGTAGCCCGAGGATGAGTTCGAAGGCTTCGACCGCGTGCATCGGCTCAGGTCCGGTCCATGCCGAGGTTAAACAATGCTGACATATGGAGGCCCCCTGTTTCGTCCAAACCCACGAGGCCATGTGTGACGGTGTTTGCCACCGCGATCAATGCTGGAGATTGTGCAAGCTCACCGGCGCCAGTCATCGCGGGCCGGAGAATGCGAAAGGAGGAACCTTTATCCCCCGTCCGCCGCGCTCGGCAGCCGCGACGGGGGATGAGGTTTGGTGTGCACAAGAGAACAATAAGAGAACAAAATATGTTCGTCAACTGGCTTGTTGGGGTTTTTCAGCGAGCCGGCGCGTCCGGTTGACGTGAACGTCAATCAGGACCAATGCATAGGTAACGAAGGAAAGGGAGTATGATGGCGGAGCAACCGAAGTTCGACCTGACGGGACGCGTGGCGATAGTTACCGGGGCGTCCTCGGGACTCGGCGCCGGCTTCGCCAAAGCGCTGGCAGCGGCAGGCGCCAAGGTCGTGCTCGCCGCGCGGCGCGCCGACAAACTCGCCGAACAGGTCGCCGCGATCGAGGCGGCGGGCGGGCAGGCGATTGCCGTCAGCATGGACGTCACCGACGAGGCTTCGACCATCGCCGCTTATGATGCCGCAGAAGCGGCGTTCGGCACCGTCGATACGATCGTCGCCAACGCCGGGGTCGCGACCGAGAAGATGGCGATGGGCCTGTCGGTCGCCGACGTGGACTTCCTGCTCGCCGCCAATGTCCGCGGCGTCTTCCTGACCGCGACCGAGGGTGCCAAGCGCCTCGACAAGGCGGGCAGCCGCGAGAAGCAACATGGCCGCATCGTGCTGATCGGCTCGATCACCGCCGAGAAGGTCTTTCCCGCGACCTCGGTCTATGGCGCGACCAAGGCGGCGGTGCGCCATCTCGGCAAGGCGCTGGCACGCGAATGGGCGCGGCGCGGGATCAGCGTCAATGTGATCCAGCCCGGCTATTTCGAATCCGAAATGACCGCGGAGTTGTTCGAAAGCGACACCGGCGCGGCGATGGTGAAAAGCTTCCCGCGTCAGCGGATGCGTCCCGCAACCGACCTGCATGCGCCGCTGCTGATGCTCTGTTCCGACGCCGCGCTCGGCATCACGGGCAGCGTGATCACCGTCGACGACGGACAGACATTGTGAGCGAACTGCTGATCGAAGCGCGCGGTGCGGTCGAGATTGCGACGCTCAACCGGCCCGAACGGCTCAATGCGCTGAACGAGGCGCTGGTCGACGAGCTCAATGCCTATTTCGGCGGGCTGGCCGACCGGCCTGAGGTCCGCGTCGTCGTCCTGCGCGGCGCGGGCCGCGGTTTCTGCGCCGGGCTCGACATCCAGGAAGATCGCTCGAGCGACGAAACGCCGGTGCTGCGCACGCTGCGCACCCAGACGCGCATCGGCAATATCTACCGCAAGATGCGCGCCTGTCCGCAGCCGATCATCGCGCTGGGGCATGGCGCGGCTTGCGGCGGCGGCCTGTCGCTGCTGCTCGCGTCCGACGTGCGTTATGCTTCGCCGTCGTTCAAGGCGAACGCCGCCTATATCCGTATCGGCCTCGGCGGTTGCGATATGGCCTCAAGCTATTTCCTGCCGCGCCTCGTCGGCGCGAGCCTCGCGTCGGAGATGATCCTGACCGGCCGTTTCATCGACGCCGAACGTGCGCTCCGCGCGGGCCTCGTCAGCGAAATCGTCGACGAGGAGGCATTGCTCGACCGCGGCCTTGCGCTCGCCGACGAGATGCTGGCGACGTCGCCCTATGGCCTGCGGCTCTCAAAACAGGCGCTGAACCTCAACATCGACGCGCAGAGTCTCGACGCCGCGATGGCGATCGAGGACCGCCAGCAGGTGATTCTTTCGGCGACCGAAGACCATCGCGAGGCGCTCACCGCCTTCCTCGAAAAGCGTTCGCCGAACTATAGTGAACGATAAATATAGGCCCATGCATCGCCCCCATTGACTTGGCGATCTATTGACATAGTAAGTGCCATATCCCGAGGGGGTGGGAGTGATGGCAGTACGCAGGAGGACCACTAAATGCCGGGTCGCTTAGGCGGGTCCCGGCGTGCTGCCATCATCATAATCGGCGCCCTGCTCTCGATAGCATCCGCGCAGGCACAGCCTGCAAAAACGGCGCCAAAACAACCGAATATCGTCATCCTGCTCGCCGACGACTGGGGCTTTTCCGACGTCGGTTCGTTCGGTTCCGAAATCGCGACTCCGAACATCGACGCGCTCGCGCATGCGGGAATGCGCTTCTCCAATTTCCATGTCGCGGGGTCCTGCTCGCCGACGCGCGCGATGTTGCAGACGGGGGTGATGAATCACCGCAACGGGCTCGGCAATATGCCCGAGACGATCCCCGACCAGCATCGCGGCAAGCCCGGTTACGACACGGTGATGAACCTGCGCGTCGTGACGATCGCGCAATTGCTGAAGGCGGCGGGCTACCGCACCTATCTCACCGGCAAATGGCACCTCGGCAGCGATGCCAAGCGCCTCCCGCACGCGCGCGGATATGACCGCGCCTACAGCCTCGCCGATGCCGGTGCCGACAATTTCGAGCAGCGCCCGATCGAGGGCATGTACGACACCGCCGCCTGGACCGAGAATGGCAGGCCCGCCACCTTGCCCAAGGATTATTACTCCTCGCATTTCGTCGTGCAGCGGATGATCGATTATATCGAGGCCGACCGCAAAAGCGGCCGACCCTTCCTCGCGTCGATCAACTTCCTCGCCAACCACATCCCGGTGCAAGCGCCCGACAGCGACATCGCGCGCTATTCGGCGATGTACAAGGACGGGTGGACCGCGCTCCGCGCCGCGCGGGCGAAACGCGCTGCGGCGCTCGGTATCGTGCCCGCAGGCGTGCCGATCGTGACAATGGCGACGACGCCCGACTGGAAAAAGCTCGACGCCGAGGAGCGCGCCGCCGCGATCCGCGTGATGCAGGCCTATGGCGGCATGGCGACCGCGATGGACCGCGAGGTCGGCCGTCTCGTCGCGCATCTCAAAGCCACGGGCGATTATGAGAACACGATCTTCGTCTTCCTCTCCGACAATGGCGCCGAGCCGACCAATCCGTTCAGCAGCCTGCGCAACCGGCTGTTCCTCGACATGCAGTACGACCTCGCGACGGCAAACATCGGCCGGCGCGGCAGTTTCGCTGCGATCGGCCCCGGCTGGGCGAGCGCCACCGTATCGCCTTTGTCGGGGTATAAATTCACTGCGGCTGAGGGCGGGCTGCGCGTGCCACTGATCATCGCTTGGCCGGGCAATGCGAACATCCGTGCCGGCGGCATCAGCAACGGCCTTGCGCATGTCACCGACATCCTGCCGACGCTGACCGAACTCGCTGGCGTGCGCGGTCATGGCGGGTCATGGCAGGGCAAGGCGGTCGAGCCCGTGACCGGGCGCAGCCTCGTTCCGATGTTGCAAGGCGGGACGGGTAGCGTCCATGGCGATGCGCCGCTCGGCTATGAACTGTCGGGCAATTCGGCACTGTTCCGCGGCGACTACAAGCTGGTGCGAAACATCGCGCCGACCGGCGACGGAAAATGGCGGCTCTACGATTTGAAGACCGACCCCGGCGAGACGCGCGACCTTGCCGCGATCCAGCCCGATCGCTTCGCCGCGATGATTGCCGATTACCGCGCCTATGCGAAAGCGAACGGCGTGCTCGACATGCCTGCGGGCTACACCGCCGACGAGCAGATCAACGTCTATGCGTTCGAACATCAGGGTAAGCCACGCCTGATCCGCCTCGGCCTGTGGGCCGGCGGCATCGTCGTGCTGGTGTCAGCTTTTTTCTGGAACTGGCGCCGCCGGCGCCGCGCGCGCCGTGTCGATCAGGCGAAACCCGATATGGTCGGTGCCTAGGCTGCGTTCCTGGAACTGGCGCGCGGCGGGGCGGTACCGCGCGCAATAATTGGCGGCGCACAGGAAGCTGCCGCCCTTGATGACATTGCTCTCCCCGCCGGCCTTGCTCGTCGTCCATTCCCAGACATTCCCGATCAGGTCGTACACGCCATGCCGGTCGGCGGGGAAACAGGCGACGGGCGCACGGCCGGTGAAGCCGTCGGTGCCAAGGTCGCGCGCGGGGAAGGCGCCCTGATAATAATTGGCCTGCGGTTTGCCCGCCTTGTCGACCGGCACATTGCGGTCGGCGCCGCCGGTCGCCGCAGCGAGTTCCCACTGCTCTTCGCTCGGCAGCGCCTTGCCCTTCCATTTGGCGTAGGCGAGCGCATCGTCATATCCAATCTGCACCACCGGGTCGCGGCCGCGTCCGTCGATATTCGTCTTGGGGCCCGCTGGATGCCGCCACTCGGCGCCGACGACCCAGCGCCACCAGTTCGGATTGCCGTCGGTCGGCGCGGTGAACACCGCGGAGCCGGGGATCAGCATTTCGGGCGGCGCGCCGGGCAGCCTCGGCGGGTCCTGTTCGGCGAGCGTCTTGTAGCCGGTCGCTTTCACAAATTCGGCGAACTCGGCGTTGGTGACCTCGTGCGTCGACATCCAGAAGCCCGCGACGGTGGCGTCGCGCTCCGGCCCTTCCTCGGACAAATGCGCATCGGCACCCATCGCGAAGGTCGCGCCGGGGATCCACACATAATCCTGCGCGGGGATCGCCGCGCATTCGGGCGCCTTCGCTTCGGCAAGCGGCGCATCCTTCGCCTCGCCGCACGCCGCGAGCGCGCCGACTATTGCGAACGACAGCAGGACCGAAGCTTCGCGCATCAATCCTGTTCGACGATCGTCGCCAGCACCGCTTCGACCATCTGCCCCATCACCGCGCCCGCATCTTCGGCGGACAGGCTCTGGTCGTGGCGCAGCGTGCGCCAGGTGTGGAACGACAGCGTGGCGCACAATGCCTCGACGCCGATCCGGTCGGCCCGGACATGGCCCGGAAGCAGGCAAAGGATCAACTCGCGCTCGAACATCACGACGCGGCTATATTGTGCCATCAGGAAGGGCGACTGGTAACGCTTGATATTGGCGGCAAGGCGGAAGGGCAGGGTCGTCTCGAACAGTCTGACGCGCCGCCGGAGAAGCTCGCGGATATTGCCGCGCCACGGCTGGTCGGGATAGGGCGCCATGACGATCGGCGCGACGCGTTCGGTGATCGTCGCCGTGATCTCGGCATAGAGTGCGTCCATATCGTCGAAATGGCGGAAAACGGTGCGGAGGCCAATTCCCGCTTCCTCGGCAACGCGCGCCGCGCTCGGCGACAGGTCGCCCGCGACCACCAGCTCCATCATCGCCTCGACGATTCGCTTGTGGCTCGACCGCCCGCGTTCGCGGCGGCCGTCGACCCGATCGGGTTCGACCTGTGGCGCGTTAATTTTCTTCACCCCTGTCGTCATCGCCTCCCTGCTGGCCCGACTTGGCGCCGGGGTCAAACAATCTTGCGTATCGGCCGATATAGTGACACATATAGTGTCAATAGTTTTCGAACAAGCCGATACGACCGGATAAGGGGCGAAGATGAAAAAAAGGTGGGTGGCTCTTTGCGTATTTGCCCTCGTGGGTGCGGGTGGATATTGGGCGTTCGAGGCGAATAAATACAAGCTTCCGGGGATAATCCAGGACTGGAAGGACCCCGTGCAGCCGAACCGTCCGGTCGCGTGGCAGCAAGGGCCGTCGCAGGCGCCGGCGAGTCCGATTGGGGGTAAGCGCCCGCCGAACATCATCCTGATCGTCGCCGACGATCTTGGCTATAACGACATCAGCCTGAATGGCGGCGGCGTCGCCGGCGGGCTGGTCAAGACGCCGAACATCGATGCGATCGCGCGCGAGGGCGTCAATTTCACCACCGCCTATGCCGCCAACGCAACCTGCTCGCCGTCGCGTGCGGCGATGATGACGGGGCGTTACCCGACGCGCTTCGGTTTCGAATATACGGCGGTTCCGGTCGCCTTTGCCGAAAGCGTTTCGCATGGCGAGGGGGTGGGGCCGCACAAGGCGATCTTCCACAAGGATCTGATCACGCCCGACATCCCCGACTATCCCGACATGGGCGTCCCCGCAAAGGAAGTGACGATCGCAGAGACGGTGAAGGCCGCGGGCTATCACACGCTCCACATCGGCAAATGGCATCTGGGCGAGGCGCCGGCGTTGCAGCCGCACGCGCAGGGATTCGACGAAAGCCTCACCGTGCTGGGCGGCGCGGCGATGTTCCTGCCCGAGGATGATCCCGACGCGGTCAATGCGAAACTGCCGTGGGACCGCATCGACCATTTCATCTGGGCCAATTTGCGGCACGCGGTGAGCTTCAACGGCAGCAAGCGCTTCCATCCGAAGGGCCATATGACCGACTATTTCGCCGATCAGGCGATCACGGCGATCGAGGCGAACCAGGGCCGGCCCTTCTTCCTCTATCTCGCGTTCAACGCGCCGCACACGCCGCTGCAGGCGACGAAGGAAGATTATGCGAAGCTGCCGCAGATCAAGGATCACAAGACGCGCGTCTATGGCGCGATGATCGCGCAGCTCGACCGGCGTATCGGCGATGTGATGGCAAAGCTGAAAGAGCTGGGGATCGACGACAACACACTCGTCATCTTCACCAGCGACAATGGCGGCGCCTGGTATACGGGCATCGACGATCTGAACGCGCCCTATCGCGGGTGGAAAGCGACCTTCTTCGAAGGCGGCATTCGCACCCCCTTCTTCATGCGCTGGCCGGGCCATCTCGCGCCGGGATCGACGCGCGCCGACGTGACGGGACATATCGACCTGTTCTCGACGATCGCCGCCGCAGCGGGGGCGAAGGTTCCGGCCGACCGGATCGTCGATAGCGAGGATATATTGGCCGGTCCGGCAAAGCGGGCGGCGCTTTACTGGCGCTCGGGCGATTACCGTGTCGTGCGCGCGGGCGACTGGAAGCTGCAGGTGACGAAGCGGCCCGAGAAGGTCCGCCTGTACAATCTCGCGGTCGATCCGACCGAGAAGCATGACGTGTCCGCCAGCGAGCCGCAGCGCGTCGCGCAATTGCGTGCAATGATCGACGCGCAGAACAGGGGCATGGCGAAACCGATCTGGCCAGGACTGGTCGAAGCGCCCGTGCGGATCGATGTGCCGCAGAATGCGCCGTGGCGGGACGGACAGGACTATATCTACTGGACGAACTGACCAGCCGTCCCTTGCATAGTCGGCCGGGCTGATCGTGCCGCGGCCAATAGGCTGAAAATATGCCAGAAGCTGGCGATGATGGTGCGGTCGAGAAGACTCGAACTTCCACGGCCTTTCGGCCACAACGACCTCAACGTTGCGCGTCTACCAGTTCCGCCACGACCGCACATCATGATGGTCCGGATCGGGTCCGGTACCAGGTAGGAGCGGGCGCCTAGCAAAGCTTTTCGGGCGATGCAAGCGAGCGCACCGCTTTTATTTCATCCGTGGTCAAAGACCTGCCCGTACGGATTGGTCCGTGTCACCAAACCGACTCCAAAGAGTCACTCAACTGTCACGGCTCTGGCGTCAGACAGTCATCGAATCACCCTAGTGGCGGCGTTACCGGGGGTGGGGCGGCCATATCTTCTCGTTCCCGGCGTATTTTTCATCAGTCGCACCGACGTGCGCACACCGGGAACGGAGATTTTCATGGCGGCTTTCGCGCGCATTCGTTTGGTCATGCTCAGCAGCGTGGCCTGTTCCATCCTTGCGGCGTGCGGTGCCGATGGCGTCGCGTCGCCGGGTGAAGGCGTGATCATCGTCCCGACGCCGACCCCCACGCCGACGCCGACCCCCACGCCGACCCCGACCCCGCCGGCGACCGTGACCCCTGCCGCCAACTGCCCGACGATCGCCGGGCCCGACCAGCTCGCGAATCTCGGCACGATCAGTGGCCCCGGCGGCGAATGGCGCAACTGCGGCTTCCCGACGCGCTTCACCGCGACGACCGCGATCCCGAAGGTGGCGGGTGTCATCTATTCGCTCCCCGGCCGCGTCGATGTTGGCACCGACCAGGGTGCGACCAGCACCAACAATGTCGTCACGCTGACGATCGATCCGGGCGTCACCGTCTTTGGTGCGACGGGCGTTTCCTTCCTCGCCGTCAACCGCGGCAACCGCATCGATGCGGTCGGCACGCCGACGCAGCCGATCATCTTCACCGGCCGTGGTAACGTCGTCGGTTCGGCCGGCGACCAGACCTCGCAGCTGTGGGGCGGCGTCGTCCTGCTTGGCCGCGCGCCGATCACCGACTGTCTTGCACCGGGCGCGACGCCGGGTACCGCAGCGTGCGAACGCGACACCGAAGGCACGTCGAACGCGCTCTATGGCGGCGCGCAGCCGGCTGACAATTCGGGCCGCATGTCCTACGTCCAGATCCGCTACTCGGGTTTCATCCTGTCGGCCGCCAGCGAACTGCAGGGCCTGACCCCGTCGGGCACCGGGTCGGGTACGCAGCTGGACCATATCCAGATCCACAACAGCTCGGACGACGGCATCGAAGTGTTCGGCGGCCGCGTGAACATGAAGCATCTGGTGATCACCGGCGCCGAAGACGACGGCCTCGACACCGACGTCGGCTATCAGGGCAATATCCAGTACGTCATCGGCGTGCAGCGCGAAGGCGGTGCGGTCGGCGACTCGATGATGGAAATCGACTCGAACGGCAATGAAGACACGACGCCGCGCCAGCGCGTCGCGATTTCGAACTTCACCTATATCCACCGCAACAATGCGGCGGGTAACGGCGTGTCGATCCTCGTTCGCGGCGGTGCCGACTATACCTTCGCCAATGGCCTGATCGTGGCGCCGGGCTTCCGCTGCCTTGGCCTGAATAGCGCGACGACGATCAACCCGGCGAACCCCGCCCTCGACGAAGCCGGCCCGCCGGTGTTCCAGTCGGTGTCGCTGCAGTGCAACGCCACGCCGTTCCGCGGCACGAGCGGCGTGACCGACGCGCAGGTCCAGACGATCTTCGAAAGCGGCACGAACAACCGTTCGAACTACACGCCGTCGCTGACCAGCCTGTTCATCAACGGTGCGACCGAAACCGGCTTCACGCCCTTCAATGCGAAGACGCTGAACGCCTTCTTCGACACCACCGCCTATGTCGGCGCCGTCCGTGACGCCAACGACACCTGGTACCAGGGTTGGACCTGCAACTCGTCGACCGCGAACTTCGGCACGACGAGCGCGAACTGCAGCGCCATCCCGACGACCTGATCGCTCGCGATCCAATTGGGGAGCGGGCACGCCTGACGGGCTGGCCCGCTCCCTTCCTGCATATTCTTGGGGACTATTCCATCATGACCAAGCGGCCGATCTTCGCCAGCCTGCTCCTCCTCAGCTCTGCCCTCGTCGCACCTGCCGCTCTGGCGCAGGACGCCGGCGCACCGGCATCTGATGCGCCTTCGGTTACGACCGAAGCGCCCGCAACCGACGATGCTGCGGCTCAGGAGGACGAACAGGGCGACGTCTCGATCCCCGGCGGCGCCGATCAGGAAATCGTCGTCACCGGCCGCTTTACACCCAATGTCGTCCGCGCGACGCCCGAAGTCGTCTCGGTGCTGTCGTCGGCCGATATCGCACGCACCGGCGAAGGCGATATCTCGGGCTCGCTTCAGCGCGTGACCGGTCTGTCGGTTGTCGGCGGCGGTTTCGTTTATGTCCGCGGTCTTGGCGATCGTTACTCGCTCGCGCTCTTGAACGGCTCCCCGCTGCCGAGCCCCGAGCCGCTGAAGCGCGTCGTCCCGCTCGACATCTTCCCCTCGAACGTCATCGACTCGACGCTCGTCCAGAAAAGCTATTCGGCGAACTTCCCCGGCGAGTTCGGCGGGGGCGTGATCAACCTCACGACCAAGGCGATCCCGCGCGAGCCCTTCCTGACCTTCAGCGGCGGGATTGGTTGGGACAGCGAGACGACGAACCAACTCGGCTATACCTATTATGGCAGCGATACCGACTGGACGGGCTTCGACGATGGTACCCGCGATGTCCCGTCGCTGCTCAAAAACGCATTCGCCAGCGGCAAGCCGATCCTCGAAGGCGCCGATTTCACGCAAGACGATCTGGAAGCGATCCAGATGGAACTGGTGAACGCCGAAACGACGCTGCTGCAACAGAATAACCACATCCCGGTCAACTGGTCGGCTGGCATCACCGGCGGCACCACGATCCCCTTCGCGAACGGCGAACTCGGCATCATCGCGACCGCGGGGATCAGCAACAAGTGGCGCACGCGGGATACGCTGCAGCAAACCTCGGTCGAGCAGGATCTTTCGGGCGACCCGCAGTCGAGCTTTAACCGCGTCGTTACCGACAACCGCATCGTCGTGAACGGCCTCCTCGGTTTCGGGCTCGAACTCGGCGAACACAAGCTGCGCTGGACGAACCTCTATATCCGCGACACGTTGAAGCAGGCGCGTCTCGCGGTCGGCACCGACGCGAACCAGGTCGGCCGCGACATCATGAAGCAGGACACGGCCTGGTACGAACGTCAGCTGATCAACACGCAATTCGTCGGTGAATTCCATTTCGACCGACTCAAGCTCGATCTGCGCGGCGGCTATGCCAATTCGCAGCGCGAGGCGCCCTATGAGCGCGGCTTCACCTATGTGCGTACTAACTTGCCGACCGCGCAGGATCCGACGGGCGACAAGTTTGTCAACGATCTGGGCGGCAACCGCGGCGACGCGACGATTGCCTTCTCGGACCTCAACGAAGATCTGTGGTCGGGCGGCGTCGATTTGTCGTACGAGCTCGCCTCGCACATCACCGCGACGGTTGGCTACGCCTACAGCGACACGCATCGCACCTCGGTGCGCCGCGCGTTCCAGTTCCGCGCCTCGGGCCTGCCCGTTGCGGTCACGCAGTTGCGCCCCGATTACCTGCTCTCCGACGCGACGATCCAGCTTTATGATATCACGCTGGTCGAAACCTCGGCGCAGGATGGCACTGCGGCGTTTGCCGCCGACCTCACCACGCACGCGGGTTATGCGCAGATCCAGGCCGAGCTGGTATCGGGCGTCAACATCAATGCCGGCGTCCGCTATGAAGATGCCAAACAGACGGTCGCCCCGATCGATCTGTTCAACACCGGGGCAGGCGCCATCGTCGCGACCGACCTCAACAATGACTATTGGTTGCCCGCGGTCACGCTGACCTGGGAAGTCGCGCCCGACATGCAGGTGCGCCTCAACGGATCGAAGACGATCGCGCGTCCGCAGTTCCGCGAACTCGTCGCGCAAATCTACAACGATCCCGAATCGAACCGCAATTTCCGCGGCAACCCGTCGCTGACCGACAGCGAGCTGTGGAACGCCGAGCTGCGCTATGAATGGTATTTCGCCAAGGATCAGCGCTTCACCGCGGCGGGTTTTTACAAGTCGATCGACAAGCCGATCGAGGCCTATACCTCGCTCACCGATTCGATCGGCAACACCAGCTATGCGAACGCGCCGAAGGCGACGCTCTATGGCGTCGAGGTCGAGGCGCAGAAATATTTCGCGCTCGATACGCTGTCGGACTCGCCCTTCTGGGCCAGCCGCCGTCTCGTGCTGATCGGCAACTACACCTTCACCAAGTCGGAGATCAAAGTTGGCGCGGGTGACACCACCGTGATCAACGGCGTGGTGCAGGATGCGAGCAACTTCTTCTTCGACGGCGCGCCGCTGACCGGCCAGTCGGACCATCTGGTCAACGTCCAGATCGGGCTCGAGGATCAGGACAAGCTGTCGCAACAGACGCTGCTGATTACTTACGCGAGCCCGCGTGTCACCAGCCGGGGCCCGTCGGGTCAGCCCGATTTGTTCGAAAAGCCGGGCATCCAGCTCGATTTCGTTGCACGCCAGGGCGTCACGCTGCTTAACAAGGAAATCGAACTGAAGTTCGAAGCGCGCAACCTGACGGGACGCAACTATCAGGAAGTGCAGGAATCGGGCGACAACAAGATCTATTTCAACCGTTACAAGCTGGGCCGGACCTTCTCGCTCAGCGCGTCGCTCAAATTTTAAAGGCTGGGACCCTCCCCGTCGCGTCGCGGTGGGGAGGGGGCAGCGTGCTCGGCTGACGGAGGGGGTGTTCGAACAGGCGCCTCTCCGCCACGCGATGCGGATGGCCTCCCGTCCCGGCGCTTTGCGAGGGCGCGCACCTTCCAGGCCAGCGGGCCATCGCACCGGACTCGCCCGGCCGTCAAAAAACTGTAATCTTCCCGTCAACTGATTGTCACCAATCGCCCGTAGGCGATTCGCGAGACAGGCTTTTCAGTCTTGGGGGGACAGAGACATTTCATGGCGACGCTGATGTCCGGATCGGCCGTTCGGTTGCCGCGCGGATTGCCCGCCTGGCTGCGAGGGGCGAGGCGCTCGCCGCGCGAGATCTGGCCGATGCTGTTAGCGGGCCTGCTCGGCGCGCTGCTGGTGTGGCAATGCGTCCGCTTGATGTGGACGCTGCTCACGCCGTTGTCGCCGCTCGGCGCGTGGCAGCCGCAGGCCGCGGTCATCGCCTCGCCCGCCGAACGGCGCGCGCTCTTCACCAGTCTCGACCCTTTCTTTCGCGGCAATGCGCAGGGCCCCGCCGCCGCGACCGTCACCTCGGCGGGGCTGACGCTCTTCGGTATCAACCTCAACGAAGCGACGGGCGGCGGCTCGGCGATCATCGCGGGTGAGGACGGCATCCAGACGAGCTATGCCATCGGCGACGAGATTGCGCCGGGGTTGAAGCTCGCGGGCGTCGCCTTTGATCATGTGCTGCTCGACCGTGGGGGCGCGCGCGAAAGCCTGTTCCTCGACCAGAGCGGCGAGGCGCCCGTTGCGAACGCCGCAAGCCCGCTCCCCGCGCCGACGCCCGAGATCGGCGCTGCGTCGGGCGGCGCGAGCGCGAGCGGCGAAATGACCCCCGCGGCGATCAAGGCCGGCGTCGGCTTTGCCCCGCGCACCGAAGAGGGTCGCGTCACCGGTATCGTCGTCCAGCCACAGGGTGACGGTGCAGCGTTCCGCGCCGCGGGTTTGCGCCCCGGCGATGTCATCCGTTCGGTCGGTGGCCGCCCGATCGGCTCGGCGAGCGACGCTGCCGCGCTCGCCAATCAACTTACGCCGGGTGCGCGTATCTCGCTCGAGGTCGAGCGCGGTGCCAGCGTCGTTCCCGTCGCCATTTTCCTCTCGAAACAATAGAGACCCATGCGCCTCAAACTTTCCCTGATGCTCGCCGCCGCACTGGTTTCTGCCACGCCGACGGTGGTGTACGCGCAATATACGCTCAACGTCCGCGACGCCGACATCCGCGCCTTCATTCAGGATGCGGCGCGGATCACGGGGCGCACTTTCGTCATCGACGGCCGCGTCAACGGCAAGGTCTCGGTCGTCACCGACCGGCCGCTGTCGCGCAGCGAATATTTCGAAATTTTCCTCGCGACCTTACGCTCGAACGGCCTTGTCGCCGTTCCGGGTCCGAACGGCAGCTACCGCGTCCAGCCGATCGACGGCGCCGCGGCGCAGCCCGGCCGGATCGGCAGCAGCGGTGCGGCGCAGAACCAGTTCGTCACCGAAATCATCCGCCTACGATACATCGATGCGGTCTCGGCGGTCGAAACGCTGCGTCCGCTGGTCAGCGCGCAGGGCTCGCTGACCGCAAACCGCAACGCCAACAGTCTGGTGGTCGCCGATTTCGCCGACAATATCCGCCGTATCCGGGCGCTCGCATCTAGCATTGATCGCGACAGCTCGACGAGCCAGATCGTCACGCTGAAGAATGCCGGAGCGCGCGAGATCGCCGCGGCGCTACAGGCGCTTGTTCCGGCGGCGGGCGAGGGGGCGCAAAAGCCCGTCGCGATCGTGCCGATCGACAGCAGTAACGCGATTGCGCTGCGCGGCGATCAGGCAATGGTCGCGCGCTTCGTATCGATGGCCAACGACCTCGACGCGAAGGCGGCGGGCGGGACCGAATTGCGTGTCTATTGGCTCGAACATGCCAATGCCGAAACCCTGTTGCCGACGCTGCAGCAGCTGATCGGCGGCGGCAGCGATCCGGTGCAAAAGGCGGGCCTGCCGCCCGCTTCCTCCTCTTCGTCCTCGGATGGTGGCAGCAATTCCGCACCGGTGGCGGCGGCGACCACTGGACCGACGTCGACCGGCGGTGGCGGCACCGGCAGCATTTCGACTCGCGGCCCCGCGATCATCACGCGCTACGAAGGCGCCAATGCGATCATCGTTGCCGCGAACAGCGAAGTGCAGCGCATGCTCGGCGAACTGATCCGCCAGCTCGACAGCCGCCGTCAACAGGTGCTGGTCGAGGCGATCGTCGTCGAGATCGGCGACGATGCCGCGAAACGCCTCGGTGTCCAGTTCCTGCTCGGCGGCAAGAATATCCCGTTCGTCGCGACGAGCTATAGCAATGCATCGCCCAACATATTGACCCTTGGCGGCGCCTATGCTGCGAACCGGTTGTCGCAGGAAACGACGACGGTGAACGGCACCACGACGGTTACCCAGACGAACAGCTCGCTCGGCAACAGTCTGCAGGAAGCCGCGGCAGCCTCGCTCCTCACTGCAACCGGCGGTTTCGCGGGTTTCGCGGGCGATATCGGCAAGAACACGATCTTTGGCGCAATCATCAACGCGGTGAAATCGGACACGACGTCGAACCTGCTTGCGACCCCGCATATCGTCACGCTCGACAATCAGGCGGCGAAATTCCTCGTCGGACAGGATGTCCCGATTACGACGGGCGAGCAACTGGGCGATAATTTCGAAAACGCCTTCCGCACGGTCCAGCGCGAAGAGGTCGGGATCAAGCTGGAAGTGACGCCGCAGGTCAATGGCGCGGGCGAAGTGAAGATGTTCCTGCGTCAGGAAGTGTCGAGCGTTGCCGGCCCCGTCTCGTCGCGCAACAGCGATCTTATCCTCAACAAGCGCTCGTTCGAAACGGTGCTGACCGTCGACGACGGCGAAATCCTTGCGATCGGTGGGCTGCTCAACGACGACGAGCGCAAGACGATCGAGCGGATCCCGCTGCTGAGCGATATTCCGGTGCTCGGCGAATTGTTCAAATCGCGCAGCCGCACGCGCTCGAAAACGAACCTCATGGTCTTCATCCGCCCCACGATCCTGCGCAATCGCGAGGACAATGCCGCGCTCACTGCGCGCCGTTACGGCTATATCCGCGACTTCCAGCTCCAGCGGAACCCCGATGTCGAACCCGCGATCGACACGCTGGTCCGCGATTATCTGGGCGCGGTGCCGCCGGCGCCGACCCCTGCGACCCCTGCCGACATTACCGTGGGTCCGGTTAACCTGCCTGAACTTCGCGGACCCGACGGCAGCGTCACGACGACCGACGTCCCACCCTCGATTTCACAGGCGCCCGCACCGCCAACCGGAGAATATCCGTGACCGATCCCGAACCGATCGCCGTCTCCCCGGCGCCGGTCGACATTCCCTACGGCTTTGCCCGCGCGCATGGCGTCGTCATCGCGCAGGGCGAGGGCGGGGCTTGGCTCGCGACGCTGCGCGAGGATGCCGATCCTGCGGTGCTGATCGAGGTGAAGCGTTATCTCGCGCAGCCGCTCCGCGTCGCGACCGCGAGCGTCGCCGATTTCGACCGGCTGCTCTCCGACCATTATGCCGTCGACAGCTCGGCGGCCGCGATGGCGGGCTCGCTCGACGGCAGCGACATCGACTTCAGCCTACCGAGCGCCGAGGATTTGCTCGACAGCGCCGACGACGCCCCCGCGATCCGCCTGATCAACGCAATCATCGCCGAAGCGGTGCGGCAGGGCGTCAGCGACATCCATATCGAACCCTATGAAAGCGGGCTCGTCGTGCGGATGCGCACCGACGGCGTGCTCCGCGAACATCTGCGCATGCCGCCGCACGTCGCGCCTGTCGTAGTCAGCCGCATCAAGGTGATGGCGCGGCTCGACATCGCCGAGCGCCGCGTGCCGCAGGACGGACGCATCGGGCTGACGCTCGCGGGCAAGGCGGTCGATGTCCGCGTGTCGACGCTGCCCAGCCGCGCGGGCGAACGCGTCGTGATGCGTATCCTCGACAAGGATGCGGCAGGAATCGACTTCGACGTCCTCGGCCTCTCGGGCGCCGCCGACCAGATTTTGCGCGAGGCGCTCGCCGAACCCAATGGCATCATCCTTGTCACCGGCCCGACCGGCTCGGGCAAGACGACGACGCTTTACGCGGCGCTCAAGCAGCTCAACGACGGCCAGCGCAACATCCTGACCGTCGAGGACCCGGTCGAATATGCCGTCGACGGCGTCGGCCAGACGCAGGTCAACAGCAAGGTCGGGCTCGACTTTGCCGCGGGCCTTCGCGCGATCCTGCGCCAGGATCCCGACGTCGTGATGGTCGGCGAAATCCGCGATCGCGAAACCGCCGATATCGCTGTGCAGGCGTCGCTGACGGGTCACCTTGTGCTCTCGACCGTTCATACCAACGACGCCGTCGGCGCGATCACGCGCCTGAAAGACCTGAAGGTCGAACCCTTCCTGCTCGCCTCGACGCTCCGCGCGGTTCTCGCGCAGCGGCTCGTTCGCAAGCTTTGCGATCATTGCCGCGAGCCGGTACAGGCCGACAACAGCGTCGCCGCGATCCTCGGGCTCGATATCGGTACCGTTATTTGGCGGCCGAAGGGCTGCGACCAGTGCGGCGGAACCGGCTACAAGGGCCGGATCGGGGTGTTCGAGGCGATCAAGGTCGATGAGACCGTCCGCCGCTACATCTACAACGGCGGCGACGAGGCGATGATCACGCGCCACGCCTTCCTGAAATCGCCGACGCTCGCTTCGGCGGCGCGCGCGATGGTCGCGAAGGGGCTGACGACCGCCGAGGAGGCGATCCGCATCGCGCGGCGCGAGGAAATCGATGCCTGATTATCGCTATGTGGCGATCGATCCGCAGGGCCGCGAGCGCAAGGGGCGGCTGACCGCCGCCAACGACGACGCGGCGCGCGCGGATCTGATGCGCCGCAAGTTCCATATCGTCGCGGTCGAGGCGGCGGGGGCCAAGCCGGCCAGCCGTTCGCTGCTCGCTTTCCGCAAAAATAAATTGAGCAGCAAGGATCTGGCGCTGTTCACGCGCCAGCTTGCGACGCTGGCCGAAGTCGCGCCGCTCGAAGAGGCGTTGCGCACGCTCACCCGCCAGAGCGAGGCCGAAAGCGCGCGCGCTGTCATCGGCGACGTCCACGCCGGGCTGCTCGAAGGCCGCCGCCTCGCCGATGCGATGGGACGCCAGCCGGGCAGCTTTCCGCCGCTCTATCGCGCGATGGTCGCCGCGGGCGAAACGACCGGCAGCCTGACGACGATCCTCGCGCGCCTCGCCGACCTGCTCGAACGGCAAGCCGAGGTGCGCGGCAAGCTGATCGCCGCGCTCGCCTATCCGATCGTGCTCGCGGTCGTTGCGATCGGCGTCGTTGCGGCGCTGATGATCTTCGTCGTCCCGCGCGTCGTCGAACAGTTCACCGACGTCGGCCAGCAATTGCCTTTCCTGACCCGCGCGGTGATCACGATCTCCAGCTTTGCCGCGAACTGGTGGTGGCTGGTTGCGTTGCTGATCGCCGCCGCGAGCTTCGGCTGGGTGACCGCGATGCGCCGTCCGGCGTTCAAGGCGCGGGTCGATGGCCGGCTGCTCCGTTTGCCGCTCTTCGGCCGCCTGCTCCGCGATCTCTACGCCGCACGCTTTGCGCGAACGCTGTCGACGATGGTGTCGAGCCGGCTGCCGCTCGTTGAAGGTCTTCGCCTGACCCTCCCGACGATCCGCAACGCGGCGCTTGCTGGCGCGACTGCGACGATTGTCGATCAGGTGCGCGCCGGCGGCAGCCTGTCTACCGCGCTCCGCGATGCCGAGGTCTTCCCGCCGCTGCTCGTCTATATGACCGCCAGCGGCGAAAGCGCGGGGCGGCTCGAGCAGATGCTCGAACGCGCCGCCGACTATCTCGAGCGCGAATTCGACCGCTTTACGGCGGCGTCGATGGCGCTTCTCGAACCTGTCATAATTGTCGTTATGGGGTCGTGCGTGGCCCTTATCATCCTCGCCATTCTGCTCCCGATCCTTCAGTTGCAGAACCTTGCAGGTCTATAATAAATGTCCCTGATGCAGCTTTTCATTCGCCTGATGCTCGACCCCGCCCGTCCGCCCGTCAATCGGCAGCGCAAGAAGGACGAACGCGGCTTCACGCTGACCGAGTTGATGGTCGTCATCTTCATCATCGGGCTGCTCGCCACGGTGGTGATGATCAACGTTCTGCCGAGCCAGGACCGTGCGATGGTGACCAAGGCCAAGGCCGATATTGCAACGCTCGAAAGCGCGCTCGAGCAATATCGCCTCGACAATCTGACCTATCCCGCATCGACCGACGGACTGAACGCACTTACCGTCGCGCCGCCCGCGCTCGCGCAGCCCGAACGCTATCGCCGCGGCGGCTATATCAAGAAGCTGCCCGCCGATCCGTGGGGCCGCCCCTATAATTATCAGGCGCCGGGGCCGAACGGAAAGGCGTTCGACGTCTGGTCGCTCGGTGCCGACGGTGCCCCCGGCGGGACCGACGACAATGCGGATATTCGCAGCGACGCCTGACGCGCCGACGCGCCGGGCGCCAAACGGCTTCACGCTCGTCGAACTGATGGTCGTGCTCGCGATCATGGCGCTGGCCGCGACCGCCGTCGTGCTCACCATTCCCGGCGAAGAACGCACGGTGCGCAGCGAGGCCGACCGCCTAGCCGCGCGGCTCGCCGCCGCGCGCGATGTCGCGGTGATCGAAGGGCGCAGCGTCGCGGTCAATTTCGCTCCGTCGGGCTATGGTTTCGAACGGCGGATTTCGGGCGAATGGCAGCCGCTGCCCGGCCGTGCGTTCGAGCAACGCAACTGGCCGGGCGACGTCCGCTTTTCAGCAGGTGGCGGGCAGGGTGCGGCGCGGATCTTGTTCGACCGCGTGGGCATTAGTCCGACACCGCAAGCCGTGGTGCTCACCGGAGGCGATGCGCGCGAAATCGTGCGTGTCTCAGCGACCGGGGAGGTCAGCCGTGGGCAATGAGCGCGGGTTCACCCTATTGGAGATGCTCGTCGCGCTCAGCGTCATCAGCATCGCCGCGCTCGCGCTTGTCCGCCTCGACGCCTATGCCGTCCGCACCGCGGGCGATCTCGACGAAAGCACGATGGCGGGCATCGTCGCGCAAAACCGCGCGGTCGAACTCTGGACCGATCCCGCGCCGCCGACGATCGGCAACAGCGCCATCGGCGTCGCGAACGCTGGACGCAACTGGCGCGTCGAACAGCGCGTCGCGAAAACCGCGGACGATAGCTTGCTGCGCATCGACCTGCTCGTTCGCCCCGAAAGCGGGCGCGGGCAGGCCGTGCTGACGATCATCCGGCCGTCGCGATGAGGGACGAACGCGGTTTCACTCTTGTCGAGATGCTCGTCGCCCTCTCCATCTTCGCCGTGATCGCGGCGATGGGGGTCGGATTGCTCCGCAGCAGCGTCGATACGCAGGATGCGGTGCAGGAACGGCTGAAGGCGATGGGCGGGATCAATCGCCTGCGCGCCGTCATGGCGAACGATCTGGCGCAGGCGGTCCAGCGTTCGACGCGCGGGCCGGCGGGGGAAGCCGTTCCTGCCTTTATCGGATCGTCGACGGGCTTTGCCTTTGTCCATGGCGGGGCGGGTTCGCAGGACGGCGGCCCGCGTCCCGCCATCGAGCGTGTTGCCTATGCAAAGGTCGGCAACGAGTGGCGGCGCGCGACGCAGCCGATGCTCGACGGCACCGCGCTCGGCGAGGGCGACCGGCTGATCGCCGACGTCGCCAGCGTCGCGGTGCGATACCGCGACGATCGGGGCAATTGGGGCGAGGTCTGGAGTTCGGAGCCGAGTGACCGCCTGCCGCGCGCCGTCGAGGTGCGACTGGCCCGCACCGGTCGCGAGGCACTGACGATGCTGTTCCTGACCGCGCCCACGCTGCCGCCGCCGCTGGTGCAAGGGGTGCCGACACCATGAGGCGCCGCAGGAAAGACGAGCGCGGCGCGGCGCTGCTGACCGTATTGCTGCTCGTCGCGGTGATGGCGGTGATCGCAGCGACCGCGCTCGACCGGCTGACGCTCGCGACGCGCATCGCGGGCAGCGCGGCGACGGTCGATCAGGGCCGCGCCTATGCCTTTGCCGCCGAACAGATCGCACTCCGCCGCGTCGCCGATCTTGTCGGGCGCGATCCTGCCAAGCTGACGCTCGCCGGAAACTGGCTCGGGCGCGATTTTACGCTGCCGCTTCCAGGCGGTCAGGGGCGGGCGAAGCTGACCGACGCGAACAATTGCTTCAACCTCAACAGCCTGGTCGCCGAGACGGTGCCGGGGCGGTTCAGCCAGCGGTCGGGATCGATGCGGCAGTTCGGCGAATTGATGATCCTGCTCGGGATCGATCCGGGGCAGGCGCAGTCGATCGCGGGCGCAGCGGCCGACTGGATCGACAGCGACAGCAACGAGGGCCCGCTCGGCGCCGAGGACAATGCCTATCGCGGCATGCAGGGCGCCTATCTACCCGGGAACCGCAAAATGGCCGATGTCAGCGAACTGCGCGCGGTACGCGGCGTGACGCCGAAAATCTACGCACGCCTGAAACCTTGGATCTGCGTGCTGCCGGTGACCGATCCGGTGAAGCTCAATGTCAATACGCTGGCACCCGAGCAGGCGCCGCTGGTGGCGATGTTGCTGCCCGGCGAAATCGGCATCGCCAAAGCGCGGGCGGCGCTGGCGGCGCGCCCCGCTGGCGGCTATGGCAGCAGCGTGCGATTCTGGGAGGCGGGCCCGTTCGAAGGACGGAAACCGCCGACCGATGTTGCCGAACAGGCGGGCGTGAACAGCCGCTGGCTGGCGCTGACGACGAATGTGACGATGGGGGACGGTTTCTTGACCGCAGTTTCGCTGATCGATGCCAATGGCGGGGCGCCGTCTGCCGGCATGACGCCGCCGACGATCGTGCGCCGTGATTGGGGCGAGAGCGACTGATATGACGCGCACGTTGGTTCTTTGGCTGCCTCCGGTGGCTACGCTTGGCGAAGGCGACGCGCCCCGGCCCGCGTGGCTGCGGATCGACGATGGCATTGTCGTCGATTCGGGACAGGACGACGGCTGGGTCGATGCGTGGGAAAAACCGCGCGACGACAGCCCCGACGACCGGCTGATCGCCTTGGCGCCCGTCGCCGACGTCCCGCTGCGCTGGCTAAATTATCCCGGCGCCGCGCCCGCGCAGGCCGCCGCCGCGGCGCGCATCGACGCGCTGAAGAACAGTCTGGGCGATGCCGTGGCGCTGCATGTTGTCGCCGGCCAGCCCGCGGGCGAGGGGCAGGCGGTTCCGGTTGCGGTGACGACCCACGCCGCGATGACCGCCTGGACCGACTGGCTGAAGACTCGTGACCTGACTCCGGCCGCGATTATCCCCTCGGCAGCAGCGGTGCCGCCACCCGAACCCGATACGCTGTGGACGGCGGAGGTCGGCGGCGAACAGATCGTCCGTACGGCCGACCGCGCCTATGTGTCCGATCCCGAGCTCGATCCGCTGATCGCGGGCGGCCACGCCGTGCTGCCGCTCGATGCCGACCGGATGCGGGAGTCGCTGATGCTGACGCTCGCTGCGCCGCCGCTCGACCTCTTGAGCGGCGGGTGGAAACCCAAGCGCAGCTGGTCGGTCGACCCGGCGATGCTGCGGCTGGCGAAGCGCCTCGCCATCGCACTTGTCGCCGTGAGCCTGCTCATTCCGATCATCTATGCCGTGCGCTTGTCGTCCGACACCGGCCGCGCCGACGATGCGGTCGTCGCGATGGCGAAGAAGGCCGGGGTGACCGCGACCGAGGCGACCGCGGCCGAAGCCGAACTCGACCGCCGTCTGGCTGCTGCCGGCGGCGGCCCGCTCGCCTTCTCGGTTCCGGCATCGGCGCTGTACGACGCGATGGGCGATGCGCCCGGCGTGACGCTCAAGACGTTGTCGCACCGCACTGATGGGACACTGACAACAACGCTCGCGGCGCCGCGTGTTGAGGATATCAACCAGGTGCTGCTCGCGCTGCAGGCGCGCGGTTACCGCGTTACTGCGCAGCCGATGGCGGGCAGCGACGGCCAGCAGATGGCCAATATCACGATCCGGGCGGTACCATGACCGAGAGACTGCAAAATTGGTGGATCGCCCTGTCGACGCGCGAGCGCTGGCTCGTTGGGATTGCGGGCGTGCTCGCGCTGGGTGTGATCCTGTGGGGCCTCGGGCGACCGGCGGTCGCAGCTTTCATCGATCTCGAGAGCCAGCACCGCGCCGCGATCGAGCGCGAAGGCCGCGTGTCCTCGAAAGTGCAGTTGCTCGCGCAGCGTCCCGCCAAATCGGTCGCTGCGACGGTCGATGCGGTCGCGATCGATCAATATCTTGCGCAATCGGCGGGCGAGATCGGGCTTACGCTCGACCGCAACGAAGCGCGCGGCGCGGGACAGGCGACGATCGCGATCGCCACCGCGCGCGCAACAGTACTCACCGACTGGCTCGCCTCGCTCGAAGGGCAGGGCTTTGTCGTCGACCAGCTGACGATCACCCCGGCCGCCGACGGCACCGTCGGCCTGACCGCCGAGCTTCGGAAGGGCGGTCAATGAGTGTGCGGCGACGCTGGGCGATTGCGGCGCTGCTGCTCGCGTTGATCCTGATCATCGCGACCTTCCCGATGCGGCTCGCGCTTGGCCTTTCGGGCGCGACCGATGCGGGTGTCACCGCACGCGCCGTTCGCGGTTCGGTGTGGTCCGGCGAACTGGTCGAGGCGCGGCTCGGCGCCTTGCCGCTCGGCACGGTGCGCGCGAGCCTGTCGCCGCTCGCGTTGCTCGGCGGGGGTGTCGACCTCGCTTTCTCGCGCGCCGACGAACGGCTCGGCGCGCTCGCCGGGCGGCTGCATGGCAGCAACCCGCGCGGGATATCGGACGTCAGCGGCACGACGGCGATGTCGGGCGGGCTCGGCATGATCCCGGTCGACACGATCCGCTTCGAAGGCGCGACCGTGCGGTTTGACGGCGCGGGCAAATGTGCCAGCGCTGCGGGCCGGATCCAGCTCGCGGTTACTGCGCCGATCGCCGGGCTTGACCTGTCGCGCGGACTTTCGGGGCCGCTGACGTGCGCGAACGGACGCGCGCAGGCGGCGCTCGCCAGCCAGTCGGGTATGGAACGGCTGACGCTCTCTTTCGACGGTGGCGGCGCCTATCGCGCGCAGTTCGCGATCAATGTCGACCGCGACCCCGCGATGGCGGGCGCACTTGCTGCGCTGGGGTTCAAGGCCGGACCTGGCGGATTCGTGCTGGCGACCTCGGGCCGCTTCTGACGTGACCTTTCTCGATGCCTTGCCCTTCGGCATGGGCGTCGCCTTCGCCGCGCTGATCGGGCTAGTCCTGGGCAGTTTCATCGCAACGCTGGTGCTGCGCTGGCCCGCCGGCCGCTCGGTGCTGGGGCGATCGCAATGCGATGGTTGCGGCCGCGCACTGGGCGCGCTCGATCTTGCCCCTTTGCTATCGACCCTCGTGTCGCGCGGGCGTTGCCGGACGTGCGACACGGTGATCGATCCTTTCCACTGGCGCGTCGAACTGGGCTCCGCACTGATCGGGGTTGTCGCCCTCGCACTTTCACCGGGAACCGCGGGTTGGCTTTGGGCCTTGTTCGGCTGGTTGCTGCTGCCGCTCGCGCTGCTCGATGCGCGCCATTTCTGGCTGCCCGACCGCCTTAACCTGCTGCTCGGCATCGTCGGCCTGCTGATAGCCGGTCCGATGCTGGATACGTCGCTGATCGATCGCTGGGTGGGTGCAGTTGTCTGCGGCCTGACGCTCGCCGCCATCGCCGAATTTTATCGCCGCGTGCGGCTGAAAGACGCGATGGGTGGCGGCGATCCCAAGCTCGTCGCGGCGATCGGCGCGTGGCTCGGGTGGCAGGCGCTGCCCTTGATGCTGCTCCTCGCCAGCCTCGGCGGTATCGCGTGGGCGCTCGTATCCCAACGAAAAGGGGACCAGCCACTTTCCCAGCGACAGGTCCCCTTCGGATTATTTGCGTGCGCCGCGGCATGGGCCGCGGTGCCGCTGTGGCCGCTTATTGCCCGATGACGACGGTCACCGCGCGGCGGTTCTTCGCATAGGCTTCCTCGGTCGAGCCGAGTTCGGCCGGACGTTCCTTGCCATAGCTGATGACGTTGATCCGCGACGGGTCGATACCCAGCGACGCGAGATAGTTTTTCGCGGCATTCGCGCGGCGTTCGCCAAGCGCGATATTATAATCGCGGGTGCCGCGTTCGTCGGCATGACCTTCGAGCGTGACGCGAACTGCGGGGTTGCGCTGCAGCCACTGCGACTGGGTCTGAAGCGTCGCCTGATCCTGCGCGTCGACATTATACTGGTCATAGTCGAAGAAGACGCGGTCGCCCATCGCGCCAACGCTGGCGAGGAAATCTTCCTGCGACCCCGGCACGACGCCGGTGCCGGTGTTGTTGCCAGTGTCACCCGTGCCTTCGGGAGCGGGGGGAAGCGTGTCAGGGGCCTTTTTCGCGCAGGCGCCAACAGCAAGCATGGTGATCGCCGCAATCATTGCGGTGCTTTTGCGTATCGTCATGTCTCTGTCCTCTTGTTGTTGAAAATTCATTCGTGCGGCCGAATTGGCCCGTTCAGGACGCGATATGGGAACCCCATCGCGTCCTTTTGGTTCCGGTTTTCCTCAGGGAAGTACCGGCCCCCAGCTGGGGTCCGACCCGTCTTGCGGGGTCGGCAGACGGCGCATGTTCACGCCGGTCAGGTCGACTTGCCACAGGCTTGATTTGCCTTCGCGGCCCGGGGTGGTGCGGAAGAACTGGATGACGCGGCCGTTCGGCGACCAGGTCGGTGCCTCGTCCTGCCAGCTGTTCGTCAGCGTTCGTGCGCCGCCGCCCGACGGGGTCATCACCCCGATGCGGAACTCGCCGCCGCCCATGCGGGTGAAGGCAATGAGGTCACCGCGCGGTGACCATTCGGGAGTCGCCGCGCGCCCGCCGCCAAAGCTGATCCGCTGCTGGTTCGATCCGTCGATGTTCATCGTATAGATTTGCTGGCCGCCCGACCGGTCGCTTTCGAACACGATCTTCTTGCCGTCGGGTGAGAAGCTGCCCCCGACATCGATGCCCGGCGTGCTGGTGAGCCTTACTGGCGTGCCGCCATTCGCCGAGATGCGATAGATGTCGGTGTTGCCGTTCACGGCCATCGAATAGAGGATTTGCGTGCCGTCGGGCGACCAGCGCGGCGCGAAGGTCGCGTTCGAGCTTTCGGTCACCAGTTTCTGCGACCCCGCCGCGACGTCGTAGATGAAGACGCGGACGCGGTTGTTCAAATAGCTGACGTAGACGATCTTCTTGTAATCGGGCGAGAAACGCGGCGAAATCGCGAGCGCCTGACCGTTGGTGATGAAGCGGTGGTTGCCGCCGTCACTGTCCATGATCGCGAGGCGTTTGATGCGGTTCCCCTTGGGGCCGCTCTCGGCGATGTACGCGACGCGGCTGTCGAAGAAGGGCGCCTCGCCCGACAGGCGCGAATAGATGGCGTCGGCGCATTTATGCGCGGCGCGGCGCCAGTCGCCGGGCTGGATCTCGAATCCCTTGCGGACGAGTTCGCTGCCGAGCGCGGTGTCGTAGAGATAGCAGCCGACGACGAGCCCGCCGGTGCCACTTGCGTCGACGAAGCCGTGGACGACATTCTCGGCATTGCGCGACTGCCATTCGGCGAAGCGGGGCGCTTGCACTTCAGCGCGGCTGATCGCGGGAATACCGTTCGGCCCCATCGGATCGTAGAGGCCGCTGCGCTCAAGGTCGGCGGCGATGACTTCGGCGATCTGGCGGCCGAGGCTGTCGGTGCGGAGGCCCGCAACCGTCTGCGCCGACGCCGTGGCCAGCGCGGGGATCGCGATGATGGTGCGGTCCTGCGTCAACGTCCCCTCGATCGTCTCGCGCGGCTCGGTCGGGGTGACTGCGGGCGGGGTCGGGGCGGCCGTTGGGGTTTGCGCGAGGACCGGTGCCGCGGTGAGCAGCAGGGCGAGCGAAAGGCTGATCGGACGGAGGAGCATTTCTCTTACCTCTTGATGAAATCGAGCGTGTAATTCTGCCAGAAGCTGTAATTTTCTTCAGGCAGGTCGAAGGGTGCGGCGAGTTCCACCGCGCGTTTGGCGCATTCCTGATGGCGCTGGATCTGGAATTTGTTGCTGTCGTTTTCGCCGCTGGTCGTGACGCTGGTAAAGCCTGCGAGCGCCCCGGATTCGGTCAGGCGGAATTTGACGACGGTCTTGAGCTGGTCGACATCGACGCCCGAAATGCGGCAACCGTTCCAGCGCGGCGCAACTGCAGACTTGATGCTGACGTCGATCGAACGACGGACTTCAGCAGCCGTTTTCGACGCCGGGGCGCCCTTGTTCGGCGGCGCCTTGGTTTGCTCGCGGCCGAGCCCGTCGGTGATCCCGTCGAGCCGGCCCGTCGGGCGCGTCTGCGCTTTTTTTGCCGGCGCCGATTTCGGCGCGGCCTTGGGCGGCGCCTTCGTTACAGCGGGCGGCTGTTTCTTGGGCGGGGTTGGAACCGGACGCGCCACCTGCTTTGGCGTCGGCGCGGGTGTCGGGCGGACGACCGGTTCGGGGATCGGCGGCGCGGGCGCCGGGTCGGGCGCGGCGATATCGACCGCATCTTCCTCGCCCAGCCGGGCTGACGGCGGTGCTTCGGTAATGATCGGCGCGCTTGATTCCACCGCGGTCTCGGCGACAAGGTCAACCTCCATCGGGGGGTTGTCGAAGCGGCGGTCGCCCGCGGTCCACTGGACCGAGAGTAGGCCGACGATGACGACATGCGCTGCCACCGCGATGGCAAAGCCGCGTCTCTCATTCCCCCCAACTGCCCGTGTTTCGGCCATCATCTTAACCTAGGGCTGCGTTTCTGAACCGTCGGTGACCGCGGCTGGTACGTTTTCGGCGGCGCCCTCCGAACCCGTCGTCACCAGAGAAATGCGCGTTAGCCCGGCGCGGTTGAGCTCACCCATCACGCGCATCACCCGGCCATAATCGAGCCCTTTGTCCGCGCGCAGCATGATCTGGCGCGGTTTGTCGTCACCCTCCTTCTCGCGCGCAATCGCGTCGAGCCGCGCCGGAAGCTCGGCCTCGGGCACCACCTCTTCGCCGATATAAAGCGTGTCGTCGGCGTTGATCGACAGTTGCACGGGTTCGCGCTCTTCGGTCTCGACCGGTTTCGCGCGGCTTTCGGGCAGGTCGATCGGGACGGCCGAAGCAAGCAGCGGCGCCGTGATCATGAAGATGATCAGCAGCACGAGCATCACGTCGACGAGCGGGGTGACGTTGATTTCGGCCATCGGCGCGCGGCGCGTGCCGCGGCCGCGCCGTCCGCCGATGCCGCCGGAGGGACCGCTCATCGCCATCAGGCTTCGACCTCAAGCTCGCGGCTGAAGGTCGCGTGGAGCCCGTCGGCAAAGCGGCCGAGGCGCGATTCGAGGCGGTTCAGGCGCTGCGAAAACGCGTTGTAGGCGATGACCGCAGGAATCGCGGCAAACAGGCCGATCGCGGTCGCGAACAGTGCTTCGGCGATGCCCGGTGCAACGACGGCGAGGCTGCTGTTATTTTCGGCGGCGATCGCGGTGAAGCTGCGCATGATGCCCCACACGGTGCCGAACAGGCCTACGAAGGGCGCGACCGAGCCGATGGTCGCGAGCGTACCGATCTTTTCGGCGAGCCGGTCGACTTCGCCCGCGACCGCGCTGTTCATCGCGATGCCAAGCCGCTCGCGCGTACCGTCGCGATCGACATTCTTGCCCTTGGTCGAGCGGCGCCATTCGCCGATCCCGGCGCTCAGCACCTTCGCGCTCGGCAGATCCTCAGTGCTGTTCTTGTCGTAAAATTTGTCGATATCCTCGGCGCGCCAGAAATCGCGCTCGAACCGCTCCGACGCGCTCATCAGCTTGCTGACCCCGCGGCCGTGGGTGAAGATCACCATCCAGACATAGATCGACGCAAGCAACAGCCCGATCATCACGCCTTTGACGATCCAGTCTGCCTGCCAGAACAGCGCGATGGGGGACAGGGTCGCCGCGTCGGCGGCCAGCGAGATATTGTCTAGCAAGGGAAAGTCTCTCCATTCATGATGGCGGTAAATTGGTCGGCCCAGCCCGCGGGCTGGCGGCGCGGCCGGCCTTCGGGCGACAGGAAGGCGGCGGTGACTTGCCCGTCGGTCAATGTCTCGCCGCTTAACGTGTCAGTTCCGCGAAGGATGCGCTGCGAAATAATCACACTCGCGCCGCGCACCGCCTGAACCGTGCTGACGACGAGCAGATCATCGTCGAGCCGCGCGGGACGGCGGTATTTGATCACAAGGTCGGTGACCGCCCAGCTGCCTTCGCCGGCCTCCATCGCCGCGCGCTGGTCGATCCCAGCGATCCGCAGCATGTCTGAGCGCGCGCGCTCCATATAGCGCAGGTAATTAGCGTGATAGACGATGCCCGACAGGTCGGTGTCCTCGAAATAGACGCGTGCCCGGAAATGATGCTCAGCCCCGACGAAGGCGCCGGGGATGAAAGGGGGCGGGACGTTTACCATTATCCCAACCGATAGCCGCGCAACGACTCGTCGCAAACCCCTCTTAAACGGTTCGTCGCAGATCGGGGTCGGTTTATGGAATGAAAGCCGCGGAAATCCGCCTATTTTCCTTGATCGAAAAGTCCGTCCTGCGATCCCGCGGGCGGGTTTAGCCCCAGATGTTTCCACGCGCTCGCGTTGAGCATGCGTCCGCGCGCGGTGCGCGCGATGAGACCGACCTGCAGCAGATAGGGCTCGATCACATCCTCGATCGTGTCGCGCGGTTCGGACAGTCCCGCCGCCATCGTCTCGACCCCGACCGGCCCGCCGCGATAGATATCGGCGATCATCGTGAGATACCGGCGGTCCATCGCGTCGAGCCCGAGCGCATCGACTTCGAGCCGGTTGAGTGCGGCATCGGCCGCCTTGGCATCGACGATCGGGTGGCCGGCAACGGTCGCGAAGTCGCGTACCCGGCGCAACAGTCGCCCGGCGATGCGCGGTGTGCCGCGCGAGCGTTTCGCGATTTCGAGCGCGCCATCGGACGCGATCGGCAGCGCCAGCAGGCGCGCGGCGCGGGTGATCACCTGTTCCAGTTCGCCATGCGTATAGAAATTGAGCCGCACCGGAATGCCAAAGCGGTCGCGCAGCGGCGTCGTCAGCAAGCCCTGCCGCGTCGTCGCCCCGACGAGCGTGAACTTGGGCAAATCGATCCGCACCGACCGCGCCGACGGCCCTTCGCCGATCATGATGTCGAGCGCGCGATCTTCCATCGCAGGGTAGAGGATTTCCTCGACCGCGGGCGACAGGCGGTGGATCTCGTCGATGAAGAGGACGTCGCCGTCCTCGAGATTGGTGAGCAGCGCGGCAAGGTCGCCGGCCTTGGCGATCACCGGGCCGCTGGTCGAACGGAAACCGACACCCAGCTCGCGCGCGACAATCTGCGCCAACGTCGTCTTGCCGAGCCCCGGCGGGCCATAGAAGAGCACATGGTCGAGCGCATCGGACCGCGCCTTCGCCGCCTCGATGAAAATGCGCAAATTCTCGCGCGCCGCCGCCTGTCCGACGAACTCGGCGAGCGTTTTGGGACGCAGCGCGGCATCGGCATCCTCGGGGATGCGGATGGGGGTGGTGAGGCCGACGGGTTCAGTCATGATAGGCGCCGATACGGATTTCGGCGGAGGCAAGACCTTCAAAGGACGCGTCGAGCGTGGCATAGGGCGCGGCATAAGTCTCTTTGAAGGCTTCAAATGCCGACAGCGAGTCCCAGCGATCGATCGTCAAATAGACACCCGGTTGGTCCGCGTCTTTCAGCAGTCTGGTTTCGATAAATCCCTCGGCCTGCTTGAAGAGATTCACCCAGCGGCCATCCGATCCATAGCCTGCCTCGAAAGCGTCGCGATTTTCGGGCGGGACGGTGAATTGCCAAAGGATCGAATAGCTCATTTCGCCGCCTTTTGCAGCGCGACGCGCACGAGCGCGTCGAGGCTGGCATTCGCACCAAGCTCTTCGTTCGCGGCAGCCACCGCCGCGCTTGCTTCGCCGGGTTTGAAGCCGAGGCCGGTGAGGGCGGTGATGGCGTCGGCCAGCGGGCCGGGGGCGGCCGAGAGGATCGGCCCGCTCCCCGCCATCCCGCCGAGCGCTCCGGCCTTATCCTTCAATTCATGCGTGATCCGCTGCGCCAGTTTCGGGCCGACCCCGTTCGCGCGCGCGATCATCGCGCTGTCGCTGCTAGCGAGCGCGCGTTGCAGGTCTCCGATTTCGAGTGCCGAGAGGATCGCGAGCGCGACCTTCGCGCCGACACCTTGGACGCTGGTAAGCAGACGGAACCAGTCGCGTTCCTCGGCCTTGGCGAAGCCGAGCAGGCGCAGGAAATCCTCGCCAACCAGCATTTCGGTGTGGATAGTGACGTCGCCGCCGACCGGGCCAAGCGCATCGAGCGTGCGCGCCGATGCCTCGACAAGATAACCGACGCCGCCGACGTCGATTACCGCATGGCCTGCGCCGCTCGAATCCAGCCGCCCTGTCAGTTTCGCGATCATGCCCCGTGCCTAACGCGGGGAGAACGAAAAGGGAATCAATTATCGCGGGGGTGATTATCCCCTTCAAACACGTAAGCCTCTCGACTCACCGGAGCACGGTGTTATGAGGGGGTTATGCGAATTTTACGTCCGGTCGTGCGCTCCGCTTCGAATGTCGCAGTCGTGGCCCTCGGGTGCGTGGGCCTGACGGTGACGAACGATCTTATCATTATCGCCGGGATCGCAGGGCTGGCTGGCGCGGTGAGCCTTCTATTCGCGATTGTAGACGAGCGCCGTTCCGAGAAGGAGCGGTCGGAGCAAGGGCGTCAAATTGATGACTTGGTAAGGGCCGTTAACAACATGATCGGCACTCGTGACGTTCCCCTCAATCTCATAAACTTGGCTAGTTTAAGCGGAGTAGAGCTGAAACGGCTAGCAGCCGAGGAGGTGGCGCGACTGCGGGCATTCGATGCAACAAGGTCGAGAGAACTCGCCGGGTTCTTCAACGATCCCAATTTTCGTCTACTCGGCGAGATAGAGAGAAAATTTGCATGGTCTACGGAAGTTAAGCGAATGACGGATGCGCACGCTCAGTTTTCCAACGACTTTTTTAACAATTACCGGCCTTCAGCCAAGGCGCTATGGGAGGAACTTAATCGCCGATTAGCACCGGAACAGGCGAGTTCGGCGCGAATATCAGCTCTTGAGGAGCCGGTAATTGCGGGGCCGCGACCCGCGGAAGAAGTGGCCTGTGAAATCGAACGCTTGGCAAGGATGATTCCCGATGACGCATAATTCGAACGAAAGATTTGACGCCCTCCTCGGCGCCATGGCCCAGGGCGAAGCCCCTAGCGCACAAAAGAAGTCAGCAACTCGTCCAGCATCGTCGAAGGGCGATGGCGGCGATTGTGGCGAAACTCAAACTCGCCCAGATACTTCGAAAGATGCTTCTGACTGACGTGGATATGGGTGCCGTTGATCGACCGCTTTAGCTGCGCCCAGAAGCCTTCGATTTCATTCACTGACGAGCCTTGGGCGCTGACATATTCGCCCGCGCTGTGGTTCACAGTCATATGATAATAACCCTCGCCGCCGACTGTCAGGTAGGCCCGCAATTCGTCGGTGTGGATGATGCTATGACGCTTCACATTGTCTTTGATGACAGGAAGCAGCGTTGCACGGCGCTGGTTTGGGACAACCTTCGTCATCACCTTGCCGCCGCGTTCCGCGAGGCCGATCACGACCGTCTTGTTTTCTAGGCGCGTTTTGTGGTCGTCGCTTTTGCCGCCGATCAGCGTTTCATCGACTTCAACATGCTTGGTAAATCCGCCAAGCGGCTCGTCGCCGTCCACAATCGCCATGTATTTGCGGATTTCGTGGCACATGCGCCAAGCCGTTTTGTAGGTCACGCCGATCTGGCGTTCGACTTCCTTCGCCGCCACGCCGCTGCGGGTCGAGCAGAATTGGAACATCACAAAGAACCAATCGCGAAGGCTGGTGCGCGTCCGGTCAAAGGGAGTGCCAGCGGTCGGGTAGACTTGGTGGCCGCACCATTCGCAAGCATAGCTGCGACGGGCTTTGACGCGATAGAAACGGGCATCCTTTCCACACTTCTCGCAGTCGTGGCGTTCACCGAAACGGATACGCATCAAGTGATCTAGGCAGCTTTCCTCGGTCGGGAAGCGGTCTTGGAACTGGCGAAGGGTCGGCGCTTTGCTCATGCCCAATTATGTAGCAGAATGTTCTACTTGTCGCAAGGGGATAATCACCATCGCGGGCGGTGGTTCGCGTGGCAGATCGCGACCGCGAGCGCATCGGCGGCGTCGGCGCCCGCGACCTTCGCGCCGGGGAGCAGCACACGGAGCATCGCCTGCACCTGCTCCTTCGCCGCGGCGCCGGTGCCAACGATCGCCTTCTTGACCAGCCGCGGCGCATATTCGCCGACCGGCAGCCCTGCGCGCGCGCAGCCGAGCAGCAAGACGCCGCGCGCATGCGCGAGCTTTAGCGTCGATTGCGGGTTGTCGTTGACGAAGACTTCCTCGACCGCCGCGCACGCGGGCGCATGATCGGCGATCACCGCGGCGAGCACCGTGTCGAGATGCGCGAGCCGGTCGGGCAGGGAAGCCTTTGCGTCGGTCTTCACCTGCCCGTTGGCGATGTGGCTGATCCGGCTCCCCTCGACGCGGATGACGCCCCAGCCGGTGCAGCTGAGCGAGGGATCGAGACCGAGGATGATCAGCCGAGCTTCTCCATAACCGCGTCGGGGATTTCGTAATTGCCCCACACGGTCTGGACGTCGTCGTCGTCGTCGAGCGTGTCGATCAGCTTGAACAAGGTCTGCGCGGTCGCCTCGTCGGTGACTTCGCTCTTCAGCGTCGGGCGCCAGGCGAGCTTCACGCCTTCGGCTTCGCCGAGCTTGGCTTCGAGCGCTTTCGCGACTTCGTGCAGGCTGTCGACGCTGGTCCAGATGTCGTGGCCGTCCTCGGACGATTCGACGTCGTCGGCGCCGGCGTCGAGCGCGGCTTCGAACACGGTATCTGCATCGCCGGCACCGGCGCCGTAGCTGATCATGCCGAGGCGGTCGAAGCCGTGGCTGACGCTGCCCGAGGTGCCAAGGTTGCCGCCATTCTTGCTGAAGGCGGTACGCACATTGGTCGCGGTGCGGTTACGGTTGTCGGTCAGCGCCTCGACGATCAGCGAGACACCGCCGGGGCCATAGCCCTCGTAGCGGATTTCTTCGTAATTATCGCCGTCGTTGCCCGCCGCCTTGTCGATCGCGCGCTGGATATTGTCCTTCGGCATCGACTGCGCCTTGGCGGCGTTGACTGCGGCGCGCAGGCGCGCGTTCGCGTCGGGATCGGGCAGGCCCATCTTCGCGGCGACGGTGATTTCGCGGCTGAGCTTCGAAAAGAGGCTGCTGCGCTTTTTGTCCTGTGCACCCTTGCGGTGCATGATGTTCTTGAATTTACTATGGCCGGCCACGGCCTACCTCCTCAACGGAAAAATCTGGCGCTGCCCTACAGCGGCCGTCCCAAAGAGACAACAGCGTCAGACAACCACGGCGGTTCCGCTCGCCGAAACCATCAGCATCGAGCCATTCTGTCCGAGCACTTCATAGTCGAGATCGACGCCGATCACCGCATTGCCGCCGAGGCGCGCGGCTTCGGCTTCCATCTCGGCGATCGCTTCCTTGCGCGCGCGGGCGAGGACGTCCTCATATTTGCCCGAGCGGCCGCCGACGATGTCGGTGATGCTGGCGAACAAATCGCGGAACAGGTTGGCGCCGACGATCACTTCGCCGGTGACGATGCCCAGATATTCGCGGACCGGGCGGCCCTCGACATTGTTGGTGGTGGTGCTGAACATCGTCACTCTCCCTTTTGGTGTTTAGTCGATCCCGAGCGCCGACTTGTAGACGTCGAGAATCGCTTCCATTTCCTTGCGGTCGTGAACCGGCAGTTTGCGCAGGCGCACGATCTGGCGCATGATTTTCGGATCGTAACCCTGCGATTTCGATTCATTATAGGTGTCGCGGATATCGTCGGCGATGCCCTTTTTCTCTTCTTCCAGACGCTCGATGCGCTCGATGAAAAGGCGCAGTTGTTCGTCGGATACGGTGGCTTCGCTCATTTTTGGCTCCGGTAATATGGATGATGTGGCGCGAGAATCGCGGCTGGCGCGTCCCTAACGGGGTCAGGGATTTTTGGCCATGCTTTCTTCCATCCGGGCGAGCTGTTCGGGCGTCGCGGCGGTGTGGTGCAGCGCTTTCCACGCGGCGGTCGGCATACCGTGGACGATCGCGCGGCTCGCCTCCTTGTCCATATCGCCCGCCTCGGCGATCCAGTCGCCGAGGCAGTTGCGGCAAAATCCGGCGAGGCCCATCAGGTCGATGTTCGCGGCATCGCTGCGATGCTGAAGCAGGCGGACGAGGCGGCGGAAGGCCGCCGCGGCGACCGCATCGTCGAGGCCGTCGAGCGCATCGTCGCCGGCCGTCTGATCGTCACTGCAGGACATGGTTCCTCCGTTGAATGATTGAATAGCTATACGGCGGTTGCCTTCGTATCATCAAGGCGGCATTGCCCTAACGTCCCCGACCCCTACCTAACCCACGTTATCGGAGCATTTGTGGTTCAGACCTTTATCCCCCGCCAGCGCAAGGTTCGCATCCTGGCGACCCTCGGTCCCGCAAGCGCCAATCCCGCGATGATCGCCGAACTGCACCGCGCCGGCGCCGACGCGTTCCGCGTCAATATGAGCCATGGCGACCATGCCGGCCATGCCAAGGTGATCGCGGCGATCCGGGCTCTGGAGAAGGATACCGGCCGCCCGACGACGATCCTCGTCGACTTGCAGGGGCCGAAGCTGCGCGTCGGGACTTTCAAGGACGGTCCGGCCGAGCTGGTGAACGGCAAGAGCTTCACGCTCGATACCGACAAGACGCCGGGCGATGCGACGCGCGTTTACCTGCCGCATCCCGAATTGTTTGCGGCGCTCGAAGCCGGCACGCGCCTGCTGATCGACGACGGCAAGCTGGTGCTGCGCGTGAAGAGCGTCGCGCCGGACAAGATCGAGACGGTGGTCGAGGTCGGCGGCAAGATTTCGGACCGCAAGGGTGTGAACGTCCCCGACGTCGTCGTGCCGCTCGCGGCGCTCACCGAAAAGGACCGCAAGGACCTGACCTTTGCGCTCGAACAGCATGTCGACTGGATCGCGCTGTCGTTCGTGCAGCGGCCCGAGGACGTCGCCGAAGCGCGCACGCTGATCGGCGGCAAGGCGGCCTTGCTCGTCAAATTCGAAAAGCCGTCGGGCGTGCAGCGGATCGAGGAGATTCTTGAACTCGCCGACGCCGCGATGGTCGCGCGCGGCGACCTCGGGGTCGAGCTGCCGCCCGAGGCCGTTCCGCCGCTGCAGAAGAAGATCGTTGCGACGGCGCGCCGTATGGGCAAGCCCGTTGTCGTTGCGACGCAGATGCTCGAATCGATGATCGTTTCGCCTTCGCCGACGCGCGCGGAAGTTAGCGATGTTGCCACGGCGGTGTACGATGGCGCCGATGCGATCATGCTGTCGGCCGAGACCGCGGCGGGCGCATTTCCGGTGGAAGCTGTCACCATGATGGATTCGATCGCGCGTTCGGTCGAAAGCGATCCCGATTATTTCCGCCGGCTGCATTTTACCGAGACCGCGCCCGATGCGACGACCGCCGACGCGCTCGCCGAGGCGGCGGGCAGCATCATCACGACGATCGCCGCCGACGCCATCATCTGTTTCACCGCGTCGGGTTCGACCGCGCGCCGTGTCGCGCGCGAGCGGCCGAACGCGCCGCTGCTCGTTCTCACGCCGAAGCGCGAGGCGGCGCGGCGCATGGGCCTGCTGTGGGGCGCGCATGCGGTGCCGACCAAGGACATCGGCAGTTTCGAAGAGATGATCGCCAAGGGCAAGCGCATGGCGCTGCGCCACGGTATCTGCAAGGCGGGCGCGAAGCTCGTCATGATGGCGGGGGTTCCGTTCGGCACCCCGGGATCGACGAACGTGCTGCATGTGGCGACCCTGACCGGCGACGAACTGCGCGGCTACAGCTAGGATTCGCGGCTAGTCGATTCAATTCGGCACATAAGTTACCGGCTGATTCACAAAATTTTCGGGTTGATTCAGATCGGGACGTTTAAAAATGGTAAACGGGCTTTGCACCATTGACGCTGCGCGGCATAGTTGGTGCAAGTAGCGCGTCGGACCCGCGTCGGGGGGCTCCGCATCGCAAGTCCGGAGGTCTTTCTCGCGTGTCCGCACCGTTCCGTTTTCCGCGCTTTTTCGTCACCAGCCCGGCGCCTTGCCCCTATCTGGCGGGCAAGACCGAGCGCAAGGTGTTCACCGAACTCAGCGGCAACAGCGCGAACGAGCTGAACGACGCGCTCGGCCGCATCGGGTTCCGTCGCAGCCAGTCGGTCGCCTATCGCCCGAGCTGCGCCGATTGTTCGGCCTGCGTGTCGGTGCGCGTTTGCGCGAGCGAATTTACGCCGAGCAGTTCGCAGAAACGCAACATGCGCCGCAACGGCGATCTGGTGGCGACCGCATGCAAGCCGTGGGCGACCGAGGAACAATATGCGCTGCTCCGCTCCTATCTCGGCTCGCGCCATCCCAACGGCGGAATGGCCGACATGGACGAGCAGGATTTTGCCGACATGGTCGAACAGACCCCGGTCGACAGCTATATGGTCGAATATCGCGAGCCGACGACCGATGGCCGCAAGGGGCGCCTTGTCGGTTGCTGCCTGACTGACCGCCAAGGCGACGGTCTCTCGATGATCTACAGCTTCTTCGACGCGGCGCATCCGATGCGCGAGGGGCTGGGCACTTATATCATCGCCGACCATGTCCAGCGCGCCGCGCGTGCAAGTCTGCCCTATGTCTATCTCGGTTACTGGATCGAAGGGTCGGCGCGCATGGCGTATAAGGCGCGTTTTCGCCCGCTCGAACGGCTTGGCCCCGACGGCTGGTCGCGGTTCGAGCCGGTCGCGTCCGACGGCATCGCGGCGATATTCGAACTCGCCTGATGGCCGGCCGATTATGGCCCGTTGACGCGGGCTTTCCGACAGGCCATTGAATGCGAAGGGAATTTCGGGGCGGGGAACAGAGGAGATGACTTTGTTCCGACATCATCGCGCGGTTAAATTCCTGCTTCCTGCTCTTTCTGCCAGCTTTGCCCTTTCTGCATCGCCGCTCGTGGCGCAGCCGCGTCAAGGCACCGGAACGCGCGATGGTGCGTCGATCAATGGCGTCGATCAGGCCAACCAGATCGACTGCCAGGGGCGTCCCGCCGAAGTATCGGGTTCGGGCAATCGCATCAATTTCATCGGCGACTGCCCAAGCCTGACGGTCAATGGCGTCGACAACCAGATCGACATCCTTCTGCCGCCCGGCGCCGACCTGCGCGTTTCGGGCGTCGACAATGTCGTGACCTGGCAAGTTCGCGGTAAGGGCAAGCCGCGCATTTCGGTTCAGGGCGTCGACAATCAGGTGCGGCCTTCGCGTTAGCAAAAGGCGCGCTGACCTACGCAAATCGGCCTAGTTGCGAACGTCTCGCAATGGCCGATTTCTCGCCTCCACCGGTTGACCTTGGCTCGCTTTCAAGGGCATAGCTTTGCGTCCAGGACAGATAGTCCGGGTCGCATCCGTTATGAGTTCGCCGGGGGGCTGGCGAGAGGGGGAAGGATGCCCGTGCGCGCGTTCGTCAGCATCACGGCCAGCGACAGAAAAGGTGGCTTTTGCCGCCTGGTGGCACACGTATGAGCGATCCGGTCAAGGTCGCGATCATCGGTTCGGGCCCCGCGGGGCTTAGCGCCGCATCGCGCGCCGCGCAGCTTGGGCTCAGCCACATATTGCTCGAAAAGACCGACCATCTCTCGGACACGATCTTCAAATATCAGAAGGGCAAGCGCGTGCTCGCGACGCCCGAGCGGCTCGACCTGCGCTCCGACTGCCGGTTCGCCGAGGGCGCGCGCGAATATATCCTCGGCAATTGGGACGAGGATGCCGCGAACAACAAGGTGAATGTGGCGTATCATGCCGAGGTCGCCGAAGTGACCGGCGCGAAGGGCGCGTTCGCGATCAAGACCGCCAAGGGCGATATATATCACGCGGAGAATATCGTGCTGGCGATCGGCACGCAGGGCAATCCGAACCGGATGCGCTGCGAAGGCGCCGACCTGCCGCACATCATCTATCAGGTCGACGATCCCGAGGATTTCAAGGACAAGCACATCACGGTCGTCGGGTCGGGCGACGCGGGGATCGAAAATGCGCTCGGCGTCGCCGAAGAGGCGCTCGAAAATACGGTCACGATTCTCAACCGTTCGAAGGATTTCGCGCGTGCCAAGGCGAAGAATGTCGCCGATATGACCGAGGCGGGCGAGAATGGCTTCATGTCGATCCGCACCGAAACGCAGCCGAAGCTGGTCGAACCCGGCTGGCTGACGCTCGAAACCCCGACCGGCGAAGAAAAGATCGAATGCGACGTGATCGTCGCGCGCCTGGGGTCGGTCGCGCCGCGCGGTTTTGTCGAATCGATGGGGATCGAGTTCACCGGCCCCGACCGCGAAGCCTTTCCGAAACTGTCGCCGACCTTCGAGACGACGGTGCCCGGCCTTTATGTCATCGGCGCGCTCGCGGGTTATCCGCTGATCAAGCATTGCATGAATCAGGGCTATGACGTCGTTGAGTTCCTGAACGGCAACAAGGCGCTGACCCCCGCCGACGAAAAAGATCTGGCAGCGATCTTTGAAAAGCTGCCGCAGAAGAAATCGGTCAGCGAGTGGCTCGAATATCTGCGCACCCGCATCCGCATCTTTGCTGATGTCTCGCCGCTCCAGATGCGCGAATTCATGCTCGATTCGAAGGTCGCCTATTATTCGAGGGGCGATGTCGTGTTCGAAAAGGGCGAACCGGGTTCGTCGCTGTTTGCGATTGCCGACGGCCATGCGGTCGTCGAGGTCGGGCCCGATCTTGAGGTGCCGATCGAACAGGGATCGATCTTTGGCGAGGTCGGGCTGATCTCGGGCCGCAAGCGCGGCGCGACGATCCGCGCGGGCGAGGACAGCATCTTCGTCGAAGTGTCGCGCACCGCGGCGCTCAAGCTGATGGCCGCGGTGCCGGGCGCGAAACGCGTGATCAACCGCATCTCGCTCGAACGCCAGCTGCTGCAGATCTTCAAGGGCGGGCTGACGGTCGAAGATCTGGAGCCGATCGTCGAGGACCCCGCGATCGAGCGCGTCCCCGCCGGCAAGATCGTGATGGCCGAGGGTGACGAGGGCGACGACGTCTATGTCATCCGCTCGGGGTCGATGGTCGTCGAGAAGGATATCGGCGGCAAGCCGATCTTTCTCCGCTATTTGCCCGCGGGCAGCTATTTCGGCGAAATGGCGGTGCTCAGCGGCGCGCCGCGCAACGCGACGGTCAAGGCGGCGGTCGCGAGCGAAGTGATCCGGCTGAAAGGTCAGCAGTTCAAGGAAATGCTCGCCAAACGGCCGCAGGTGCGCGCGGCGACCGAGGCGGCGGTTGCCGAACGCGCGCAGATGAATAGCTTCATCGAATCGCGCAAGGCGAGCTATTCGAGCGCGGTCGACCTTTATTCGGACACAGCGACCTTCATCATGAAGGAAGGGCTGGGCGAGGCGACCGACGCGCTGCTGATCGACGAGAATCTGTGCGTCGGCTGCGACAATTGCGAAAAGGCATGCGCCGACAGCCACGAAGGTCTGTCGCGGCTCGACCGCGAGGCGGGCAAGACCTTCGCGCATCTGCATGTGCCGACGAGCTGCCGCCACTGCGAGCATCCGCACTGCATGGCGGACTGCCCGCCGAACGTGATCCACCGCGGTCCCGACGGTGAGGTGTTCATGGAACCCGGCTGCATCGGCTGCGGCAATTGCATGCGCAACTGCCCCTATGGCGTGATCCGCATGGAGGCGGCGCCGCCCGAGAAGCCGAGCCTGCTGCGCTGGCTGCTTACGGGCTTTGGCCCCGGCCCGGGCGAACCGTCGCCCAAATGGACGAAGAAGCAATTGGGCGACGAGAAGCCCAAGAAGATCGCGGTCAAATGCGACATGTGCAAAGGCATTTCGGGTGGGCCGGCGTGCGTGCGCGCGTGCCCGACCGGCGCCGCGATCCGCGTTTCGCCCGAGGAATTTCTGTCGATCGCCCGGCTCGACGAGGACACCGACTGATGGCGAGCCTGTTTCAGCGCCGCCGGTCGAAGGCGACCCAGACCGAACGCGTCCGCGAGCGTCGGCACGAGGGTTTCCTCCGCTATGCGGGTTTCCGCTGGGCCAAGATTTCGGGCGGGCTCTGCCTGCTCATCGTCGTCAGCTACGCGCTCGTCGACGTGACGCCGCGGCACAATGGCGGCAGCTGGTACGGCTACACACTGGGGACGATCGGGGCTGGGCTGATCCTCTGGCTGACCGCTCTGGGCTATCGCAAGCGCAAGATGACGAGCACCGCCTGGTCGCTGAAGGCGTGGACCTCGGCGCATGTCTATCTGGGGCTCAGCCTGATCGTCATCGGTACCTGGCACACGGGATTCCAGCTAGGCTGGAACGTTCATACCCTCGCATGGGCGCTGATGATGCTGGTGATCCTGTCGGGGCTCTATGGCGTCATCGTCTATGCGACCTTGCCCGCGGCGCTGTCGAACAACCGCGACGAAATGACGCAGATGCAGATGCTCGAGGCGATCCGCGCCTTCGATCGGCAACTGCACAGCGCCGCGCAGCCGCTGACGCCCGCGGACACCGCGCCGGTGCTGGCGGCGCTCGACGAAGATCCGTTCGCGGGCGGTGTCATGGCGCGGCTTTCGGGTCGCTATGCCGATTGCGCGACCGCGGCAGCGCTGCGCACGCTGTCCCTGTCCAATAGCAGCGACCGCGAGGCGCGCGAGAAGGTCATCGGGTTGCTCAAGCAGAAGGAGGCGGCGCTGACGCGTCTGCGCCGGCACCTCAAGATCCGCGCATTGCTCGAAATCTGGCTTTACGTGCATGTGCCGCTGACCTTTGCGCTGATCGCGGCGCTGTCGGCGCACATCATCAGCGTCTTCTTCTACTGGTAAGGCGGGGAGGGGGATCATGAGCTTCATCCTGCGCCGCATTTCGACGACGAAGACCGGCAAACAGATCATCCGCGATACGCCGCTGCCGGGCGATGCGATCACGCTGGGCCGCGAAGGCAGCAATGTCATTCACGTCGCCGATCTGGCGGTGAACCCGCATCATGCGACGATCAGCAGCGCCGACGGACGGCATGTTCGCGTTCAGGCGAGCGAGGGGCTGGGTTTCGACATCAACGGCCGCGCGGTCGACGCCGCCGACATCGACAGCGCAGCGGGCGCCGAACTGCGCTTCGGCGGGCACCGGCTGACGATCGCGCGTGAGGGCGAGAATATCATCCTGCTCGTCGAGCGGATCGACGAATTGTCGCAATCGTCGAAGGACGTCGACGAGGCCAAGGCCTTCTCGTTGCAGGGCGTCATGCTCGGCAAGCGGATGGGGGCGTGGGTGTTCGGCGTGCTGATGCTGCTCGCCTTCCTGATCGGGCCGATCTGGGCGTGGTACAGCTACAAGAATGCGAGTGAGCGCCCCGATGGCTATCATGCCGACAGCGCGTGGCTCTCTGGCCCGTTGTCGAGCGCGCATGCCAGCCTGAAGAACGATTGCCAGTCGTGCCATGTCGAACCGTTCGTCGCGGTGACCGACAAGGCGTGCGTCGGCTGCCACACCGGCGAGCATAAGGCGATGAGCATGGCGCATGCCGATGCGCCGGCTGCGATGCTGCTAGCGGCGCGGCATCCGCCGGGGGTGGGTGAGAAGGTGCTGGCAGGCTTTGCCAAGACGTTCAACAAACCGCAGGGGCGCTGCGTCGAGTGCCATACCGAGCATGAGGGTTCGGGGCCGATGCCCGCGACGCCGCAGAAATTCTGCGCCGATTGTCATGACGGCATGTCGGCGCGGCTGAAGACCGCCGGACATCCGACGGCGCTCGCCGACGCTGCCGATTTCGGTACGAGCCATCCCGAGTTCCGGCCGCTCGTCCGCCCTGCGGCTGGCGGCAAGCTGGTACGCACGACCCTGTCGAAGGGGATCGTCGACTATAACGGCCTCAAATTCCCGCACGACGTGCATTTGCAGGCGACCGGCGGCGTTGCGCGCATGGCGGCGAGCTTCCGAGGGCGCTATGATTTCGGTAAGAAGCTCGAATGCCGGAACTGCCACCGCGTCGAGGCCGACGGGGTGCGCGTGAAGCCGGTCGAGATGGAGCGCGACTGCGCGATGTGCCACAGCCTCGCGTTCGAGACCGTCGGCGGGGTGACGCGAACGCTGCGCCACGGCGAGCCCGATCAGGTCGTTGCCGACCTTACCGCTTATTACCGCTCGGCGCCGCCCGCGCGGCCACTCCAGCTTGGCGGAATGCAGCGGCGGCGGCCGGGCGCCTATGCCGAGGGGCAAGTCTATAATATCTATTTCAACGAAGTCGCGATGCGTCCCAGCCGTGCACAGGATGCCGTCCGTGCGGTGTTCTCGAAAGGCGGCGCCTGCTACGACTGCCACACGATCTTCGCGCCGCAGGCGGGCAATAGCTGGCGGGTCGCGGCGGTCGACCAGACGCCGCGCTACCTGCAAAAGGGCTGGTTCGACCATGATGCGCACCGCGAGACCGAGTGCGCCGACTGCCATACCGCGGCGCCCGCGTCGAAGGCGTCGACCGATCTTCTCGTACCGGGCCTCCGCCAATGCCGCGACTGCCATGTCGGCGAGGGCGGCGCGCGCATTGTGAAGGTCGAAACCGCGACCGAATCGCCCTGCGCGATGTGCCATGAATATCATTCGGATGGCGGCAAACCGTGGATGCCGCCGCGCCAGCGCAAGAAAAATGTGGCGGCAATTACAAATAAACGTCTTGGTGCTAGCCAGGGTGTGAGCATGATCACAGGAACCGGGGGGCGGGGCCTTTACGAAGTGACATGGCGCACACCTTCCTTGCACGCGGCAAGGCAGGGCGGGTAGGTTTTGGGCCGCCGGACCAGACCGGCGGGAGCAGGGGACGGATATGCTGATCGCACAGATCACAGATATCCATATCGGGTTCGATCCGGACAATCCGGCCGAATATAACCGCAAGCGCCTCGACGAGGTGCTCGACGTGCTGATCGAGGGGCCGAACCGCCCCGACCTGTTGCTCGCGACCGGCGACCTCACCGACCGCGGCGACGACGACAGCTATCGCCGCCTCGCCAATGCCTTTTCACGCTGCCCCTTTCCGGTGTGGCCGAGCGTCGGCAATCACGACCTGCGCGACAGTTTCCATGCGCGCTTTCCCGGCTTCGACGACGGCAATGGCTTCGTCCAATATACGGTCGAGCTGCCCGACCTCAGGCTGGTGACCGTCGATACGCTGGAGGAAGGACGTCATGGCGGCGCATTCTGCGACCAGCGCGCAGCGTGGCTCGATGCCGAACTCGCCAAGGACAAAACCAAGCCGACCTATATCGTCATGCACCACCCGCCGGTCGAAAGCGGGATCGAGTGGATGAACACCGACCCCGACGAACCGTGGGTCGGGGTCTTCACCGATGTTGTCCAGCGACACCCGCAAGTGCGCGGGCTGATCTGCGGTCATCTCCATCGCTCGGTGACCGTCGCATGGGAGGGCCGTACTGTTGCGATCTGCTCATCGACCGCGCCGCAAGTTTCGCTCGACCTGAGGCCGATCGACGAGAACAAGCCCGACGACCGCCCGATGATCGTCGCCGAAGACCCCGCCTATGCGCTCCACCGCTGGAACGGGCGCGAACTCGTCAGCTTCTACGACCATGCCGGCGCACACACGATGCTTGCCAAATATGACGAACGGTTGCAGCCGCTGGTCCGCGAGTTGAAGGCCGAGCGGCCGCGTTAATAGCCGAGGGTCAGGTCGACCCGCGGCTCGACGGCCTCGCCCTTTTTCCAGCGATCTAGGTTTTCGAGGAAGCGCTGCGCCGATCGGACGAACATCTTGTCCTGCGCGCGGCCCGACAGGTGCATCGTGATATGCGCGTTGTCGAGGCTCCAGAGCGGATCGTCCGAGGGTAGCGGTTCGGGCGTCGTGACGTCGAGGAAAGCCGATGCGATCTGCTGTTGGTTCAGTGCCGTGACGAGCGCGTCTTGATCGACGACACTGCCGCGTGCGATGTTGATCAGCGTCGCGGTCGGCTTCATCGCGGCGAACTCGGCGGCGCCGATCATGCCGTCGGTTTCGGGGGTCGCGGGGACCGCGAGGATCACCCAGTCGAAATCGCCGAGCTGCTCGCGCCATTGGTCCGGCGTCAGCGTGTTCGGGCCGGGCGAGCGGCGCACGACCGTCACATCGACCGCGAACGCCTTCAGTCGCTCCTCGATCAGCTTGCCGATCGCGCCATAGCCGAGCAGCAAAGCCTTCGACCCGAACAGCTCGACCTTGCCGGGCGAATCCATCAGCCATTCGCGGCGTTCCTGCGCGCGCACGACGTCGCGATAGCCCTTGGCGAGGGTGAGCATCCCCATCACGACATATTCGGCGATCGTGATCGCGTTGATCCCGGCGCCATTGGTCACGATCGTGCCGCGCTCGTGGAGCAGGTCGAGCGGCATCCCGTCGACCCCGGCATAGATCGAGTTCAGCCATTTGAGGTTCGTCGCGGCGGTGATGATCGCCGCCATGTCGCGCTTGTCGTACATGTCGAACCAGCCGATTTCGGCGTGCGGCGCGAGTTCGAGCGCCTCCTCCTTCGACGCGAAGAAACGCGGTTCGATCCAGTCAGGCAGGCCATTTTCGAGGAGCGGGCGGATGAGGCCCGAAAGGACGGTGACTGTCTTTGTCATGATATTCCTACTGCTGAAATGCGTGCCAGCCGGCCCAGGCGAGCGGGATCAGGCCGATCAGGTCGACGAGCGCGATGGTGCTGAGAGCCGCAGGGCGACCGTATGACTGATAGAGAAAGAGGAAGCTGAGCATCGAGATTGCGGCGAGCAGGGTCGCGATCTTGCGCCCGCCGGGGTCGAACGCCGCCCACACGCACGCGACAAGTACCGCGAAGAACAGCGCGGCGCGGTGATGCATCAGCAGGAAAACGGGGCTGTCGGGCGTCACGCCATACAGCCGCGTGATCAGCGCCGGCCGGAACAAGGCCAGCGCCGGGATCAGGTGGACAAGACCGACAAGGAGCCAGCAGATCAGTTGCGACATGCAACGAGGCTAGCATCCCGCGGGCCTGCGACAAGCCTCTAATTGGCGCCCGGTTGCCAGTCCCAGCCGAGCGGGTCGCCGTCCATCACCTCGACCCCGGCGGCGATCAGTTCGTCGCGCAGCGCATCGGAGGCGGCAAAGTCCTTAGCAGCGCGGGCGTCCTTGCGGCGCGCGAGCGTGGTGTCGATTTCTTCCGCAGTGATGGTCGCTGTTTTCGGGCGGATGCGCAGGTCGGTGCGCTCGAGCGTCAGCAGGTCAAGGCCGAGCACGGCATCCATCGCCGCGAGCGCCGCAGCCTTCTGGCCGGCGTCGATCTTCTTCATCGCCGCCGTTTCTTCGAGCAGCGTCAGAGCGACGGGCGTGTTGAGGTCGTCCGACATCACTGCATCGAACTTTGCCAACAGATCGGTCAGGCGGCGGTCGGCCGGCTCAGCCGGTTCCGTGTCGCGAGCCGGGGCGGCGGCCATCACCAGCCGCTTGAGCCGCGTCAGCGCGGCGCCCAGGCCGTCCCAGCTGAACTCCAGCTCGCTGCGATAATGCGCCTGCAGGCACATCAGGCGATAGGCGAGGGGGTGGTAGCCTTTGTCGATCAGCAGCTGGACGCGCAGGAATTCGCCGCTCGACTTCGACATCTTGCCGCTGCGGTCGACGAGGAAATTATTGTGCATCCAGATGCGCGCGCCGCTGGCGTCGCTGCAGCTGTGCGCCTGGTTCTGTGCGATCTCGTTCGGGTGGTGGATCTCGCGGTGGTCGATACCGCCAGTGTGGATGTCGAAGGGGAAGCCGAGCAGCGCTTCGGACATCACCGAGCATTCGAGATGCCAGCCGGGGGCGCCGCGGCCCCATGGCGAATCCCATTCCATCTGACGCGTCTCGCCCGCGGGCGTCTTGCGCCAGATTGCGAAGTCGGCGGGGTGACGCTTGCCGTCGACGGGGTCGATGCGGCTCTCGCCATCGTCGGTGCCATGGCGCGCGAGGCGGCCATAGTCGGTGACGCTGGTCGTGTCGAAATAGAGGCCGCCATCGAGCTCGTAGCAATGCTTGTCGGCGATCGCCTTCGCAAAGTCGATCATCGCCGGAACATAGTCGGTGGCGATCGACCAGTGCGCGGGCTGGCGGATATTGAGCGCCTTGACGTCTGCCCAATAGGCCTCGGTATAATGTTTCGCGATGTCCCAGATCGACTGGGCGCGCTCGGCGGCGGCCTTTTCAAGCTTGTCCTCGCCCGTATCGGCGTCGTCGGTCAGATGGCCGACGTCGGTGATGTTGATGACATGGGTGAGCTTGTAGCCCTTGTACGACAAAGTGCGGCCGAGGGTGTCGGCGAAGACATAGGCGCGCATATTGCCGATATGCGGATAGTTATACACCGTCGGTCCGCAGCTATAGACGCGCGCCTCGCCGGGGTGGACGGGCTGGAATATTTCCAGGCTGCGCGTCAGGCTGTTGAACAGCTTGAGCGGGGTGGCGGCGGCGTCGGTCATGCCGCCGCCCATGCCCCGCGCCGAGCCCGTCCGTCAACCGAAACGCGGCTTATTGTGCCGGCGGCGTCCACAGATCGTCGTTGCCCGAACCCGTTACCGGATCGTCGAGCAAAGGCTCGCCGGTCAGCGGATCGAGGTCGCGCATCGTGATCAGCGGCTGCGGCAAGTTGTTGCCGTCGCCCTTGCCATCGTCGTCGCCCTTGACCTCTTCCTCGATCACATCCTGCACCGGGAAACTATTTTCGAAGTCGAAGGTGACGGTGGTACACGCGGCCGGGCTGGCGATGAAGCAGCCGTTGAACGTCGATCGGCGATCATAGCTGCCGACGGCGGGCCGGGCGCCGTTGATCGTCAGTATCGGGATGACGTCGATCCCGGTGACCTGCCCGTTCGCGCCGATCTGGACGCCGTTGATGGCAATGCGCGACGGACCGGTGGTCGCGATATCGAGCCCTCCGGCGCCGAAGGTCAGTCCGCGGCGCTGGCCGAAATCGGTGCCCGCACCGCTGTTCTGGACATAGAAGCCGCCTGCGACCTCAGCACGGATGCCGCGCGCGAAGAGCGCGCCCTCGTCGAGGACGACGCCGTCATTTTCGCCGAGGCGGCTATTGATCGCGTCGATCGTTGTCGCCGCGCCGACCGCGGTGATCGCCGCCTGTGTCGCGACGATGATATCGTCCGATGCCATGTTGAGCTGGCCGCCCGGCGCATTGTTGGCGCCAAGCAGTCGCACGCTGCCCTGACCGAGGATGATTTCGAGCGCATCGTCGGCAAAAAGGTTGAGCGCATTGGCGTCGGCCAGCCCGGTGAGCTGGACATTGCCGATGACGCGCATCTTGCCCGGCGTCCGCAGCGTCAGTGCCCCATTGGCACCCAGGTTCGATCCGGCGGCACCACCGGCGACCGTAAAGCTGTCGACGATCATGTCGGGCGGCGCGGCCGACCCGACCGACAGGCTGCCAGCGGCCTGTACCGCAGGTGCGAAGATTTCGATCTGGGTGCCATAGAGACGCGTCAGTTCGGCGGCGTCGATATGATAGCCATCGGGGGTTCCGGTGCCGCCGACGAAGGTCGGGTTGTCGCTGTTGTTGTTACGGACCGACAGAGTCGCGGTCGCCCCGGCGGTACCGACTCGCGCCGCGGAGTCGATGGCGATGTCGCTGGATGCGAGCGCGATATTCTGGCCGGTGACGATGCCGCTGATCAACAGGGCGCCCTGCGCCGACGCGTCGAGGCTGCCGGTGACGGTGACGTTGTTCAGCGTCATGAAGCCGCCGCTGGCCTCGAGCTCTGCGCTGCCCGCAGTCAGCGTGTCGATGCCCAGCCTTTCGCCGGTGCTGGTCAGTTCGGCCTTGCCCGCGACATTGCCGTCGATCACGAAGACCTCGCCGCCATTGACCACCGCGTCGCCGACGTCGGTGACCAGGCTGGTGAAGATGATGTTGCCGCCATTGTCGATACGGATCGCATTCGCGCTCGCGGTGATCTGTCCGTTCGAAGAAAGCGAGCCGATCTGGATATTGCCGTCGGCGCTGGTGATGTCGGTCGTATTGACCGCGAAAATCCGCGCCGCCGTCACGCCGGTCGCGCCGTCGAGCGCGACGGTCCCGCCGTTGACGTCACCTACGTCGATCGTCGTGCCCGCGGTCAGCGCGACGCCGTCGCCGAGGAGGCTGCCGCCGCTAATCGCATTCACGGCATTGATCGTGATATCGCCCGCGGCTTCGAGCGTGTTGATCGGGCTGCCATTGGGCTCGGTCAGCGGTGCGAGGGTTACGGCATCGGCGTTGACGACGATATTGCGCCCGGCGGTCGACGAGTTGGCGAAATTGGCGGTCGCCGTCGAGCCGACGACGATATCGTCGAAGGAAGCCAGATTCGCCAGCGTCGTAGCGCCGCCCTGCGTCCGGATGCTGCTGTCGCCGCCGGTGGTGCCGAGGCCCAGCGTCGTGGCGCCATTTAGGGCGATGCTGTTCGCGGCGTTCAGCAATATGTCGTCGCCCGCCGACAGCGCCGCCGCGTCGATCGCGCCGGCGGTCGATGCCATCACGATGTCGGCGCCGTTGATGCCATCGGACCCCTCGCCCGTACCGATGGTGAAGGTCGGGCTGCCCGAGGTGGAAAAATCGAGGATATGCGTGTCGGCCCCGGCGCCGGTCGTGCGCACGTTGACCGCATTGATGTTACCCACGGCGCGGACGGTGATGTCATCGCCGCCGGTGACGTTGGTCAGGTTCGCCGTCGTTCCGGCGATGACGAGGATGTCTTCGCCCGCCGTGCCGCCGTTGATCGAGGCTGCGGTCCCGGCGTTGACACCGAACATGCGGCCCGCCGAACTGTCGGTCAGTGCCGCATTGCCCGTGGCGATCGCGAACAGATTACCCTGCGTCATGTTGCCGTTGCGATCGATATAGCCGCCGCTCGCCTGCGCCGATGCAGCGATATTGGCGCCCGAGTTAAGGAAGACGTCGCCGCCCGCGACATAGGTTCCGGAAAGGTCGCCGCCCGAGAAGATCGAGATGCTGCCACCGACGTCGGCGTTGTTCACCGAAACCGGGCCGCCGCTGCCAAAGGCGAAGAAGGAATCGCTGCCGGTGACATTGCCGGTGAGCGCGATGCTGTTGCCGTTTAGCGTGATGTCGTCGCCGGCGTCGATGTTGACGCCGCGGATGCCCTCGGCACCGGCCAGCGTCCCGTTGGTGATCAAGTTGACCGTGTCGCCGGCCACGAGGTTGTTGAAGACAAGCGATTCGCTGATGACCTGCACAAAGCCGCCCGCGTTCGAATTGCCGAGGTCGACCGAGCCCGCGGCGTTGATGTTGATGTCGCCGCCGGTGATGATCGAGTTGAGCCCGGTGCGGAAGCTGCCCACGGTCGCCACGAAATTGCCGACCGCTTCGGCATGCTCGACCGAGACAAACCCATTGCTGGTGATCGCGATGTCGCCAGCGGCATCGAGCCGGTCGACCCCGATCGAACCGTTGGGGCTGGTGTTGATGAGATTCAGATTTTCGGTCGCCGCGAGCCGCGTGCCCGGTGCGCCGCTGATGCTCGTCCCGGCCAGAAGCGACAGATTGTTCGCCGCGGTGATCGTCGGCCCCTCGACATTGTTGCCGCGGAATTCATGGCGGAGGTCGATCTGGTCGCCGGCCTCGATGATCATGTCGCCGTCAACGTCGACGCGGCCGTTGCCCTGCGCATAGACGCCGATCGAGCTGTCGGTCGACAGCGTCATCGCGCCGTTCGAGCGGATCGTACCGCCGGTGGCGCCAAGGAAAATGCCCGCGCCGGCCTCGTCGGTGTCGTTGTTCGTCGGGGCGGCGAAGCCCAGCGCCTGCGCGTTGAGCCCAGCCATCGTGATCGATCCGTCGGTGACGATCGAGATCCGGCCCGCGAAGAGACCGTTCGCGCTGATGTTCGTGTTGCCAAGCTCGATCGAACCGGCGCCGTCGGCATCGGCCCATGCTTCGAGCGATACGCGTCCGCCGACATCGGCGCTGATCGAACAGCAACTGCCGGTGCCGCCGGTCCCGTTGCCCGCTTCGCCGCCGTTGCCCGATGTCCCGCTGACCGAAATCGTCAGATTCTCTCCGTTCGAGGTGATCGTGCCGCCATTGGCGATCAGGCGGACGTCGCCGCCGATCCCCGCGCCCGCCACGCCGCCGTCGCCGCCGATATGGCCGACGACGACATCGTCCGCCGTCCCCAATATGCCGTCGTCACCGGGCAGCGTCGTCGAGCCGAAATTGCTCGCTCCGGCGCCGCCGTTGCCGCCAATCCCGGTGCTGGTGAGCGTCACGGCGTTGCCTGAGGTGAAGCCGAGCCGGACGGTGCTGCCGGCGTTGGCGGCGATTTCGATCGTGCCGCCCTGTCCGTTGCCGCCAAAGCCGCCGCCGGGACCGAACATCGGCTGCGCGCCCATCGCGAGACCCGCGTTGCCGCCGTTGCCGCCGGTGCCCGTCGTCAGGAAATTGGTCTCGACGACAGTCAGGCTCGCCTCAGGCCCCTCAGCCGCGACGCGCGCGATGCCGCCGAAGCCGTAGCCGCCGTTGCCGCCGTTGCCATCGAGCCCCTGGCCGCCGTTGCCGCCCTGCGCCCGCGTGTCCAGCGTCACCGCGAGCGTGCCGCCGTCGGCATTGGTGACGATCGCTTGCGCGATGCCGCCGAACCCGTCACCGCCCGTGCCGCCGACATTATGCGTGCCGCCGAGCCCGCCGGTGCCTTGCGACACGCTGGCGACGGTGCCGGCGGCGTTGATCGGGACGATCAGGTCGACCATCGACAGGCCGCCCTGACCGAGCCCGCCGCTGCCGCCGACCCCGACGCCGGTCATCGGCCCCGCGATATAGAGCGACGCGCCGCCCGCGCCGCCGAAGCCCGAGGAATCGGCGGTCAGGTCCGATGTCGTCACGTCGCCATTGAAAACGGTGACCGAGGCGTTGCCGCCCTGTCCGGTGCCGCCAAATCCCGGGGTGCCCGGGTCTCCGGTAGCGCTCGATGCATTCTGGAAATCGCCGCCGGCGCCGCCCTGGCCGTTCGCGAAGGCGCCGATCGTGCTGGCGTTGATCGTCACCGCGCCGTCGATAAATATCGATGCGTTGGCGCCGATGCCCTGGCCGCCGTTGCCGCCGGGGGTGATGTTGAGCGGGTCGTCGTCGTTGCCGATCGACCCGACACCGCCCTCGCCGCTGGCAGAGGCGATGATATCGGCGGCGGTGATGCTGCCGCCGAAGAGATTGATCGTTGCGGTGCCGCCGAAGCCCGTTCCCGACGTCCCCAGCGCGGTGCCGCCAAAGCCGTCGGCACTGACGCGCACGTCGGCGACATTTACCGTGCCGCCGGTCTGGGTCAGGATCGTCGTGCCGCCCTGACCGGTCGCGCTGTCATTGCCCGTCCCGCCGCCATAGCCGTCGGACGACAGGTTGATGACGCCGCCGGTGACCGTTCCGCCGGCAATGTCGAACAACGTTATCCCGCCCGAACCGGTCCCAGCCGTATCGCGCGGCAGGCTGGGCGCGCTTTCGATGTCGACCGCGGTTCGCCCGTCGGCCGAAATATTGAGTCCGTCGAAGCTCAGCACGCTGCTGTCCAGCCCGTCGGCCTCGACGCGGAACTGGATATTGCCGCCCGCGCCGACCGGAACAGGGCCGCCGGCGAGCGTGGCACCGCCCGAAATTCCGCTGGCGTTGAAGCTGGTGACCGCCCCCAAAGTCCCGAGATTGATCGTCCCCGCGTTGACAGTGACGTTGATGATGCCGCCGAGGGCATCCGTGCCGTCGGCGCTGATCCCGCTCGACGCTCCGGCGTCGAATCGGCTGCCGGTGCCGCTGCTGCTGACGCCGATCAGACCGGTACCACGCGCGTCGATCGCGATCGTCCCGCCTTGCGCGGTTCCGCTGTCGCCGGCGACGTTGACGACCATCGCGCTGGCGTTGACGAAATAGCTGTCGGCGACGATCGAGCCGCCGTCGGCGCCGAGCGAGACGTTGCCGCCGGTCGCTGTTCCCGCATTCTGCGCGACGAGATTATGCCGGTTGCTGCCCCCGGCATCGATCAGTATTTCGCCGGTCACGGCAATCGAGCCGCCGGCGTTCGCATTCACATTGGCGCCGCCGCCGCGCGCCGAGCCGATATTCTCGCTGGCGCCGGCGCTGCCGCCGACATTGATGGCGATCGTTCCGGTGACTTCGAGGTCTCCCGTCTCCGTCGCCAAGACGCTTGCGTTCCCGCCGAACGCGTCGCCCGAGGTCGCGGTGGTCCCGCTCGGTGAGGTCGAGCTGCCGCCGATTGCAGCGGCGTCGACGGTCAGGTCGCCGATCGACACGGTTCCGTTGGCGATTGTCAGGCTGGCATTGCCCCCCGTCGCGCCGCCTGCCGAAGCACTCTCGCTGTTCCCCGCATTGCCGCCCGTGCCGGTCGCGCTGCTCGACGCCGCGCCGATATTGCCGCCGCCCGCTGTGTCGACGTTGAAGGTCATCGAGGCGGTGCCACCGATGCCGCTGCCCCCTGCGGCACTGAAGGTGGTGCCAAAGGGCGGGGGGGACGAGAAGGTCCCGCCGCCGCTGCCGTTCGCGCTCGCGGTTACGATCGGGGCCTGCAGGCTGGTGCTTTCGCCGACGACGTCGATCGACGCGGTGCCGCCGATGCCGTTGCCCGAAGAGAAGAGGCCGGCCTGGCCCTGACCGTTCGCCGTGGCGGTAATGGAATTGGTGGCGGTTATGCTGCCGCCGTTCTGGACACTGATCGTGGCGACGCCGCCGACGCCGTCGGCGCCGACATCCTCGACAAATGGGCCGTTGATCGGATCGAAGATCACGCCGCCGCCGGTGCCATTCGCGGAGATGTCGATATTGCCGGCGGTGAGCGTGCTCCCCCCGCCGCCGACCTCGATCGAGACGTTGCCGCCATAGCCGATGCCGCTGTTGCCGACATCGTCGAAGCCGCCCTCGGCATTCGCGGTGACAGCGACATTGCCCGTCACCGTCACATCGCCGCCGCCGCCGACCTGCAGCCGCGCCAGACCTGCGGTGCTGATGCCGCTGTTCGGATCGAAGGTCGCAATCCCGTCGATGACCAGGTTGCCGCCGACGTTGAGTTCGCCCGTGTTGACGTTGACCTCGGCGCCGCCGGGGCCGCGCGACTGGAGGGTCAGATTGCCGCTGGCGCCGCCCGCCTGGTCGAGCTGGATGTCGAGCGATGCGCTCTGGTCGCCGATGAACAGGCCGTTGCCCTCGACAAAGACATTGCCCTCGTTCGGCGGCGCCGACGAGAAGAGCGTGAGCGCCGAGCGCCCGAGAAAGGCACCGCGCGCGCGCGCGGTCGTGTCGCTGCGGAAAATGACATCGGCGACGGTGATGTTCGATTCGAGGTCGTTCGCCGGTCCGGCAATCTCTCCCGCCGCGATATTATACCCCGCCGACAAGATGACCGCGCCGTCGGGTTGTGCCTGTGCAACGGCGGCGTCGTCATAGCCGATCTGGCCAGAGACGAGCATCGAGACCGCGTCATTCTTGGCAACCGCAACCATATAGATGCGGCTGCGATCGGGATCGGCCTGAACATCGGCCGGCCCCATGGTCGTCCCCGTATGGGTGATGACTTCACCGCTTTCGGCGCCGACGAGGATGCTGATATCGAACAAGCCATTATTGGTCGCGATATTCACCTGTTCGGCGGCGACATAGGCGGCCGAACCGTCGACGGTGACCGCCCCCGCCTGGACCACGCGCGGTGCGACCAGCGCGACGTACGCGCTGCCCGGATTGAGGTCTTTGTTGGCGTTGATCTCGCCGTTGACGACGACTGAAGAGGTGCTGCCCGGCGCGCCGGCGAAGCGGATTTGGCCGGTGGGGCCAAACAGGCCGCCCGTGGTGATGATATCGTTGCTTGTCAGAACGAGGCTGCCGACGTTGATCACACCGGTCGGGCCGATCAATATGCCTCCGGCATTGTAGAACCAGATATTGCCGCCGCGCGTACCCGATCCCGACGTATCGATCGCGTTGACGGTGCCGTTGATCGCGATCTGACGGCTCAGCGCGCCGCCGCCGCCGTCTACGAAGCGGTTGAGGACGGTATAGTCGCCGCTGCCGGAGAAATTGAGCGTGTTACCCGTGGGAAGGAAATCGATGGCGCCGCCGGTCGGCAGGGTATCGGTCGGCGTCCAGTTTATGATGGTCTGTGCGCCGGTCGTATCGACATTGGTCGCGCCCGGGCCCGGCGGCGAGATCGTCGGGGTGCTGAGGCCGGGGCCGGTGACGACCTGACCGGTTCCGGCGACCTGCGCCAGCGCGGGGCCGCCACAAGCGAGTGCGGCCATCCCCGCCGCGACGGCGCAGCTTCCGAGCAGCCGGCGCTTGCCGGTCTTGATCGGGGCGGAGTTGGCATTGCTACGCATGGCGGTCGTCCTCGATGCACGGGTCATGGTCAGCGCGCCCTCACGCCGAATTGAGTGGTCAGCGATACGAGCAGCCGCGGGTCGGGCTTTTCGGTCAGGAAACCACCGCGATTGAGCGGGACGGCCATCGTCACATCGAGCCGCGCCAGATCGCCATAGGCAACGCGCACGCCGCCGCCCGCCGAATAGAGTTTCTGCGGATCGAGGCCATCGAAGGCGATGTCCTTGTTCCACACCCAAGCGGCATCGAAAAAGACGAAGGGCTGGAACGCGAAGCTTTTGGTGTTGGCGGGAACGAACGAGCCGTAGCGCGCCTCCAGCGACACGGCGACGCCGCTGTCGCCGATCACCGTGCCGGGGTCGAAGCCGCGTCCGACGGTGAAATTGCCGCCCGAAAATTCCTCATAAGCGAGCAGCGGATCGTTCGCCCATTGCGCGCGCGGCGCCGCCGACAGCGTGAAGAGCTTGGCCGGGCGCCATTCGGCAAGGGCGTTGGCGCGGACGAGGAAGGCGTCGGGCTGACCCTCGACGCGGGTCAACGGCACCGCGCCGGGCAGGAAACAGGCGGCGCCGCCGGGGCCGCAATCGTCGCTGGCGCCAAGAGCATCGACGCCCTTGCGGGCTTCGAGCGAGGCCCCGAGCAACCAGCGCGGCTCGCTGGGGCTGAAACCGTCGCGCCCGGCGATCGACGCGGGGTCGACCCAGTTCGCGTCGGCGCGCAGGTTGAAGACGCGCAATCGGTCCTCGTTGATCGGGATGCCGGTCAGGCTGATATCCTGATCGATGATGTCGAGCCCGCCGCCGACCGTGATGCGCCGTGCCTGCGTGAGCACGACGGGGTAGGCCGCGAACAGGCTGACGATCTGGGTGCTCGACTTGACGGGGAAGCCGGTGATGTCGGGTCGCGTCCACGCGTAGGTATAGTTCGCGCCGAGGCGCAGCCCTTCGCCGCCGACGCGGAACTCGTGACCGACCTGGACGACCTTCTGCTCGTCGAAATCGGGGGTCGAATAAAAGCTGACCGTCGTGAGGTCGCCCATGCCGGTGAGGCCCGCGAAGCGCGCGCGCGCAATACCGCCCCAGCGACCGACGTCGCGCGACCCGAAATTCTGCGCATTGAAGTCGAAGCTGAAGGGCGTGCGTGTCACCGTGACTTCGCCAACCACTTCGCCGGGCACCGCGCCGGGACGCAGCGTCAGGCGCGCGTCCATGCCCGGAATATCGCGCGCGAGCAGCAGGTAACGTTCGGCGTCGACGATGTTGAACACCGGCGCATCGTCGAGCCGCGACAGATAGCGCTGGAGCAGTTTTTCGTTGGCACCCGCGTCGCCGCGCACCTCGATGCGCGACATGCGCGCGGCGAGGATGTCGAGTTTGACGACGCCATCGCCGATCGTCTGCGGCGGCACGCGCACCGCCGCCAGATAGCCTTGCGAGCGCAGCATCGTCGCGGCGCGGTCGCGAATGTCGCACACCGCCGAAATCGGCAATTCCTGACCGACGCGGTCGGACCAACTGGGCGCCAGCGTTGCGGCGTCGATGCCCTCGACGCTCGAAAATTCGACGCCGCGCAGCGTGAAGCGGACGTTGGCGAATTCGGGATTGGCAAGCGGGCAGGGCGCGCGCTCGATCCCGTCATCGACCGCGACCACCTGTTCGCTGGGCGGCGCGGCGGGGGCGATCGTCGGGCGCTGAATTTCCTCGCGCGTCGGGATTTGCGGCGTGGCTTGCGCCAGCGCCGATACGGGCAAAGCCGCGGCGATCAATCCCGCCGAACCGGCCAGCACGCTGCGGATCGCGGCCCCCCTCGGCCGTGCGATCCCGATACCAGATTCCCCCGAAACGCTCATCACCACCCCTTGCGCCCGGACGCCGCCGCGAAAATCGCGAAGCGCCAATTCAACCGGCCCTGCCGGAGACCGGCAGTGCGAATTGCGACCCAAGGAAAAGTTCCGCCGATTGGGTGGCGGCATTTCCTCAGGAGAATATCAGACGGACCGGTCAGCGACAATGGCCGCCCGGCTCCGTTCACCTCAGCCTGCCTCCGCTTCCGACATCGTGTCGACCAGCCGGTTGAGCTGCGGCGAGCAGCCTTTGGCCATCAGCATGTCGATCGATCCTTCGGCGGTGTCGGGTGCATTTTCCACCGCTGCAAAGCGCACGGTGACCGGCTTCGCGAGGCCGCCCCCCGACAGGCGATAGTCGGTGCCATATTGCACCGGAAGTACGTCGGTCGGCCATTTGCGGAAATTCGCGCCATCGACGATCGCGACCGTCGTCTTCTTGCCCGCGCTTTCGATTTCGAGCGCGGTATCGCCGTCCATATTCGGGCGCCACAGCATCAGCAACGCCGGATCTAGAACGCAGAAGGTACCCGCCTCGCGGTAGTCGAGCAGCCAGAGGTTCGGTGCGCGCAGTTCGGTCGGCGCCTGGGTCACGGCTTCGCGCGAAAATCCGCCGCGCGACCGCATCGTCGGGCCCTTGGCGAGCATCCGCGTCACATTGCCGCCGAGCGACTGGCTGGCGGCCACGGTGCCTGTCGCGCCGAAGGTGCCGGGCCCCGACAGCGTGCGCGTCTTGCCCGCCTGCATCAGCACCACCTTGTCGCCCGACGCGAGCGTCAGCTTGTCGCTCGATTTGAGCTTGGTGCCCGCGGGATATTTGGCTGCCGACGGCCCGGTCGAGCGAACGACCATTGATTGCGCCGCGGCGGTACCGACCATGGCGACGGCGGCGATGGCGGCAGCGGCGGCGAGGCCGAGGCGGCGCATCCGGATGTCAGGAAAGGACATAGCTTTCTCCCTCTTTTGTCTCGTTCAGCCGTTCTATCAGGAACATGATGGATGCATCCTGACCATATTCGGCCTGTATTGCTGTGGCACAGGTCACATAGGTGTTTTTATCCCCCGCGCTGTGCGCTGCGACCAGCGCCGCGATCCGCTCGCGCTGTTCGGGCGTGAGGTCGGCGCGCGGGGTGAAGACGTCGACGGGCTGCGCGCGGCCGCGCAGCGTCACCCTTCCCATCGGGACCAGATCGTCGCGGCCCGATCGCGCCCCGGCCTCGGCCGAAATCAGCACGCCGGTCTTGAGGCTCTTGTTCGCCGCCTCGAGCCGCGACGCGGTGTTCATGCTGTCGCCGAGCGCGGTGTACTGGATGCGGCCTTCGCCGCCGAAATTGCCGACGATCGCGTCGCCGACGTGCAGCCCGACACGGGTCATGCCCAGCGGAGGGACGCCTTCGGCCAGGTCGGTTCGGAATTTCTCGCCGGCTTCGTAAAGGGCAATCGCGGCCGCGGCGGCTTGCGGCCCGTCGTCGGGCCGACTGAGGGGGGCGCCCCAAAAGGCGACGATGGCATCGCCGACGAATTTGTCGATCGTCCCGCCATGCGCGAGCACGATGTCGGAGAGACGGTCGAGATATTCGTTGAGCAGCCGCGCGACGGTTTCCGGCGTCGTCGCGTGGCTGAGCTTCGTAAAGCCCTCCAGGTCGGTGAAGACGCAGAAGATATTGCGCCTTTCGCCGTGGAGCGACAGCTGGTCGGGATCGCGCATGATCTGCGCCGCGACATCGGCGGGCAGATATTTGCCGAGCGCCGACTGCGCAAAGGCGCGCTGGCGCGACCCAACGGTGCGCGCCGCGGTCCCGACTGCGGCATAGCCGAACAGCCAGCCGATCGCCCAGCCGAAGGTCGGAAGCGTCGTGGTGTCGACGCCGCGACCTTGCAGCCAGAAGGGGAAAGCTATGAAGAAAGCCATCTGGCCCAGGAAAGCGAGCGCAACCCAACGCGCGCGCATGTCGATCAGGCTGGTGAGCCCGCCCGCGAAGACGATCAGGATTGCAAGCACCCACAGTGCGGGCGCGGCGATCGGCCGCGTCCACGCTTTGTCGAGTTGCTGCGCGAGCATATGCGCGTGCACCTCCAGCCCGATCATCGTTTCATGCTGGCCGGTGATCGCATCGGGGAAGCGGCTGAGCGGCGTGTTGAACTGGTCGTTGTCGATGATGTCGCCGCCGATCAGCACATAGCGACCCTTGACCAGCTCCGAAAATCCCGCGCGCATCTCGGCATCCATCGGCAGCGCGAAAGTATCGATCGGAATATTGGCAAAGACGGGTTCTTCCTGTCCCTCGGCGGCGCGCGCCGGGACAAGGAAGCGGATATTGCCCTGAAAATTGGCGTGCGCGGAATCGACCGGCGCCAGCGCGTTCGACATCAGTGGCGGCAGATTTTTCGGGCGGTCGGGCCAGTTGCGGATCACGCTGTCGTCGTCGGTGCGGAACAGCACGCTCGTCGGTTTGGTTTTCGCCGTCGTGACATCGGCGATGTAGGACTGAAGGAATTTCTGCTGTTCGTAGAATATCGTGTTCGGGTTGCTCGCCTGTTCGGCGTAGGCGAGCCAGGTCGGGGTCTTCATCGCGCGCAGCTGCGCCTTCAGCAGATCGTCGTCGGGGCGCGGCGAATCGAACGCGATATCGATGCCGATCGCTTTAGCGCCCATCTGGTCGAGATTGCCGAGTGCGTTCGCGAGCAGGGTGCGGTCGAGCGGCGAACGGATGCCGGTGTTGAACAGGGTTTCGTCATTATAGGTGACGAGGGTGATGCGTTTGTCCTGTTCGACATGCGGCGCCATCAGCGTCGCGCGCGCGTCGTAAAGCGCGCGTTCGGCGGCATCGACCAGCGGCATCTGCCAGCTGAAGCGCGCGACCATGACCGCGATCAGCAGGAAGGCGATCGTCGCCGCCATCCTCGACGGACCAAGCTGCATCACCAGCCGGCGCACGCGCTTGCGCAGCGGCACTGCGACCTGCTGGCCGTCCGGCGCGGGCGGATCCGCCGCGGGAATGAGGACTTCGGGTGCGTTCATCGGATCAGCGGGCGGCGCGGCCGGCGGCCTCTCCATTCCGGGCGGTTACGGTACCGCTGTGGAGCAGCGCCTGGCTGCCGTCGCCGATGATTGCAAAGCCCGCCCAATAATAGGGATGCGAGGTCTGCTTGTCGTCCATCAGCCGCACCTGCGTTCCCCACAGGGCGTCGGCGACGCTGGTGCCCTGATTGGCAGTGAACAGCCCGCCGATCAGCCGCTTGGTCGCATCGAAATCGTCGGGGGCGGGCCAATGGCTCGCGATTACCGAACGGCCGCCGGCGCCGATGAAGCTGCGCACCAACCCGTCGAGCGCGTTGCCGCCGCCGGAAAGCCCCGCTTCGCGCGTCGCGGCGACGCTCGCCGCGCCGGCCGTGTCGCAGGCCGAGAGGATCACGAGGTCTGCGTCGATCTTGAGGTCGAAGATTTCCTGGAAGGTTAAAAGTCCGTCCGAATCCTGCCCGCCGAAAGAGGTGACGAGTGCGGGGCGTGCGGGGCAAGCGGCGCGCGGCGCGGTGACGAGGCCGTGCGTTGCGAAATGGATGATGCGATAGTCATTGAGGTCTGCGCGGCTTTTCACCGCGCTGTCGGTGAACGCGCCGCCGGTGAGCAAGATGCCAGCATCGCGGCCCATCGCGTTGCGCGCCGTGACCAACTCGTCGGCCGAGATCGGGCGCGCCCATTGCGCCGCATCCCACAGGCAGTCACTGTCGATACCGCCATCCGCCGCGCCGCGCGTGCCGAGCGAGGGCAGCCGGCCGCTGACCGGCAGATTCTCTCCGAGCCCGAAATATTGGTTGGCCGCTTTCGACGGCGCAGCTTGCCGCGCGTTGCGGAAACCGAGCGTCGAGACCGCGGTGCTCGGCCGTGTCGTGCGGCCCAGCCAGGCGATCTGGCGCATGTCGAACGGATCGGCGTTCGGGTCGACCAGCCGCTGTTCGTAAGCGGCGAGGCCGGTGTCGGCGGTGACGAGCAGGTTGATCGGCAGCCGCAGCATTGCGCCGTCGGGTTCGAAAATCAGATGCGTGACATTGGGCAGCCGCGCCGCAACGGGTCCGAACAACTGGCCGTACAGCCTGTACGCCGTCGCGGCGTCGAACGGATAGGTGACGCGGCGGCCATTCTCGACGATCGAGATGGTCGAACGGATCGTGTCGACCGCTGTTTCAAGCCCCGATGCGCTGATGTCCGATTTCCAGAGCTGCGCGCCGCCTTGCTCGATCAGCATGGCGTAAACGCCGTCGCCGACGACGAGCATCTTCAGATAGGCCTCATCGGGGCGGAGTACCTGTTGCAGTTCGGCAAGGTCGAGCTTGCCCGATGCGACGACGCGATATTGCGGAAAGGCCGACAGTGCGACGACGGTTTCGGCCTGCTGGAACCCCAGATTGTCGAGCTGGGTCTTGAGGTCGGCGCGCAGCGCGTTGATTTCGGGCGAGACCGGCAACTGTGCGAGGCGCGCATCCTCGATCCGCGCGCGTTCGATGTCGCGATTGAGCGTCGTCGCCTGACGGAACAGCCGCGCGCCGTCGCCGCTGCCGCTCGACAGTTCGCGCGCGAGCACCGCCTGCGTATCGGCGACGCCGGGGCGGACCTGAAGCTGGCTGGCGACGAAGAAATCGCCGATCGCGGCGGGATCGGTCGCCGACCGACTGGCGAGCAGCCGGTAATAGGGCGCCATCATATTCGCCATGCCGGTGGTCGAGCGCTGCGATTTGGCGAGGTCGGCCACGACCTCGCGATAGATCGCGATCGCTTTGTCGTCCTGCCCGTGCCGGGTCAGGAAAGCCGCATAGCGCGCGCGCGCCGAGGCCAGTGCGTTGGTTTCGGGATATTCGACCGCGAGCAGGTTCACCGATTCGAGGAAGCGCGCGTCGGCGGCGCCATTATCGCCGCTGGCTTCTTCGGCGAGCGCGAGTTCGCCGAGCATCTGCGAGCGCAGGCGGATGATCGAGGTCACGCGGCCTTCGCGCACCGCGACGGCGTCGGCCAGCCCCTTCGTCTGCGCCGATTTCGCCGCCGACGCATTGCCGCGCAGCCGTTCAACCGTGCCGAGCAGGTGGACCGCCTGTGCATCGATGATCTTCGCGCGCTCGAGCGGGGTAAGCCGCTCGCGGTCGCCCGTCTGGCGAACCGCGCGCGCATTGTCGCCGCTGTTCACCCCGGCGACGATTTCGGGAGTCAGCGTTACTGCCGTGCCATCGACCGTGATCCCGCTGGTCAGCGGGGGGATCGGACGGTTCAAAAGGTCGGCGGCGCCGTCATAATCGCGCTGGTTCAGCGCGTTGATCGCGCGGAAATTGCGGCGGAGGCGGAGCTGCACCGGGTCGCTGGTCGGGATCGCCTCGACCTCGGCAAACAGCCGTTCGGCTTCGGCAAATTCGCCGAGGTTCGAGCGTTGCAGTGCGCGATTCAGCGTGAATTCGGTGGGGTCGATATCGCCAGCCGACTGTTCGTCGAGGGCGCGGCGCGACAGCGCCTCGAAAAATTCGGCGGCCTCGGCATAATCGCCGCTGTGGTTGCGCCGGTAACCCTCGGCCAGCGCCTTGTCGACGTCGATCGTCCCCGCTAGCGTGCGGGCGAAGCCGTCGTTGCCGCCGACCGATGTTGTCGCGACACGGATCACCCCCGGCACGACCCGGTGCTGGCGGACCGATTCCAGCGCGATGTTCAGCGCGTCGCCATAGGCGGCAAAGCCTTCGACGCTATATGTGACATTGCCCGCGGCCTGGATGCGCGTCGTCCACGCAATATTGCTGCCCTTGACGGTGCAGTCGCCATCGGCGGCGCATGCAACCGTGGCGGCGCGGCCGTGATCGATCCGCGCACGCGCCTCCTCCGCGCTGGCACGCAGCTCGCGGACGGTGCCGACCGGCTGGCTCGAATCGCGGCAGACGATTGTCCAGGCGCGGTCGAACATGCCCTTGATCACGCCGTCGCGGACGGTTGCCTGCACTTCGCAGAGTGAACCGCCCTGATCGCCGATCGAAAAACTGTCGCGAAGCGTGGGGTCGCTGCCCTGCGCCAGCGCGGTTCCGGGCGCGGCAAAGGCCAGCAACGCCAGAATCGGCACAGCATGCGGACGTCGAGCGGTCATCACAAATCCCCCAAACACAGACGTAGAGACGCTATGCCGACGTGATGCCGGCAAGGCGAAAACTTCACTACTGCGGTGCGACCCATTCCCTTGGCCGGACCCTAAACCCTTCGTAAGCGAAAGGGAAGTGATCTGCCGCACAGGCGGCTTGCGCCGCGCGGATGCGCCACCTATCTGCAAGAGGACATTCCATTCCGGTGAGGACAAAATGAGCGGATTCGACGATCGTGAACGCGCCTTCGAGGCAGAATTTGCACGCGACCAGGAGGTTCAGTTCCGCATCACCGCGCGGCGCAACCGTCTGGTCGGTGAATGGGCCGCCGAACGCATGGGGCTGACCCCCGAGGAAACCGACGCCTATGCCAAGGCGGTGGTGCAGGCCGATTTCGAGGAAGCCGGCGACGAGGACGTCATCCGCAAGCTCGCGGGCGACCTGACCGCGGCGCAGGTCGAGATCAGCGACGCCGAAATCCGTGCGGCGCTGAACGACAAGGCGGTCGAGGCGCGGCGCCAGTTCATGGACAAGCAGGGCTGAATCCATGGGCATGCGCGAAGATGATTTGCGGGCGATGATCGTCGCGGCGTTCCCCGACGCCGAGGTCGCGATTACCGATCTTGCCGGCGACAACGACCATTATGCGGCGCATGTCGTCAGCGAATCCTTTCGCGGCCTGACCCGCGTCGCGCAGCACAAGGCGGTGTATGCAGCCTTGGGAGGACGCATGGGCGGCGAACTTCATGCCTTGCAATTGACGACCGCCATCCCCTCATAAGGGGCTGACACGAAATTTGCGGCGCCTGGCGCCACCGGAGACTGATTATGACCGACCCCACCACCCACGACCGCATCGCCAAGCTGGTCGCCGACAATCAGGTGCTGCTGTTCATGAAGGGCACCCCGCTCTTCCCGCAGTGCGGCTTTTCCTCGCGCGCGATCGCGATGCTCGACCGCCTCGGCATCGAATATGAAACCGTCGACGTGCTGCAGGACATGGAAGTCCGTCAGGGCATCAAGGAATTTTCGGACTGGCCGACGATCCCCCAGCTCTATGTGAAGGGCGAATTCGTCGGCGGATCGGACATCATGATGGAAATGTGGGAAGCGGGTGAGCTTCATACGCTGATGACCGGAATTCCGGCGCGCGCCGAATAAGCCGCGCGGCTTCCGAATATCAAAAGCCCGCCGGCGCTTTGGCTCCGGCGGGCTTTTTGTTGGCCAAAGGTTTTTACGCCGCCTCGGCATCCTCATACGCCTGCGCTTCGGCGGCGATCAGGATGTCGGCGAGCATCCAATAGGCCTCGCCCCACGCCGCGAGCACTTCGTCGGTCGCGATTTCTTCGCCCAGCACGTCGCGGATCGCCGGGAGCAGGGCGTTAGCGACATAGGGATAATGCTCCGCCTTTACCCCGGTATCGATATGGCGGGCGACCATGCGCGATACCGCCGTCCCGAGGTTCTGCAGCTTGTCGATATTCTTCGCATAAGCGAGGATCGCCGCCGCGAGGCGCTTGGGCTGCTCGCCGCTCGTCTGTGCGGCGCGATCGAACATCGCCTCGATGTCCTTATTCTCGAACAGTCGGGCATACATCGCGGTGGTGATTGCAAGGCCGTGCTTTTCGAGGGCGGGGGCGGTGGCCTTGACGATCGTCATCGCGTGGGCGGAAGCGGTGCGCATTATAGTCTGTCCTTTAAGCGTGGTGATTCAGGCCGCGGAACGAAGTTCGTTGGCATGTTCGGGGTAGGGGGCAACGGTCGTCGAGGATTCGATCCCCGCGAGTTCGCTCGCAAAGCCGTGATTGACGTCGCGGTGATGCGCCTCGTCGGCGCGGACGACCAGGACGACATCGCGCAGCGTCGCATCGTCGGCGAGCTTCCAATAATGTTTGGCGATTGCGGGCGCGGGCAGATTCGGGCTGCGCCCGGCGTCGATGTCGTGAAGATACAGCGTGTAGCTGATCACCGCTTCTTCCTCGAAATAGCCGACGACGCGGTGCGCGGTCTTGGCGCTGATCAGGTAGAGCGCGAAGAAGCTTAGATAGAACGCCCATTGGACGAAGAGGATGATGAGCCGTTCGAACAATGTCGGCTTCGCCACCTCGATGAAGGTCATCAGGTGCATCCGCTCATTCTCCGCCTCTTCCATCAGCGTGCGGATCCAGCCGTTATCGTCTTCCATGCGGCGCAGACTCTTGAGATGCGTCAGCGTTGCGCCGACCATCCCGGGGACCGCCGCGACGGTTTCGAGCACGATCGCGCGGTGGCCGTAGCGTTTGGCAAAGAAGGTATCGGCGCAGAAACGCAGCAGCTTGGTGAAGCCCAGCGCGACGCGGTCGGAGATGTCGACGGGGCGGTGGTGGACGCTGAGATCGACTAGGGGGATATTGGACATGGTCTTCTCCTTTCCAAAAATCAGGCGGCTGCCCGGCGGGGATCGTCGAGGCGGAAAAACAGCGCGAGCTGGAGGCTTTCGGCGATGCGCGCGGCCTTGGCCTGCAAGGCGTGCGCGGCGACGGGCGCCAGCAATTCGTTCGTGGTGTCGGCCCAGATTTGCAGCCACCGGTCGAACATTGCGGGGGTGATGGCCTGTTTGTGCTTCAGATGCTCGGCGACCGGGCTGCCCTTGTAGCGCCCGCTCGTCAGCATCACCGAGGACCAGAAGGCGACGAGCTTTTCGAGATGATCGGCCCAGTCGTGCACCGCGGCGTTGAACAGCGGGCCGATATCGGCGTCGGCGCGGACCCGGGCGTAGAAGGCCGGGATCAGGCGCTCCAGCGCGGCTTCATCGATCTCGCCATCCTGTTTCACGACTCGCTCCAATCATGTATATGATCTGCATGTATGATCGAAATTTGAAACATGCAACAAAAATACATATTATAGGGCGACGGACATTTTCGAAGGACCAAGATGCGCCTGACGCGCTACACCGATTACGCGATGCGCGTGCTCCTCTATGTGGGTGCGCAGGACGAGGCGCGGTTGAGTCCGATCTCGGAGATTTCGCGCGCCTATGGCATTTCGCAGAACCATCTGATGAAGGTCGTCAACGATCTGGTGAATGCGGGCTATCTTGAAAGCGTCCGTGGGCGCTTCGGCGGGATCCGGCTGGCCAAGCCCGCGGCGGAGATCAATGTCGGGGCGGTGGTGCGGCATACCGAGGAGGGCTTCGATCTCGTCGATTGCGCCAGTTGTATCATCGCGCCCGCGTGCGGGCTGACCGGCGCGCTCGCCGAGGCGCTGGCGGCGTTCATGAAAGTGCTCGACGGTTACAGTCTCCACGACCTGCTTGCGAAGCGCGCGAATTTTGCGGCGCTATTCGGGATGGACGAACCCGCGCGCGGCTGACGGGTCAGCGGCGCGCCCAACCCTTGTCGCGCGCCTGCCGCTCGGTGGCGGCGTCGAGCGGATCGCTCCCCATCATTGCGGCGGCGGCGGCGGCGAGTTCACTCGACGACGCCTGGCGATAATCGGTGCCGGCCTGTCCCCGAATCGCCCGCTCGAGATTCCAGCGTCCGTTGTCGCGGCACCCGATGCCGTCCAGCGATGCGCTTTCAAAGCTACGGCAAAAGCGCCCGTCCCTGTCCTGAAAGCTGAGCCTGATCCGCACCGCAGCATCGGACGGCTGGTTCGAGGCGAGCTGCGTGTCGAGCGCCTCGGCAAGCGGACCCGCGGCGATAACCGCGCCATCCGCTTCGGCGATGCTGGCTGCAGGTGCCCATGGCCGCAGCCCCAACGTGAGCCCGAGCACGAGCGACGCCGCGATCGCGCCCCAATGGATCGGAGTGAAGCGTGCCTGCTTCGCCGCGCGGCGCGCGGTGATGCTGGTGTCTACGGTTTCGGCGGCGGGGACAAGAAGCGCGCGGAGTCGTTCGGGAACCGGTTCCTCGGCAATGGGCGCGTAATGGGCTGCCAGCTTCGCCTTCAAAGCCCGGTGCCGCGCGATCTCGGCGGCGAGCGCGGGGTCGCCTTCGGCCTCGCGTTCGATGCGCCGCGCGGTCAGGTCGTCGAGTTCGCCGTCGACAAAGGCGGCGAGGATGGCGGGGTCGAAACTCATGCGGCCTCTCCCAGCAAATGCATCAATGTGTCGCGTCCGCGCGCGAGCCGCGAGGTGACGGTGCCGATCGGCACGTCCAATATGTCGGCGGCCTCGCGGTACGCATAGCCTTCGACGAGGACGAGCATCACGACCTCGCGCTGCTCGTCGGGAAGGTGCGCCATCGCCCCATCGACATCGCCACGCAGCGTTCCCGCTTCAACTTCGGCGGCGCCGTCGCCGGCCACCTGCATGACGGCGTCATCGATCGGCGTGTGGACGCCGCGTCGGCCTGTCGCACGGCGCTCGTCGATCCAGAGATTGCGGGTGATGCGATACATCCAACTGTCCAGTCTTGTTCCCTGTTGCCACTGTCCCTGCGATTTCAGTGCGCGTTCGATCGCCGCCTGGCATAAATCGTCGGCGTCGCTGGCATCGCGCGCCAGTCCGCGCGCAAAACGGCGCAGACGCGGCAGCAATTCGACCAATTCCTCTTCGAAGCGCATTTTCGCCTTTCGATTGTGTGAGGAAGAAACGACTGGCTTCTATCGTTTCTTCCGCACCATGCTAAATTTTTTCGGGAACCGGCCGCTGCGCCGATCCTTGTGAGGCTTGCGATGCGATATTGGACGACATCATTGGCGGTGCTCTGCCTCCTGCTCGGCGGGACCGATGCGCGCGTCGCGGCACAGGTCGCGCTGCCGCAAGTCCAGCTTCCCGGTGCCGGCGGGCCGCTGCCGTCGCTGCCCGAGGTCGAGATCGGCCGTGTCGTCGTGATGGGTGACAGGCTGACGCAGCTGCGGCTCGACCGCATCACTGCGCTCGTTCGCGGCAATCGCGACAGCATCGAACTCGACGAGCGCGGGGAACCCGCCGTGCGCGGGGTGCTGGTCGCGAGCGGGGTCGATGCCAAGATGATCGCGCGGGCGGGCGAGGCGGGGTTCGCGTTGATCGATCGCGAGCGCATCGATGGACTCGATCTCGATATCGCCCGGTTTCGGGTGCCCGACGGGCGCAGCCTCGCCCGCGCACGCAGACAGCTCGCAAAGCTGCTTCCGGGCGCCGAGGTCGATGCCGACAATCTCTATTTCGCGAGCGGGCCGGGCGGCGCGTTGCCCGGGGTGGCGCTCGCAACGGCCCAAGGGGGTGGCAAGGCAAGCCTCGGCCTGATCGACGGCGGTGTCGCGGCGCATCCGTCGGTCGCGGGACGTGTCGAGCAGCGCGGTTTTGCGAAAGGCGCGCCATCGGCGAGCCGCCACGGGACGGCGGTGGCGTCACTGCTCGTCGGCAGCGGCGCGGTGCAGGGCGCAGCGCCCGGCCAGCGCCTGCTGGCGGCCGATGTTTATGGGACCGATCCCGCGGGCGGTAACGCCAGCGCGATCGCGCGCGCGCTCGGCTGGCTTGCGCAAAGCGGTGTCGCGGTGGCGACGATCAGTCTTGTCGGCCCGGACAACAGACTGCTTTCCACCGCCGTCAGCCGCGCGCAGCAGCGTGGGATGCTGATCGTCGCGGCGGTCGGCAACGACGGTCCCTCGGCGCCGCCCGCCTATCCCGCTTCCTATAAGGGCGTGTTCGCGGTGACCGGGGTCGACGCGAAAGCGCGCGCGCTGCCGGAGGCCGGCCGCGCGCTGCATGTCGATTTTGCTGCGCCCGGCGACGCAGTGCTGGCTGCGACGGGGGGCGCCAGCAGCGATCGGCTCCGCGGCACCTCCTTTGCCGCACCGCTCGTCGCCGGACGGCTTGCCCTTCGCTATCCCGCGCCGGCGATCGATCGCATCGGCCCGGCAGTCACAGCGCTCGTCATGGAAGCGCGCGATCTGGGCAAGAAGGGGCGCGACAAAATATACGGCCACGGCCTGATTTGCGTGACGTGCGGGGGCCGCTGACCCCTTCTGCGAACTTTTTCGGAAGAAAATCGAACGCGCCATCGTTCTCCCTCCAGGCCCACCCCCTCCGGGCCCAAACTCAGGAGTAGGATCATGGCAAATCGCATCTTCATTTCGGCCGTCGCGCTCGCCGCGTCGGCCATGGCGTTTTCGGCGCCGGCTACCGCACAGTTGCTCGGCGGCGGTGGCGGCGGCGGTCTGGGCGGCAACCTCGGCGGCACGCTGGGCGGGACGCTCGGCAACCCGACCGGACCCATCGGCGGAACGCTCGGCGGCGCGGGCGACCTGACGGGATTGGGCCGCGGCGACGCGCAGGTTGACCGCCGTTCGGGCCGTGTTCAGGGCAAAGGCAATGCCGATGCGAACGGCAAAGGCTCGACCAACGGCAGCGGCGATCTCCTCGGCAACCGCCTTGGCGGCAACGCAAGTGGCGCGGGCAATGCTTCGGGCAGCGGCAGCCTCGACGCGCAGGCGGTCGGCACCGATTTCGTCGGCAGCACCGCGCGCGGCGCCGTCGGCACGGCAAGGGACACAGCTTCGACCGCCTCCGGCACCGCGCGCGATGCGGTCGGGACTGCCCGTGACCGGACAGGCACCGCGTTGTCGAACGTCTCAGGCAGCGCCGGCGGCGCTGGATCGGTTGCGGGCAGCTTCCAGGGCAGCCTTGGCCAGCTCGCTGCCGCGGGTAGCGGCGCGGCCAATGGCGCGGGGATGTTCGCCGTCGAACCCGGCATGGCGGTGACCGACGCACGCGGCAAGGTGGTCGGCTATGTCCAAGACGTGCGCCAGACGGGCGGCGGCGTCGTGCAGGCTGTGACCGTCGAGGTTGGTGACCGCGTCGCGACGCTGCCGGCGGCCAGCTTTGCCGGGTCGGGCGATGTCCTCGTCACCGGCATGACCAAGGGCCAGCTCAAGAAAGCGGCCGATCAGCAAGACGCCGAATAAACGAAATGGGGTGGTCGCCGCTTGCGGCGGCCATATTCTGGGCGGGCCGCCGTTGCGGCCCGTCCTTTTTTCGTCTGGGGGAAAAGCTTCCGGGGGGCGGGGCCTTTCGGCCTCTCCGCCCCCCGTCTGCATCGGGGGCAAGTGGGGTTTTCCCGGGTGGGGGCAGGGGACATCAGGGACCAGACTGATGTCCCCCACCGCTCCATTGAGCGGAACACTCGGGAACATCTGATACTATACAATTGCCGTGCCAATTTTTGGCATTTGCAGAATCCCGCGCGTCACGCTGGTTAGCAAATCCTTACCGCGATCGCGCACTGTCAAAAATCCCGACACTCTGTCCGTTCAGCTTCGTTCAGGAAGCGTTCAGCCCATTGACTACATTTGTAGTCGCATCATAGTTGATGACGCCAATGGGAGGGGTCCGCATGGCAGAACGAGCAAGCGAGTCGGAGATGCAGGTGCTGTCGGCGCTGTGGGACAAGGCCCCGCAGACCGCCGCCGACCTGACCTCGCGCATCGGCAAGATCAACGGCTGGACGCAGGCGACGGTGAAGACCTTGCTTGCGCGGCTGGTCCAGAAGGGCGCGGTGACGGCCGAGGCCGACGGCCGGCGTTATCTCTATAGTCCGGCGATCGAACGCGCCGATGCCGTCGGTGAGGAATCGCAGCGCTTCGTCGACCGCCTGTTCGGCGGGCGCGTCAGCCCGCTGATCGCGCATCTCGCCGACCGCGAGGCACTGACCGACACCGACATCGCCGAAATCGAAGCCCTTTTGAAGAAGCTCAAGTCGTGAGCGCCGCGATGCTGCTTCAGGCGTGGGCCGATACACTCGTCACGACGGGCATCCTCGTCCTCCTGATCCTGACCGTTCGCAAGCCGTTCGCGCGGCATTTCGGGCCGCGGCTGACCTATGCGCTGTGGGCGGTGCCCGCGCTGCGGCTCGTGCTGCCGCCCTTGCCCTTTGCCGACCCGATCGTGGTCATGCCGGAGCCTGCGGCCGAAATGGCCGTGATGGTCCCGGTCGGCCTGCCCGTCGCGGCGCCCGCCTCTGCCGAGCCGCTCTGGTCGCTCGCCGACTTGGTCCCGTTCGCCTTTGCGCTCTGGGCGGCGGGTATGATCGCCGTGCTGGTGACCGCGATGGTGTCGCATCAGCGCTTTCGTCGCGAAGTATTGGGCGAGGCGGTCGAACTCGAGCCGATCGGTACGATCCGGCTGGTGATGTCCGACGCCGTCGACGGCCCCGTCGCCTTCGGCCTGTGGCAGCGTTATGTCGCCGTCCCGCACGATTTCTTCGCGCGCTATGTCGCCGAGGAGCGTGCGCTGGCGATCGATCACGAACTGTCGCACCACCGCCACGGCGATTTGTGGGCGAACAGCGCGGCGCTCGTTCTGCTCGCTGCCCAATGGTTCAATCCCTTCGCCTGGCGTGCGATCCGCGCCTTTCGTTTCGACCAGGAGGCGGCGTGCGACGCGCGCGTGCTGACGATGACCGACTGCGAAGAACGGCACGAGCGGACCGCGCGCTACGCCACCGCGATCGTCAAGGCCGCGGTCGGCCCCCGCCTGTCGCTCGCCGCGCCGATGGCGGTTCACGATAATCTGCAGGAGAGGCTGACAATGTTAACGCAAGGGGATATTTCAAAGAAGCGTGGCCTTGTCGGCCGGTTATTGATCGGCGGCGCGACGCTGGCTGTACTCGGCGCGACGGCAACGCTCGTCCCCGCGGGGATCGTGGTGGCGAAAGCGCAGACGACCGACCTCGGCGAACCGCCCGCGCCGCCGGCACCCCCCGAACCGCCGCTGCCGCCCGAGGCGCCAGATGGTCCCGGTATGATGGTGTTCACCGAGCATAGCGACGATACCGCAACGGGCGACGTTAAGAAGAAGCGCGAAGTGCACCGCATCGTGATCCGTCACGACGAGGATGGTGCCGGCAAGGCACCCGCAGTTGCCTTCGCCCCCGCCGATGGCAAGGACAAGATGCGCCGCATCGAAATCCGCTCGCCCGGTGGCCTGTCGCGCGACGATGTCATCGCGACGCTGAAGGAACAGGGTATCATCGGCAAGCGCGCCGAGGCGATCGCGGACAAGCTCGAGGCCAAGCGCAAGGAACGCATCCGCACCGTCATGGCGCCGATGCCCCCGATGCCGCCCATGCCCCCGATGCACGGCACCTGGAGTACTTACGGCAATACCAGAATCATGGGCAAATGCGCTGACGGCAAGGCCGCGCCGATCGTCAACCGCGACGAAAGCGATGGCAACAAGCGCAGCCATGTGATGATGTTCGCGTGCAGCGACACGGCCGAAGGCAAGGCGGCGCGGCTGTCGGCATTGAAGAAGGCGCGTGAAGCCTTTGTCGAAGGCGAACGCGCGCGCGGTCTGTCCGAAGACATGCGCGCCAAGGTCGCCGCCGATCTCGAAAAGGCGATCGCCGCGATCGAGAAATCGGGCAACTGAGCCCGAGCAGCTTCACCGCCGGCTTTTACTCCCCGGTGGGGCCGGCGGCAGGGGCGGGGAAAGGGGGCGGCCCATGTCGCTCCCTTTTTCGCGTGTGCTCTTTTTGACCAGCATCCCTTTTCCTTCGCTTCTTGCGATGCCACATGGGCGGCATGAGCGAAGAAAAGCCCTGGCCCGACAGCATCCGCGCCGGCGAGTGCGAGCAGCATGAGCCGCTGGTGCGCCGCGTGCTCGCGCCGAACCCGTCGCCCTATACCTTCACGGGCACCCAGACGTGGATTGTCGGGGCGGGCAGCGACGTCGCGGTGATCGATCCGGGTCCGACAGGTTCGGGCCTGAGCATCGGCGATCCGGCGGATATCAATGGGACCGGGCATGTCGACGCGATCCTGCGCGCGGTGGAGGGGCAGCGCGTCGCGGCGATCCTCTGCACCCACACCCACCGCGACCACAGCCCCGCCGCAGCGCCGCTGAAGGAAGCGACCGGGGCGCCAATCATCGGCTGTGCGCCGCTCGCGCTGTCCGACGATGGACCGCGTGCGGATTCAGCCTTCGACACCGATTATGCGCCCGATCGCATACTTACCGATGGCGAGCGCATTTCGGGCGATGGCTGGACGATCGAGGCGGTGGAGACCCCCGGGCACACGTCGAACCATCTCTGCTTCGGCCTCGTCGAAAGCGGGGCGCTGTTTACCGGCGACCATGTCATGGCCTGGTCGACGAGCGTCGTCAGCCCGCCCGACGGCGATATGGCGGCCTATATGGCAAGCTTGTCGAAACTCTATGATCGCGAGGACCGCGTCTATTACCCGGCGCATGGTCCGGCGGTGACCAAGCCGCGCCAGCTCGTGCGCGGCATGCTCGGCCACAGAAAGCAGCGCGAGCGGCAGATCTTGCGGGAACTTGAAAAGGGGACACGCGTCATCCCCGAGATGGTGAAGCATATGTACAAGGGGCTCGACCCGCGGCTGACCGGCGCTGCCGGCCGCTCGGTGCTCGCGCATCTGATCGATTTGCAGACGCGCGGCGCCGTGCGGGTACAGAACGACGAATGGACGCTCGCCTAGATGCTGTTGCCGCTCCTGATCGCCGCTGCGCAGCCTGCTGTGGCACCCGATCCAGTCGTCATCGCCTTGGTGGCGGGCGAGGGTGACCGGAAATGCTTGCCCGATAAAAGCCTGTGCCTCGACGTGCCGGGTGGCGCCGAAACGGGCGATGGCGGGCTTGTCCTCACCGCGCCGCAGACGGGTGAGGCCGATGATCTTGCTCTGCCTTATAGCCGCGATGACGGCCAGACGCTGAGCCTGTGGCCGCATCTGATCGCGCTACCGCCAGCGGAAGGTGCGGCGGCGGACTCGCGCCAATATCTGATGGGCGTCATCGTCGGCACCAGCACGATGTATTCGGGCGGCGGCGGCAATGGCAGCCGGCTGCACCTGCTTCGCCTCGACACGACGCCGTCGAACACACGGCTCCGCGAAGAGGTGCTCGATGTTGTGTGGGACAGTTCGTTGATGATCCGCGCCTGTTTCTCCGAGCAGGATATGAAGGACCGGCGCGAGGCGTGCCACGACGAATATAGCTTCACCGGCGCCCTGTCCGCCGGGCCGGCGGAGGCGGGCGAACTTCCTGCGCTGACCTATCGCGCCGTCGCGACGACCTATCCGCGCACCTCGCGCCGGTTGGAAGACAATAGCGGCGTTCGCCTGACGGCCGCCGACCTTGTCCATGCGAAAGATCCCGAGTGCAGCTACGACCGCACGCTGCGCTACAACCCCGCGACGTCGCGCTATGAAATGGACCGGCCGGCGCCCGATTGTTCGGATTATACGACACCATGACCCAGCCTTTTTCCTCGCCCGCGACGCGGCTGTTGCCGCGCCTTATCCTGCTCGCCGCCGCCGCGCTGCTCGCGCTCGCCGCCTGGTGGGCGGTTTCGGCGTGGCAGGACTGGCAGCGCGGCTATGATCCCGAAACCGTCGTCGCGGCGAGCCTGCAGGGATTGCAGGAGCAGAATGTCCTCGTACCCTTCACCGCGCGCTATGTCGCAGTGGTGACCTCGACGCAGAGCCGCATGGGGCTGAGCGCGAAGAAGACGATGATTATGCCGGGCACGGTTCGCTACGAACTCGACCTCGGCAAATTGAAGCAGTCCGACCTCGATTGGGATGCGGCGACTAATGCGCTCACCGTCACCTTACCGCCGCTGCGGCTCGCGGGGCCCGAGATCGATATCGACGCGATCAGCGAATATCGCGACGGCGAGATATTGCTGACCCTCACCGACGCCGAGCGCACGCTCGACGCTGCGAACCGCAAGCGCGCGCAGGAAGAGCTGATCGCGCAGGCGAAGGGGCCGACGCCGATGCGGCTGGCGCAGGGCGCGGCGCGGACCGCGGTCGAGCAGAGCTTTGCAATGCCCCTGAAGGCCGCCGGCATCGACGCGAAAGTTACCGCGCGCTTCGCCGGCGCCCCGACTGGGTAAATCCCGGCTTTCCGGGCTTCCCAAGCTAAGCTATTCTCCGCGCCGGTCGGGCAGGGGGAACTGGCATGGCTAGCACAGCAGGGGGCGCCGCACGCGCCGAACTTTTCTGGCATCGAATGGCGATCGGCCTCGCGATCTTCATCGTCTTCGGTTTCCTGCAATTTGCGCTGAGGGGATTTGTCGACCCGGTTGCGGCGCCCTTCTGGGTGCATGTCCATGGCGTCGCGATGCTGGCCTGGCTCGCGTTGTTGATCATCCAGCCGACGCTGGTTTCGCGCGACAATCTCGCACTCCACCGCAAACTCGGATGGGCGGGCGCGGCGCTTGCGATGCTCATTACCTGCCTCGGCATCTTCACCGGCGTTGCATCGCTTGTCCTGAACCGCTTTCCGCCTTTCTTCACGCCGCCCTATTTCCTCGCGCTGACGGCCGTTGAATCGCTGGTCTTCGGCCTGATGGTGTGGGCGGCCGTGCGCCGCCGCCATACGACGGCATGGCACCGGCGACTGATGATTGGCGCCACGATCGTCATCCTCGAACCCGCGCTCGGCCGGATCCTGCCGATGCCGTTGATGATCGGCTGGGCGGACATTCCGATCGGGCTGATCCAGCTTGGCGTTGTCGGGATCGTCGCGCTCTACGACCGGCGAACGCTGGGCCGCGTCCATCCCGCAACGAAAGCGATCGCGGCGATTGTCATCGCGGTGCGCGTCACCATCTACGTCCTGGCGATGACACCCCCCGTCATCGCGCTCGCGGAGCGGCTGGCCGGCGCATAGCCGAATTGCCCTGCCGCGGGCAGCGGTGTAGGGGGTGCGCCAAGGCTAAAGCCATATAAGGAAAAGCGATGACTGCTCCCATTCGCGAGAATCTCTCGGGCCTCGACCTGCGCGCCGAAATCGAGCGCCTGCGCAAGGAACGCAACGCCGTCATCCTCGCGCATTATTATCAGAAGCCCGAGATTCAGGATCTCGCCGATTTCGTCGGCGACTCGCTGGAGCTGTCGCGCAAGGCCGCTGATACCGATGCCGATGTCATCGCCTTTTGCGGCGTGAAATTCATGGCCGAGACCGCAAAGATTCTTAGCCCCGAAAAGACCGTCATCCTGCCCGACATGGACGCCGGATGTAGCCTCGAAGACAGCTGTCCGCCCGAACAGTTCAAGCGCTTCCGCGAAAAGCATCCCGACCATATCGCGCTGACCTACATCAACTGCTCGGCGGCGGTGAAGGCATTGAGCGACATCATCGTCACCTCGTCGAGCGCCGAGACGATCATCAGCCAGATCCCCGAAAGCCAGCCGATCATCTTCGGTCCCGACCGCCATCTTGGCGGCTATCTCAACCGCAAGTTCGGGCGCGAAATGCTGCTGTGGCCGGGCGTGTGCATCGTGCACGAGGCGTTCAGCGAGACCGAGCTGATCAAGCTCAAGGCGCAGCACCCGGGCGCGCCCGTCGCAGCGCACCCCGAATGCCCGCCGCACATCGTCGACCATGCCGATTATGTCGGGTCGACCAGCGGTATTTTGCAATTCGCGAAAAGCTTCCCCGGCGATACGCTGATCGTTGCGACCGAGCCGCACATCATTCACCAGATGGAACTCGCGCTGCCCGAGAAGAACTTCATCGGCGCGCCGGGTGCCGACGGCAACTGCAACTGCAATATCTGCCCGTACATGGCGCTCAACACGATGGAAAAGCTCTACATCGCGCTGCGTGACCTGAAGCCGCAGATCGAGATGGAGGAAGGCCTCCGCCTCGCGGCGCGCAAGAGCCTCGACCGGATGCTAGAGATGGCGTCGGGGACGGTCGGTAAGGGCGATCTCGGCAAGCGATAGGCCCGATTTCCCGTCGCGATGTTGCTTTCGCGGAAAATGATATAAGTTCCGGCTCCTAAGACGCGAGTCTCGCCCCCCGTGCGAGCGTCTGATGGCGACCCCTTGCGTCTGGGCAGGAGGAAAATCGCATGGCAGAAGATTGGCTGGCGGATGTCAGGAAATATGTCGTGGACGCCGATGAAGCGGTGGTGTCCAAGATCGTCGCATATCTCGGCATTGCCCTCAGAAACCGCGATTCCTCGCTTGTTTCTTTTTCCGACAAAAAGGAAACCGACCGCGTTCGCGAGAATTTCCTCAAAAAGAAACTGGGTCTGACCCAGGACGACGCGACGCTCGATGCGGCGATCGCGGGTGTCGGTGAGCGGATGAAGGAAGACCGGACCAAGAACCGCGTCACGGTCTATTATCTCCTCGCACAGCATTTCGGCCTGCTCTCGCTCTTTGGCGGCGCCGCAGGCGCGGTTGGTGCAGCGGGTGCTGCGGCGGGCTTGGCGGCGGTTGGCGGTCTGAACGGCGATTCAGACAAAGACGATGACACGGCCTCGGCGGTTCCGCTGGCGGCGGCGGGCCTGGCCGGCGCGTCGGCCATCCCTGCGGCTGCGGCCCCGCCGCCGGCCGCTTCGCCGGCTCCGGCGCCTACCCCGGCTCCGTCGGCAGCCAGTCCGCAAACCGCCTATTCGGGCGGTGACGGCGAAAGCGAGAAGAGTGGCGGCATGGGGTGGCTCGGCTGGCTTTTGCTTTTGCTGGTGCTCGCCGCGCTGCTGTTCTTTGGTCTGCGCTATTGCTCGAAACAGGAGGCGGCGGTCGCCCCGGCCACCGATGCAACAGCCATCAGCGAGACGGTGGCGCCGACCGAGGGGACGGCGGTGCCGGCTCCTGCGGCCGCTATTCCCGAAGGTGCCGGAGTCGTCGCCGCGGACCGTGAGGGCAAGCCGATGCTGACGGTCTATTTCGACACCGGCAAATCGGACGTATCGAACGACCTGACGACTGCGGCGGCGTCGGTGAAGACCTATCTCGACAGCAACCCGGCCGCGACGCTGGCGGTGTCGGGCTATAACGACCCGACGGGTAATGCGGCGGCCAATGCCGAATTGTCGAAGAACCGCGCGCAGAGCGTCAAGGCGGCGCTCGAGAAACTCGGTATCGCCGCCGACAAGGTCGTGCTGGAAAAACCGGCCGAGACGACAACGACCGGCGCCGACAATTCGGCGGCGCGCCGGGTCGAGGTGACCGTGAAGGGCTGATCCCTCTTCCAGCGTGATGAAAATGAGAGCGGGACCTCCGGGTCCCGCTTTTTTTTCGCCGAGTCGCGATTCGTTGGCACCAAAAACGACTCGGATCGGGCGATCGGGATCGCGAGTCGGTCCGGATTTTGAATCCGAAAATGCTGCAATGCTATTACAAAAATGCTGCGGTGAATCCGCTTGTTGCTAATACCGGACTTATCCACAAGCGCAGGCGACCCAGAGGGACTTTTCGCCGATTTTTTGTTGGCGGGTCCGAAGCTTCATGTCAGCTTCAAATCATCGGAAGACAGAGACGACAGACCACCGGGACATCAAGGGTAGTTGCAAGACTAGCCAGAAGAGAACGGACGGATTGACGAGGAACTCTACCGATAGCCTGGTCACGGAACGTAGCGATTCCCACGAGTTGATACGAACCCGATCGGGTACAGGAAATGCAGTCCATCGCTTGGACAGCGACTGCTTCGGCGGACGCAAGAAGAGATGATGAAGGGCTTTCCAGGTGCGGCCGGCCCCCGAAAGGGGGCCGACCAAACCGTCGCCGGATTGTTCCGGCGTGCGCCGCAACGCATCGTTTTGCGGGCTGCTGATCGCAAGAGAAGCGGACCGGGATGAAGTGAGGCGGAGTGCGTGGGGCAAAGCCGGATAGTGGGGGTTGGCAGCAATGTCGGCCCCCATTTCGCATGCGCCGATCGCATGCCCCGCATCCTAGCCGCGCTCGGCGAGGCGAGCCCCTTCCCATATATATATTTTCGCGCGAGTGACTTTCGTCACATCAGCGTCAAACGCGGCTGCTTAATCCCCCTTTGCGACCCGGAGACGTTCCCGATCAGGAACCGATCCCACTTTCCCGGCCGAGCCCACGCGGGCCGGCCGGGAACCTTTCGCTCCCCACCCGCATTCTTTCCGCATCGACCAAACGATGTCCGGGCGCGACCGGACGTTCATAGGCTCGCCGGGTATCGACAGGTGCCCGGCCGCTTCAGGGAAGGGAAAATCATGGGTCTCATCATTACACTGATCGTCGGCGGCATCATTGGCTGGCTGGCGAGTATCGTCATGCGCACCGACGCGCAGCAGGGCATCATCCTGAACGTCGTTGTCGGCATTGTCGGGGCGTTCCTCGGCAATTTCCTCGGCAGCTTTTTCGGCATGGGCGCCAGCCTCGATACCTTCAGCCCGATCGGCCTCCTCTGGGCCTTCATCGGCGCTGTGGTGTTGCTGGGCATCATCAACCTGATCCGGCGCGGCAGCGTCCGCTGAACGGCGTGGCGGCGGGCGGCATCGCACCGCCGCCATTCTGCTAGGCGATATCAGATATTTGAGTTACCAATGTGATGCCTGCAGGGTCAGGCGCCAACATCGATCGTAGGGGGTCATCTTATGACTTGGATTATCGCTATCATCATGGGCGGCATCATCGGCTGGCTCGCCAGCATCGTGATGCGTACCGACGCGCAGCAAGGCATCTTCCTCAACATCATCGTCGGTTGTATCGGATCGATCCTCGGCCGCTTTCTGCTTCAGGGCGTGCTCGGAGGCGGACATCTGCGCGGCAACGCTTTTGATCCGATGACCTTGCTCACCGCCTTTATCGGTGCGGTGATCCTGCTCGGGATCGTCAACCTTGTGCGGCGCGGCCGGGTTCGCTGACCGTTGATCGTCGACGGCCGGTCCCGTAAGCGGGCGGCCGGAAGAAAAGGGTGGCCGCCGCCGGCGCGCCGCCCTTTTTCATGCCCGTAACCACTGGAAATTGCGCGAACAAGCGCTTATGAGCCGCGATCCGGGGCGCGGGGGGATGGCGAAGTTTCGCCTCTTGCCAGTGGTGATTTAATTAGGTAATACACCTCGCAGAGGATTGATCCTGTTGTGCGGGGTCGACGGACAGGCGTGCTTGCGCCTGCCACAGCATGATGCCGCGCAAGGCAGGGAGGGTTTTCGGCGTGAACTACGAGCGGAAAGTGGATGTGATGGACAGCCTGGCGGGCACGCAGAGCTTTTATGAAGACGCCGACAACAGCCGGCGCAAGCGGACGTTTCTGATCGTAGCGCTGGTGTTGATCGCGCTCGCGCTCGCTGCGGCCTATTACGCCTTTACGCACAGCAAGGGTGCAGCCGATGTCGAAGGACAGGGCGGTGCAACGATTCCGAACGTGACGGTGGTCATTCCCGGCCGCGTGTCGGTCGAGGCGGCGATTTCCGCCAACGGCACGATTGCGGCGCGCCGCGAAATGCCGGTCGGCGTGGCGGGCGAGGGCGGTCAGGTCGTTCGCGTCCTGGTCGAACCCGGCCAGTGGGTCGGTGCGGGGCAGACGCTCGCGGTCATCGATCGCTCGGTTCAGGCACAGCAGGCCGCGAGTCTTGCGGCGTCGATCCGCGTCGCGCAGGCCGATGCCAAGCTGGCGCAGGCCGAACTCGAACGCGCAGAGTCGCTGGTCGGGCGCGGCTTTATCTCCAAGGCCGACATGGACCGCAAGCGCGCCACGCGCGATGCCGCCAATGCCCGCGTTCGCGTCGCGCAGGCGCAATATGGCGAAGCTACCGCGCGCAACAACCGCCTGAACATCGTTGCGCCAGCCGCGGGCCTCGTGCTGACGCGGCAAGTCGAGCCCGGCCAGATCGTCGGCGCCGGCAGCGGCATCCTGTTCCGGATGGCGCGCGGCGGCGAGATGGAAATGCTGGCGCAGATGGCCGAGGCCGATCTGGCGCGCGTACAGATCGGCACGCGGGCAACGGTGACGCCGGTCGGCACCACCACCCAGATCGCCGGGCAGGTCTGGCAGAAGTCGCCGGTGATCAACATGGACACGCGCCAGGGCACGGTCCGGATCGCGGTTCCCTACAGCGACGCGCTGCGTCCGGGTGGCTTTGCCGACGCGCGCCTGATCGCGGGCACGGCCGAAGCGCCGCTGCTGCCCGAAAGCGCCGTACAGAGCGGCCCCGAAGGCAATTTCGTGCTGATCGTCGATGGCAAGAACATGATCAAGCGCCAGCCGGTCAAGGTTGGCGAAGTCACCGATGGCGGCGTGTCGATCGCGTCGGGCCTGACGGGTAACGAGCGGGTCGTCGCATTGGCGGGCGCCTTCCTCAACCCCGGCGACAAGGTGAAGCCGGTGATTCAGAAGTCGTCGCAATAACCGGCCGAACCGCACGGTAGAAATTTAGCGCACAAGGGCGTTTGATCATGAGCTTCCGCAACATTTCCGCCTGGTGCATCCGCAATCCGGTACCGCCGATCGTGATGTTCATCCTGCTGCTACTGGCAGGTGTCGTCAGCTTCAACCGGATGGACGTCAACGATAATCCCGACGTCGAATTCCCGATGGTGCAGGTCGTTGTCGTTCAGCCCGGCGCGGCGCCGTCGGAGCTGGAAACACAGGTTACCCAGCGCGTCGAGGCCGCGGTACGCGCGGTCAGCGGCGTCGACGAGCTGTCCTCCTATGTCGGCGAAGGCAACAGCCGCACGATGGTGCAGTTCGCGATCGGCACCCCGATCGACCGCGCCTATAACGACGTCAATCAGGCGGTGCAGCAGATCCGCAGCGACCTTCCCGAAGGCATTCTTGAGCCGCAGGTCGTGCGCGTCGACGCCGCGGGCGGTCCGATCACCTATTTCGCCGTCGAAACGTCGGACATGACGCTCGAACAGCTGAGCTGGTTTGTCGACAATACGGTCGCCAAGGATTTGCTGTCGATCCCCGGCATGGCGAAGGTCAGCCGCTCCGGCGGCGTCAGCCGCGAAATTCGCGTGATCCTCGATCCTGCGCGCATGCAAAGCTATGGCCTCACCGCCAGCCAGGTGAACCAGCAGCTGCGCCAGGTGAACGTCAACGCCGCGGGTGGCCGCACCGAAATCGCCGGTTCCGAACAAGCCGTGCGCGTGCTCGGTAACGCCGAAAACGCGTTCCAGCTGGGCGAGACGCGCATCTCGATCGGCAATGGCCGGACGATCCGCCTTGGCGATGTGGCCAAGGTGACGGACGGTTATGCCGAACAGCGCAACCTTGCCAAAATCGACGGCAAACAGGTGCTGTCTTTCTCGATCGAAAAGGCGAAGGGCGCGTCGGACGTCACGATCCACGACGAGACGATGAAGAAGCTCGCCGAGATCAAGAAGGCGAACCCGCAAGTCGAATTCAAGATCCTGTTCACGCGTACCGAATATACGAAGGAGCAGTATCGCAGCTCGATGCTCGCGATGATCGAGGGCGCGATTCTCGCCGTCGTCGTCGTTTTCCTGTTCCTGCGCGACTGGCGTGCGACGCTGATCAGTGCGCTCGCGATCCCGCTGTCGGCGATCCCGACCTTCTGGTTCATGGACCTGATGGGCTTTTCGCTGAACGGCCTGTCGCTGCTCGCATTGAGCCTGGTGGCGGGCGTGCTTGTCGACGATGCGATCGTCGAGATCGAGAATATCGTCCGGCATATGCGCATGGGCAAAACCGCCTATCAGGCGTCGATCGACGCCGCCGACGAAATCGGTCTCGCGGTCGTCGCGACGACGATGTCGATCGTGGCGGTCTTCCTGCCCGTCGCGCTGATGCCCGGCGTGTCGGGGCAATTCTTCATCCAGTTCGGTTTGACCGTCGTGTTTGCCGTGCTCGTCAGCCTTGCGGTCGCGCGCATGATCACGCCGATGATCGCCGCCTATTTCCTGTCGGCGCAGGGCGAGCAGGACCACGCCTCGGGCCCGTGGGTCGACCGTTACGAACGTCTTCTCGGCTGGACGCTCGACAACAAGAAGCACCATGCGATCCGCGCGCGGTACGAGGCGCAGCCGACGAAGCTCGCCTATCTGTGGGTTCCGCTGATCCTCGCCGGCCTTGCGGTGATTTATGCGATCTACGCCTATTTCCAGCCGGTGCCGATCGGACAGGACAAGCCCAATACCGCGATGTATTTCCTCCTGAAGACCCCGTTCCAGGCGATCTTCACCTATATTGGGGTCAGCTTGCTCCTCATCCTGGCCGGCGCGCTCGCGTGGCTGATCGGGATGCGCCAGCCGGGCTTCACCAATTGGGCCAGGTTCATGGTCCAGCGCGCGTGGGCGCGCCTGTTCGACCATCGCGTGTGGATCGTCGGTATCGGCGTCCTGTCGCTGGCAATGAGCGTCGGGCTGTTGATGATCCTGCCGCAACAGTTCCAGCCGACGATTAACAGCGACTATAGCCAGATCCGTTACGAACTGCCGCCGGGCTCGACGCTGGCGCAGAGCGAGCATATCTCGAGCCAGATCAATGCGATCCTGGCGAAGGACAAGAATGTCGAGAATGCCTTTTACGAGGTCAATGTCGGCGACGGTGGCGTCTATATCACGCTGAAGAAGAGCCGCGAGATTTCCAGCGTCGAATGGGAACGCAGCCTGCAACCCAAGATGGCGGCCATCCCCGACGCGCGCGTCAATTTCCAGAGCCAGTCGGGCGGTTTTTCGGGACGCGATATCACCTTCGTCATCGGCGGCGACGATCCGGTCGCGCTCGAAAAGCACGCGCGCCTGATCGTGTCGCAGATGGAAAAGCTCAAGGAGCTGCGCGGCTCGCGGATCGAGGGCGATATTCCGCGCCCCGAGATCATCGTGACCCCGCGCCTCGACCTCGCCGCCGAGCTTGGCGTGACGACCTCGGCGCTCAGCCAGACGATCCGCATCGCGACGCTCGGCGACATCGACCAGAATGCGGCCAAATTCTCGCTGTCGGATCGCCAGATCCCGATCCGCGTGCTGTTGTCCGAAGATTCGCGCCGCAGCCTCGCGACGATCGAGAATCTGCCGGTGCCGACCGGGCGCGGGACGACGGTGCCGCTGAAGTCGGTGGCGGTCATCGGCTTTGGTGCCGGGCCTACCGAACTCCGCCGTTATAACCAGACGCGGCGTATCGTGATCGGTGCCGACCTCGCGCCGGGGCTCGTCACGGGCGACGCGCAGAAGAAGATCGATGCGCTGCCCGCGGTCAAGGATATGCCGCAGGGCATTCGCAAGGTCATCCAGGGCGACGCCAAATGGCAGGCCGAGTTGATCACCAACTTCATGATCGCGGTCGTGTCGGGGCTGCTGCTCGTCTTCGCGACGCTGGTGCTGCTCTATCGCCGCTTCCTTTCGCCGCTGGTCAATATGTCGTCGCTGTTGCTCGCGCCTTTAGGCGGGCTGCTCGGCCTGTGGATCACCGGCATGGAAGTCTCGATGCCCGTTTATATCGGCTTGCTGATGCTGCTCGGTATCGTCGCCAAAAACTCGATCCTGCTCGTCGATTTCGCGATCGAGGAGATGGATCATGGCGTCGAGAAGAACGCCGCGCTGCTCGATGCGGGGCGCAAGCGTGCGCAGCCGATCGTCATGACGACGGTCGCGATGGTCGTGGGCATGGTGCCGACCGCATTGTCGCTGTCGGGCGATGGCGCGTGGCGCCAGCCGATGGGTGTGGTCGTGATCGGCGGCCTGATCCTCTCGACGATGCTCACGCTGCTGATCGTCCCCGCGGGCTTCAGTCTTGCCGACAGCATCGAAAAGCGCCTCGGCCGCTTCTTCTCGAGCAACCTGCTGACCTACCGGAAGGGCGACGATACCAAGCCGCACGGAAAGCCCGCGCCCGAGCCGGCGGAATAATGAGGGCGCGCCGGCGCGGTAAGCAACTGCGCCGGTTGCAACCTTTGCGGCATTTCGCCATTTGGTTCGTATGACCGATCATACGCTTTCCCGGCCGATTGGCGTCGCCATTCCCGCGAGAGGATCGAACATCCGCGTCGTCGCGACGGGTTTGCTCATCGTCATGGCGTTCGTCTTCCTCGGCGCGAAATATTATCAGGACGTCCATCCCGCGATCGGCTTCGTCCGCGCCTTTGCCGAGGCGGCGATGGTCGGCGGCCTCGCCGACTGGTTCGCGGTAACTGCATTGTTCCGGCACCCGATGGGGCTGCCGATCCCGCACACCGCGATCATCCCGCGCAACAAGAACCGCATCGGCGACACGCTCGCGCGTTTCCTGCTCACCAATTTCCTGTTGCCGCGCCTGATCGCGCGCAAGATGCAGACCGTCGACATCGCGGGCGCGGTCGGCAAATTCCTGTCGGAACCCGCCGAGGGCGGTGGGCGGCTGCGGCTCGGTGCGTCGCGGATCATCGCCGACGGTTTGGGCGCGCTCGACCAGCAGCGGCTGGGCGGCATCGTCAAATCGGCGATCGCCGATCGCCTGCGCGAACTCGACGTCGCGCCGTTGCTCGGCCAAGCGCTGCAGGCCGCGCTCGCCGAGGGTCGGCACCAGCCTTTGCTCGACGCGATGGTCAAATGGGGATCCAAGACGCTCGAACTCAACGAACATCTGATCCACCAGATGGTGCATGATAATTCGAACGCGATCGTGCGCTTCACAGGCCTCGACGAAAGCATCTCGAACCGCATCGTCGCGGGGCTGTCAAAGCTGCTCAGCGAAATGGCGGTCGACGAGACGCACCCGCTGCGCATCCGCGTCGAGGAAGGGCTCGCCAAGATGGCGCTCGACCTGCAGCACGATCCCGAGGTGAAGGCGAAGGTCGCCAAGGTCCGCGACGAACTGCTCGAGAACAAGGCGGTCAAGCGCTGGCTCGACGGCCTCTGGGAGCAGGGGCGGAGCGCGCTGCTCAAGGCTGCGCGCAACCCTGACACGCTGCTCGCGGGGCGGATCGGCGAACTCGTCACCCAGTTCGGTGGGATGCTGGGCGAGGATGCGGCGATCAAGCGCACGCTCAATCGCTACGCCCGCCGCGCCGTCGTCGGCGTCGTCGACAGCTATGGCGAGACGGCGCTGAAGCTAGTGTCGGACACGATCCGCGGCTGGGATGCCAAGACGATCACCGACCGGCTGGAAAATGCCGTCGGCGACGATCTGCAATATATCCGCATCAACGGCACGCTGGTGGGCGGTTTGGTCGGCGTGCTCATCCACACGGTCGATGTGCTGATCTAGCTGTCCCCGGCGAGCCCTTCGCGAAACGTCGGATAGCGCGGCGTCCAGCCGAGCAATCGCTTCGCCTTGCCGTTCGCGACGCGGCGGTTCTCGGCATAGAAGGCGCGCGCGGCGGGCGACAGGCCCGCTTCGTCGAGCGACTTCATCGGCGGCAGCGGCGCGCCCGATATCGCGCAGCCCCATTCGACCAGCGCGTTCTGATGGCACGGCTCATCGTCGGCGAGATTATAGACGCCCGCAGGTCCCTTGAACGACGCCATGACGCCACCGGCAATATCATCGACATGGACGCGGCTGAAAACCTGGCCGGGCAGGTCGATGCGGTGCGCGCGGCCTTCGCGGATGCGGTCGAGTATCGAGCGGCCCGGTCCATAGATGCCGGGCAGGCGAAAGACGCTGACATTGCTTCGCAGCACTTGCCATGCGACGTCGGCGGCGTTGCGGTCGGCGCGGCGCCCCTTGATCGGCGCGCTTTCGTCGACCCATGCGCCGCCCGTGTCACCATAGACGCCGGTCGAGGATAGATAACCGACCCATGACGCAGGGGCGAGCGCGACGGCCTCGCCATAGCGCGCGAGCACGGGGTCTTCGCCATCGACGGGCGGAACCGAGGAAAGGATATGCGTCGCCGATCGTAGCGCGGTCAGCACAGCGCCGTCGTCGCCGAAAGCGATGCTGCCCCCGCGCCCGTCTCGCGTCGTGCCCATCACCTCCCACCCGCGCGCGCGCAGGCGGCCCGCAAGGTGGCTCGCGGCATAGCCCATTCCGAAAATCAGCATCTGTCCCATCGCGCGCCTTATTGCGCGTGCGCGCCGCGATGCCTAGATCGATTGGATGACCGATGCCTCATCAACCCCCGCCATCCCCGTCACCATCTATCGCAGCGACTATCGCGCGCCCGACTGGTCGATCCCCGACATCGCGCTCGATTTCGCGCTCGGGATCGATGCGACGAAGGTCGGCGCCGTTCTGTCGGTGGTGCGCGATGCCGAAGCGCCGGTGCCGTTGCTGCTGCGCGGCGACGGGCTGACCCCGGCGGCGGTGCGCGTCGATGGCGAGGTGTGGAACGACTGGCGGATGGACGGCAGCGACCTGATCGTCGATCTGGGCGAACGCACCGCCGCGACGGTCGAGGTCGACACGGTGATCGACCCGGCCTCGAACACGCAGCTGTCGGGGCTATATGCGTCGGGCGGGCTGCTCTGCACGCAGTGCGAGGCGGAGGGCTTTCGCCGCATCACCTTCCACCCCGACCGCCCAGACGTGCTCAGCCGCTACAAGGTGCGGATGCAGGGCGACAAGGCTGCGTTCCCGATCCTGCTGTCGAACGGCAATTGCATCGATCAGGGCGAAGCGGGGAGCGACCATTGGGCGCTGTGGGATGACCCGTGGCCGAAGCCCTCCTATCTGTTCGCGCTCGTCGCGGGCGATTTGGTGGTCAACCGTGACAGCTTTACCACGATGTCGGGGCGCGAGGTCGAACTCGGCATCTGGGTGCGGGGCGGCGATCAGGATCGCACCGGCCACGCGATGCAGGCGCTGAAGGACAGCATGGCGTGGGACGAGCGCGTCTACGGCCGCGAATATGACCTCGATCTGTTCAACATCGTCGCGGTCAGCGATTTCAACATGGGGGCGATGGAGAATAAGGGCCTCAACATCTTCAACACGCGCTATATCCTCGCCGACCCCGACACCGCGACCGACGTCGATTATGACGGGGTCGAGGGCGTCGTCGCGCATGAATATTTCCACAATTGGTCGGGCAACCGCGTCACCTGCCGCGACTGGTTCCAACTGAGCCTGAAGGAAGGCTTCACGGTCTTTCGCGACCAGAGCTTCTCCGCCGACATGGGCTCGCCCCCGGTCAAAAGGATCGAGGATGTCCGCCTGCTCCGCGCCGCGCAATTCCCCGAGGATGCAGGGCCGCTCGCGCACCCGATCCGTCCCGACAGCTTTCAGGAAATCTCGAATTTCTACACCGCGACCATCTATAACAAGGGCGCCGAGATCATCCGCATGATGGCGACGATGGTCGGCCCCGACCGCTTCCGCAAAGGCACCGACCTCTATTTCGATCGCCACGACGGCGAGGCGGCGACGTGCGAGGATTTCGTCAAGGCGATCGAGGACGGCGCGAGCATCGATCTCACGCAATTCCGCCGCTGGTATGAGCAGGCGGGTACGCCGCGGCTCAAGCTGTCGCTCGCCGAAGAAGGCGGTCACTGGTCGCTCGACATTGTGCAGATGGTGCCGCCGACCCCCGGCCAGCCCGAAAAGCAGCCGATGATGATGCCGCTGCGTCTCGCGGCCTTTGCTATGGACGGTAGCGGCAATGCATTCGCCGACACGCTCGTTACGGTGACTGGCGCGACCCAGCGGATTGCGCTCGGTAAATTTTCGGCACGTCCGGCGCTATCGGTCAACCGCGGCTTTTCGGCGCCGATCATTGTCGACTTCGAACGCGGCCCGGGAGAACTCGCCTGGCTCGCGGCGCACGACGACGATCCCTTCGCGCGCTACGAAGCGTTGCAGCAACTGATGCTCGACACGCTCGTTGCCGCGGTGTCGGGCAAGACGGGCGACAATCAGGCGGTCATCGACGCGGTCGGTCAGACGCTGGAGGGGGCGGCGAGCGATCCGGCTTTCGTCGCCGAGGCGGTGCTGCTGCCGAGCGAAGCCTTTATCGGCGACCAGATGGTCACCGTCGACCCCGACGCGATCCGCCGCGAGCGGCTCGCATTGCAGGCCGCTATTGGCACTGCGCTTGAAATAAAGTGGCGCGCGATCCTTTCAGGCAGCGCACCGCCCGCAACCGACTTGTCGAGCAAGGCAAAGGGCGGCCGCCGCCTGCGCGGTGTTGCGCTCGCCTATCTGGCGGCGACCGGAGCGGACGATGCGCCTGCGCTCGCGTTCGGCATTTTCTCCGATGCCGATGGCATGACCGAGCGCCAGGCGGCGCTCGCCACGCTCGCGCATGGCGACAGCGACGAGCGTGTCGCGGCGCTCGATATCTTCTATCAGCGCTATCGCGACAATCCGCTCGTGCTCGACAAATGGTTCCAGGTGCAGGCGTGGTCGCTGCGCAGCGACACAGTCGACGCGGTAAAAGAACTCGCGCAACACCCCGATTTCACGCTGGCGAACCCGAACCGCGTGCGCTCGCTCTATGGCGCGCTGACGGGCAATCAGGCGGCGTTCCACCGGGCGGATGGCGCGGGATACAGACTGATCGCGGATCTGGTGATCGCGCTTGACCCGAAGAACCCGCAGACGTCGGCGAAGATGATCCCGCCGCTCGGCCGCTGGAAGCGATTCGACGAGGGGCGGCAGGCGCTGATGAAGGCCGAACTCGAACGCATCCTCGCGCAGCCCGGCCTGTCGCGCGATGTCACCGAGCAGGCTTCGAAAAGCCTCCTCGGCTGATCAGGTAGAGGAAAACAGCTTGGTCCCGGCGACCCCGATGACGATCAGCGCCATGAAGCCGATCTGGACGGCGTTCACCTTCTCGCCGAACCAGACGATGCCGCCGATGATGACGCCGATCGCGCCAAGCCCGGTCCAGATCGCATAAGCGGTGCCGGCCGAGATGCCGCGCATCGCGAAGGCGAGCAGCGCCATGTTGAGGAAGCTGAGTGAAATCGGAACGGCCGATGCCTGCCAGGTTCCGAGCGTCGCAGCCCATTTCAGGCTGAGCGCCCAGATGATTTCGGTAACAACGGCGATCGCGAGGATGACCCACGCCATAGATAGTCCTTTCGAGTCAGCGGGCTCGAAAGGAAAGGGCGCAGCCGGAAACCCGGAAGAGGCTGCGCGTGGACAAGTGAAGTTGAGCCGCGGCCCCTAGAACGGGCGGCAGGAAATGGCAACCCGGGCGGTCAGAGTTCCTTTAGCCGCCGATCCAGCCCGTAACCTCGACTGCGACCTTGTTCGCAGCGCGGGTCAATGCCTCGCCGACGGGCTTGGCCTCGACCTTGCCGCCGATCGCCTCGCGTGCTTCGAAGCGGCGCTGCGTCACCGTCTTGCCGCCCGCCGATACCAGCATCGCCTGATAGACGACGACAACTTCATTGCTCGCGGCGTCGACGCCGAACTCCATCAGCTGCCCCGCGAGCTGCTCGCCCGGCGCGGTCAGATATTGTCCCTCGTCGAGCACGACGCGCGTCGTGCGCGCCGACACGGTTTCGGACACCAGCCGCTGGAACAGGCGCGAGGGCGCCTCGACCCACTGCGCGTCCTTCACATAGGTGACGCTCGATCCGTCCTGCTGAACCGGGATGCGCGTCGTGCGCAGCTTTTGCGGCGCAGTCGGGATCAGGATCGTCAGGGTCGCCGCTTCGGCCGCGGTGCGCGCGCCGCCCGCGGTCGGCGCAGCGTCGGCGTCGAGCGACAGCAGGAAGGGCGGAGTCTTTCCGCCAAGGCCAACGCATGCCGACAGCGAAACGGCGGCAACGGCAAGCAATAGCGGGGCGCGAAGGCTGCGGATCATGGGTTTCGTCCTCATTCTTTATAATCAGGCAGCTTGCTGCCGCCGAGGACCGCGCCCGCACCCTGCTGGTCGAGTTTGTCGGTCAGGCTGGACAGCGAGGCGGAGGTACGGCGGAGGTCGCGGATCAGCGCATTGGCTTCGGGGATCGTCGTTTCGCTGAAGGTCTTGAGCCCCGGCCGCGCGTCGGAAATCGCGGCCTCGAGCGTCGCCATCGACGCGTTTGCCGACTTCAGCGTATCGCGCAGGTTTGCCATCGCCGGATCGACATTGCGGTCGATCGTGCCCTGCGCCGATGCCGCGAGGTTGCCGACCTGTTCGGCGGCGTTGCCTGCCTGCTGGATCGCAATGCGCGTATCGGCCAGCGCGCGTTCGAGCGCGGGTCCGTTGCGGGCAAGCGTCGCGGTTGTCGTCTCCACATTGGCCAAAATCTTGGCAAAGCTTTCCTGGTTCTTGTCGTCGGCAAGCTCGGCGAGGCGTTCGCTCAGCGTCGACAGGCGCTGGAGCAATTGCGGCGCGGTGTTGAGCAGTTCGCCGAGGCCGCCGACGCGCGTCGGGATGACGGGTTTGCCCGCGGGCCCCTTGTCGGCGATCGGCGGCGCCCCTTTGACCGCGCCATCAAGCGAGATCTGCGACACGCCGGTGAAGCCGACGCCTTCGAGCGCGGCGGTCGTGCCCTGCAGCACGGGGACGCCTTCATTGACCTCGATCCGGACGCGGACGAATTGCGGATCCTCGGGCCACAGCGCGATTTCGCGCACCTGACCCGCGGGCACGCCCGAGAATTGCACCTGTGCGCCCTTGTTCAGCCCATCGACCGATTGCTTGAAGAAGATGTCATATTCGCGCTTGTCGCCGCCGCTGTCGTTCGCGAGCCAGACGACGAAAAACGCCAGTGCCGCGGTGAAGAAGAGGACAAAAGCGCCGACGAGGACGTTGTTTGAGCGTGTTTCCATCAGCTGTTCCTATCGCCGCTTCGCGGTTTGGTTCCCGCCCGCCGCAGCGCGGCCCCGCGGCCCGTTGAAATAATCCTGTATCCACGGATGCTCGGTGGCAAGCAGTTCCGGGATCGTACCGACCGCGATCACCTTCTTTTCGGCGAGCACCGCGACCCGGTCGCAGGTGGCATAAAGCGAGTCGAGGTCGTGGGTGATGAGGAAGACGGTGAGCCCCATTGTATCGGCCAGTTCGCGGATAAGCTCATCGAATTTCGCCGCACCGATCGGGTCGAGCCCCGCGGTCGGCTCGTCGAGAAAGAGCAGCGCAGGGTCGAGCGCGAGCGCGCGGGCGAGGCCAGCGCGCTTCACCATCCCGCCCGACAGTTCGGCCGGATATTTGGGGCCGGCATCGGGCGGCAGCCCAACCATCGCGACCTTGTATGCGGCAATTTCGTCGAGCAATTTCTGGTCGAGCCGCGGATAATATTCGCGCAGCGGTACCTGGATATTTTCGGCGACGCTCAGCGTCGAAAACAGCGCGCCGCCCTGAAACATCACGCCCCAGCGCCGGCGCAGGTCGCGCGATTCCTCTTCATTGGCGATCGTGTCGAGCGTCTTGCCATAAACCTCGATCTCGCCCGCGGTCGGGGTCTGCAGCCCGATGATCGAGCGCATCAGCACCGATTTACCGGTGCCCGATCCTCCGACAACGCCCAGGATCTCCCCGGAACGGACGTCGAGGTCCAGATTCTCGTGAACCACGGCATCGCCGAACTGGTTCTTCAGCCCGCGGATGCAAATGGCCGTTTCGAACTTCTCAGGTCGCACCGCGTCAGCCGCGGCCAGCTCTTCCTTGATCTCCTGTTCGACCTCTTCGCTCATCAATTCCATCCCAGCGAAGAGAAGAAGACGGCGAACATCGCGTCGAGCACGATGACGAGGAAGATCGCGGCGACTACTGCCGATGTTGTGCGCTGACCGACTTCCTCGGCATTCTGCCGCACCTGCATGCCTTCGTAACAGCCGGTGACGCCGATCAAGATGCCGAACACCGGTGCCTTGATCAGCATGATGTAAAAATCGGTCATCGGGATGATTTCGCGCAGCCGCTGAATGTAAGTGAGCGGCGGGATGTCGAGCCCGACCCAGACAAAGGCGCCGCCGCCGGCGATCGCGCAGAGGCTGGCGTAGAAACCGAGCAGCGGCATCGTGATCGTCGACGCGGCGACGCGCGGCAACACGATCGCTTCCATCGGCGAAACCCCGATCGTGCGCATCGCGTCAATCTCTTCGGTCAGCTTCATCGTGCCGATCTGCGCAGCAAATGCAGAGCCCGAGCGGCCCGCGACCATGATTGCCGTCATCAACAGGCCAAGTTCGCGGATGGAGGCGCGTCCGACGAGGTTGATCGTGAACACCTCCAGCCCGAATTGTTCAAGCTGCACCGCGCCCTGTTGCGCGATGACGATCCCAATCAGGAAGCTCATCAGGCCGATGATCGGCAGAGCGTCGACGCCGACGGTCTGGAAGCGCGTGACGACAGCATTCCACCGGAGACGGCGGCGCGCACGAATCTGGATGACGAGCGCGATGATCATCGCGCCGAAGAAGCCGACGATGCCTAGCAGCTCGTGCCAGATCGCGACGCTGGCGGTGCCGACCTGTTCGAGCATGCGGGCCCACGCCGGGCGACGGTCGCGGTGGACTCGATATTCGCTTTTATCGCTGGCGAGCGCATCGAGCAGGCGCTGTGCCTCGGGGCTCGCGCCGACGATCTTTGAACCATGCTCGTTTACGGTACGCGTCACGATCCACGCGCCGACGGTGTCGATGCGTTCGAGCGCGGAAAGGTCGAGCGTTGCGATCGGGCCAAGCGCGTCGAGCCGTGCGGGGACATCCCCGAGACGCGCCAGTGTCAGTCGGCCTGTGAAGCGAACTTCGGCGCCATCGGCACCGTCGCTATGTTCGAAATCCGCCCTGGCCACCATCGTGCGGAGGACATTGTCTTATTTGCCCCGGCACGGCAAGCAAATCCATGGTCTAGCTTGTCAGGTCTTGGCCGGCATGCCGAGCCTCACTAAGGGTGGGGTATGGAAGACCCGCTCGCTACGCCGATCCCCGATTATGCACACCGCGTCGCGATGTACGACATGGACCGGACGATAACGCGTTCAGGGACTTACAGCGGATTCCTGATGCATGTTGCGCAGCGGCGCCAGCAATGGCGGCTGTTGCTGCTGCCCCTCGTTGGGCTCGCCGGCGCGGCTTATTCGTTGCGCGTGATCGACCGGTCGCGATTGAAGGCGATCAACCTCAGGCTCCTCGTCGGCAAGCGGTTTCGCCGCACCGAGATCGCACCGCTGGCGGAAAGCTATGCCGACAAGGTCGTCGAGCGCGGGCTGCATCCCGCCGCGCTCGAGCAGATCGCGGCCGACCGCGAGGCGGGATACCGACTGCTGCTAGCGACGGCGTCTTTCCACCTCTATGTCGACGCGATCGCCAGGCGGCTGGGGATTGACGATGTGCTCGCGACGCAGCTCGACGAACCCGATGGCGCCGATCATATCCATGCGCGGCTCGCGGGCGACAATTGTTATGGCGAGGCCAAGTTTGCGCGGATCGACGGCTGGATGGCCGCGAACGACATCACCCGCGACGCGGCGCACATCCGCGCCTATTCGGACCATGTCTCCGACCACCCGATGCTGCATTTCGCCGACGAGGCGGTGGCAACCACCCCGTCACGCAAATTGCGCATGCTGGCGCCCAAGATGGGCTGGCAGGTCGTCGACTGGCGCGCGCGCAAATAGGAAATTTAAAGCTTCGTCATTGCGAGCGAAGCGAAGCAATCCAGAACGGTCTACACCGCCCGTGGATTGCCGCGTCGCCTTGGGCTCCTCGCAATGACGATTTCTAGACCGCGTCTAATGCCTGCGCGAAATCGGCGATCAGATCGTCGGGGTCTTCGATGCCGATCGACACGCGCACCAGATTGTCGGTGATGCCGAGCGCCTTCTTGCGCTCGATGGGCACCGACAGATGCGTCATCGCCGCGGGATGGCTCGCGAGCGTCTCGGTGCCGCCGAGGCTGACCGCCAGCTTCGCGATCTTGAGCGCGTCGAGGAAACGGAAACTCTCTTCCTCGCCGCCCTTGATGAACAGCGAGAAGGTCGATCCGGCGCCGGTGCAATGGCGGTCGAAGATATCCTTCTGACGCGCATCCTGAATGAAGCCAAGATAGCCGAGGCCTTCGACCTTCGGATGATCGCGCAGGAAGGTGCAAACCTTCAGCGCATTCTCGCCCGCGCGGTTCATGCGCAGTTCGAGCGTTTCGAGGCTGCGCAGCAGCATCCACGCGGTGTTGGGGTCGCAGATCGTGCCGATCGTGTTGCGCATCGGGCGGATGATGTTGAGCAGGCGCTGGTCGCCTGACACACCGCCCGCGACGAGATCCGAATGGCCGCCCGCATATTTGGTGAGGCTGTAGACGACGAGTTCGGCGCCCTGGCGGATCGGCTTCTGCCACAGCGGGCCGAGGAAGGTGTTGTCGATCGCGATCGGCGGCTGCTGCTCGCCGGGGAAAGCGGCGTCGCGCGCGCCGCGGACGGCTTCGACATCGACGAGCGCGTTGGTCGGGTTCGCCGGGCTTTCGAGGTAGACGAGCGCGACCTTGCCACCCTTCTCGGTGGCAAGCGTCTGCGCACGGGCGAGAATGTCATCGATTTCCTCGCGCGTTGCGCCAGCGGGGAAGTCGAGGAAGCTGACGCCGAAGCGCGACAGGATGCGCGCGATCAACGTTTCGGTCGCAGCATAGAGCGGACCCGAATGAACGATCACGTCATTCTGGCCGACGAGCGCGAGGAGCAGGGTCGCGATCGCCGACATGCCGCTCGAAAAGACGAGGCTGTCGTCGGCGCCGTCCCAGACCGCAAGCCGGTCCTCGAGGATTTCCTGGTTTGGGCCGTTGAAGCGCGAATAGACCAAGCCGTCGGCGGGTCCTTCGCGCTTGCCGGTGATATGTTCGAAGAAGCGCTTGCCCGCCGCCGCGCTTTCGAAAGCGAAGGTCGAGGTCAGGAAGATTGGCGGCTTCAGCGAGCCTTCGGAGAGCACCGGGTCATAGCCGAGTCCCATCATCAGTGTGGCGGGGCTGAGTTCGCGATCGCCGATTTTACGGGTGTTCGTCTTGGGTTTGCCGCGCATGGCCATGGGGGATGCTCCTTGAGGTGTTGGAGCCCTGTATAGCAGGTAAGTTTCGTTTGAAACTATATTGCGCGGCTCAATCCTCGGTGATCAGGCTGCGCTCTTTCGTCTCGGGAAGCAACAGCGTCGCGACCCCGGCCATCGCGATCACGAAGGCGACGTAGAAATAGAAGACGCGCTCGATCCCGGCGTCCTTGAGTGCCAGCGCAACGATCTCCAGCGTGCCCGCAAACATCGCATTGCCGATCGCATAGGGCAGCGCGACGCCAAGCCCGCGGATGTGCGCCGGAAACAGCTCGGCCTTCACCAGCGCATTGTTCGCGCTGTATCCGCTTTGCAGTGTGAGCGGGATCATGATGAGCAAGGTCGCGACATAGGGCGAGGTGACGGTCTCGAGCGTCAGGAAGGTCGGTACGGCGACGATCGCGCCGCCGATCCCGAACAAGAGCAGCATCGGTTTGCGCCCGAACTTGTCGGCGAGCGCGCCGAACACTGGTTGCATCGCTGTGAACCACAGCAGCGCGGCGGCGATGATATAGGTCGCGGTCGCCTTGTCGAAGCCCACCGTATTGAACAGGAATTTCTGCATATAGCTGGTGTAGGTATAGGCCGCGAGCCCGCCGCCCGCCGACAACATACCGACGAGGATGCTTTCGCGGCGATGCTCTCTCCACAAGAGCTTCGCGGTCGATACCGGCCGGTCGACCGCCTGATTCTCGAACGATGGCGTCTCGGCGAGATTGCGGCGGAGCAGGTAGACGCCGAGCGCTAGCAGCGCGCCGATGACGAACGGGACGCGCCAGCCCCACGCGGTGAGTTCGGCCTCGGTCAGGAACGCTTGCAGTACCACCGCGACAAAGATCGCGCAAAGCTGGCCGCCGCACAAAGTCATATATTGGAAGCTCGCCCAGAAGCCGCGATTTTCCTTGGGCGCCATCTCGGACAAATAGGTCGCGCTCGCGCCATATTCGCCGCCGAGCGACAGGCCTTGCAGCATCCGTGCGAGCAGCAAGGTCGCGGGGCCGAGCAGCCCCGCGGTCGCATAGGTCGGTGCGATTGCGATCAGCATCGACCCGCTGAACATCAGCGCCACCGACAGCGACAGCCCCGCCTTGCGCCCGCGCGTGTCGGCGAAGCGCCCCATGACCCACGCACCGATCGGGCGCATAACAAAGCCGACGGCAAAGATCGCCGCCGAGTTCAGAAGCTGGGCGGTCGGGTCGGCCTGCGGGAAAAAGACCGGGGCGAAATAGATTGCGAAGGCGGCGTAGGCGAACCAGTCGTACCATTCGACGAGGTTGCCCATCGATCCGCCGACAATCGAAACCAGCCGTTTGCGCGGTATCGCGAGCGCCTTCATTCCATCCCCCTAAATCGCGCTATTTGAGGCCGATCACCGAGAGTTGGCGGCCATAAGTGTTTTCCCCTTTATGGCACGCGCGGCGATAGCTGAAATAGTCGTCTGCCTCGGCATAGGTGTCCTGCCCCCCGATGGCAATTCGCGTCACACCCGCTGCGGCGAGCCGCGCGGCAACATAGGCGGCGATGTCGAACATCGCGTGACCGGGCTTGCCGGCGGCGAAGAAGCGTTCGTTCGCGGGATCGTCGGCGACGAAGCGCTGCACGAAGCTCTCGTCGACCTCATAGGAAGCGCGGGCGATGCACGGGCCGATTGCCACAGCGATATCGGCGCGGTTGGCACCGAGGCTTTCCATCGCATCGAGCGTCGCATCGGTGACTCCGGCGATCGCGCCCTTCCAGCCGGCATGCGCCGCGCCGACCACCCCGGCCTCGCGGTCGGCGAACAGCACAGGGACGCAATCGGCGGTTAATATGCCGAGCAAGATACCGGGCGCGCGCGTCGCGAGCGCATCGGCCTCGGGCCGCGCGGCGAGATCGGTGTCGCCATCGACGATGACGCAGCGATTGCCGTGGACCTGATAGAGGCCGGTCAGCGTTGCCCCGGGCAGCACCCCATCCGCGACGCGCCGCCGATTTTCGGCGATCAGCGCCGGATCGTCGCCCGAACCGAGGCCGCAGTTGAGCGAGGAGAGATCGCTCGTCGATACCCCGCCGCGGCGCCCGAAAAAGCCGTGCGCGACACCGGCCAGCGGCGCGGCGGTAACGAAAGGCGCGCTCACAGATCGAGCCTGAAGAAGCGATCCTCGTCGATATGATTGCCGACGCGGAATTCGTTGCGGCCGACGTCGTAGAAGCCGTAGCGGCGGTAAAAGGCCTGCGCGCGGTCATTCTCGGTGAAGACGGTGAGGTAGAGGATCGATGCGCGCTCGCGCGCCCAGGCGATGCCCCATTCCATCAACGCGACCGCGACGCCCGTACCCTTCGCCGCCTCGGCGACATAGAGCTGGTGCAGCTCGACGGCATCGCCCGTGGGTTGTTCGTCGGGCAGGTCAAAATCGACCGGACCCATCTTGATATAGCCGAGGATCGCGCCCGCCTCGCTGCGCACCAGCGCGACGTCATGGTCGTCACTCGCGATCTGGGCGCGCACGCGGTCGGGCGGATTCCATCCGGCGAGGAAAGTAGAGAGGTCCGCGGGGTCATAGATATGGCCGAAGGTGTGGGTGAACGACCCGCTGGCAAAGGCCGCGATGGCCTCCGCGTCTCCGGGTTTGGCCAATTGGATGGCGGTCATGCGGCGTCTCCTGTAAATCCGGCGGGGGCGGGCCAGCCCGGTGCGGTGAAGGCCATCACCTTGAACAGATCGCCCATCTCGCGCGGCTCGACGAGGCGGTCGCGCTGGGCCCTCAGTTCTTCCGCGCGGGCGGGCGCGGTGGTGGCGAGCGATTGCTGGCGCGCGTCGATACCAAGTCGTCGCAGCCAGTCCCCCTGCGTCGTCAATGGGCTCACGGATACGCCCGCATTTCGCGCGGCCACGGCAAGCGCGGTGAAATCGACATGCGCGGTCAGGTCGACCTCGCCGGGATCGGCGAAGGGGTCGGCGAACCGGTGCGCCTTGACGGCCTGCAACGTGTCGCCCGCCGCGGGGCCGGAATAACCATAGTCGATCACGAGCATCGCGCCGCCTTGCCGCGCGAGGCGAAAGGCGCAGCGCTGCATGATTGCGGCCGAGACGGGCGTCGTCTCGACAATTGTGCCTTCGGGCTGGCTGGGCAGCGAAGGCGGTATGGCGTCGTCGGCCGGAATGTCGCCCGCGACCGGCGTCAGCACGCCATCCCGCCGCTCAACCATTCGCTCGCGCCAGCCATCGGCGACGCGGACATATTGGTGAATCGGCAGCGCGTCGAAAAATTCGTTCGCGACGATGATCAGCGGCGTATCGTCGGGCAAGGCGTCGACCTCGTCATGACGCTCGGCTGCTGGCAGACGCCCGAGTTGTGCCGCACGCAGCGTCGGGCTCGTCTCGACCAGCTCGATGCCGGTCGGCGTGCAGCCGAAGCGTGCCATCGTCCGCAGCGCATCGGCAGCGAGCGTCCCGCGGCCGGGGCCAAGCTCGACATAGCGGAATGCCGGGCTGCCCGCGCGCGACCAGAGGTCGGCGATCCATATGCCGACCATCTCGCCGAACATCTGGCTGATTTCGGGTGCCGTGGTAAAGTCGCCCGCGGCCCCGAGCGGATCGCGCGTCGCATAATAATGGCCGTTCGCCGCCGCCATATAATCGGCGACCGTCATCGTCCGCGCCGCCGCGATGTCGCTGATCAGCTGCTGGGGATTCGGCGGTCCGTCACGCAACGCTGTCGAGTCCGGCCACCGGCTCGATCCGCTTGCGGCGGCCCTTCGCGGTGGCGACGAGCCAGAAGCCGATTAGCAGCATCGGCACGGTCAGCGTCTGGCCCATGGTGAGGCCCCACGAAAGCGTGCCGAGCTGGACATCGGGTTCGCGTACGAACTCGACGGCAAAGCGGCTGAGGCCATAGATGATCGCCGCCATGCCAAACAGGAAGCCGGGCTTGTAACGCGCATCGGTGCGCCAGAAGAAGAAGGAAAGGATCGCCATCATTAGCAGGCCTTCGAGCCCGGCTTCATAGAGCTGGCTCGGGTGGCGCGGGTCCATCGTGCCGCTGCCCGGAAAGATGATCGCCCAAGGCACGGTCGTGGCGCGACCCCACAATTCACCGTTCACGAAATTGGCGAGGCGGCCGAAGAAGAGGCCGAAGGGAATGACGCAGGCGACATAGTCGCAGAAGCGCAGGAAACTGAGCTTTTCCTTGCGCGTCACATACCAGATCGCGATCAGCACGCCGATCACGCCGCCGTGGAGCGACATGCCGCCGTCCCATAGCTTGAAGATCTCAAGCGGCTTCTGAATATAGTTTCCGAGGTTGTAGAAAAGCACATAGCCAAGCCGCCCGCCGAGGATGATCCCGAGCATCGCAAAGAAGATCATGTCGTCGGCATGGCGCCGCGCCATCGGGGCGCCGGGCTGCGCGATCAGCTTGAGCAGATACCAGTAACCGACGAAAATCCCGGCAAGATAGGCGAGCGCATACCAGCGGATGGGCAGGCCGAAAACGCTGAACGCGATCTCGCTGTTCTCTCCCATCAAATCGTGGAAGTTCACATATTGCGTTGCTTCGGCTAAGGTTGCAAAAAGAAACATATAGTCGCGCGGTCCTTCCCCAGGAGAGGCCTCCCCATAAGGGGTTAGGTGAGCGAGACCAAGAGGAGAGATGAAAGATGCCATCAGCGCTCGATTTGCGCCTGGAAGCCGCCTATAATCTGATCACCGGTCCGGGCGGACCGATCCAGGTCGGGTCCGTCGAACGCTTCGGCCA